>Ga0105047_10005858_pt1 | contig 20977 bp, 21 predicted proteins | sample MAT04_FD_78384 | JGI IMG/M metagenome (GOLD analysis project Ga0105047, IMG submission 78384) | Freshwater microbial communities from Lake Fryxell liftoff mats and glacier meltwater in Antarctica - MAT-04 (megahit assembly) | ecosystem: Environmental > Aquatic > Freshwater > Ice > Liftoff... | reverse complement strand
GGAATTGTGCCAGCCAGGTAGCGGCCCATGCCGGCACACGGTTACTGTGCGGCCTCTTGCGCGTGCGTGCAGACAAACGCGGCACGCAAGGTATGCTGCATGACGAAAGGCCCAGCGCGACCATGAATCCAGCCCCTGTACCCGCCTCCGTTCCGAGCCAGACGCCGTTGACTGCCACCGAGGCCCGCATCCTGGGCACCCTGATGGAAAAGGCTCGCACGGTGCCGGACAGTTACCCTTTGACTGTCAACACCCTGTTGACGGGCTGCAACCAGAAGACCAGTCGCGACCCGATCATGTTGCTCGACGAGGCGGCGCTGGCGTCGGCGCTGGACAACCTGCAGTCGCTCGGCCTGGTGCGCGAGAGCAGCGGCGGGCGCACCGCGCGGCTTTCGCACAATTTTCAGCGTGGCATTGGCGTGTTCGAGCAGGCTGCGGTGCTGCTGGGCATGCTGATGCTGCGCGGACCGCAGACCGCGGGCGAGTTGCGGCTCAATACCGAGCGCTGGTATCCGTTCGCCGACATCTCGTCGGTCGAAGGTTTCCTGGAGGAATTGCAGGACCGATCGGCGGAAAAAGGCGGGCCGCTGGTCGTCAAGCTGCCGCGTGCGACGGGTGCACGTGAGCAGCGCTGGGCGCATCTGATGTGCGGGCCGGTTGATGTAGCGGCGTTCGAACGCGTCGCGGCCATGCAGTCGCAGGGACCAGACAGCACAGCCCGTATCGAGCGGCTCGAGGCGCAGGTTGCCGCGTTGCGGCAAACCGTGGAGCGGCTGTGCGCCGAACTCGGGGTGGCGCCGCCGGCCCCCCACGAGGCGCAGGGATGACGGCGGCGCGCTCTGGCCTGCGCAGCGCCAGTGGTGACGCGGTGTTTGACGTGGGCCGCAAATCGGCGGACCATCAAGGGCCATAACCAGGAGGTCGCCATGCCGCACACCCAGTACCACCCCCATGACGTGCCCACACCGGAGCCCGTCGACGAGGATGTCGAGTTGACATCGGATGACAGACATGATGGGCTGGTGCCGCCCGACATCTCTGAAGACCCGGAGCATGACCGGTTGATCGACCCGGAAGATGGAAGGAACTCGACGAACCGATAGAAATCCCACGGTAGATCTGCCCGTGCTGTTGCGAGCCAGACGGCAGATGGTCTCCACTTGCATCAGATGCGAATTGAAAGGATTTCCATGGTTCGACGAACTTTATTGACCCTGATGATCAGCCTCGGGCTGGCGCGGGCTACCGGCGCAGCGCCTGCTGGCGGCGCCGCGCAGGCCGGTGGCATCGAACCGCTGCGGCTCAGCGATGCGCAGTGGAAACAGCGCCTGACGCCGGCGCAGTACCGGGTATTGCGACAGGAGGGCACCGAAGCACCGGGCTCCAGTGCGCTGGACCACGAGAAACGCCTTGGTAGCTTCCACTGCGCCGGCTGCGAATTGCCACTGTTTTCGTCCAAAACGAAGTACGACAGCGGCACCGGATGGCCCAGCTTCTGGCAGCCACTGCCGGGGGCGGTGCGCACGAAGACCGACTACAAGATGCTGTTCCCGCGCACTGAATACCACTGCGCGCGATGCGAAGGCCACCAGGGCCATGTGTTCAGCGATGGGCCGCCGCCTACCGGCAAGCGGTATTGCAACAATGGCGTGGCGCTGGTGTTTGTTGCCGAGGCTGGCTGAGCGCTGCCACGCAGCCGCATGAAAACCGTTCTGATCACCGGAGCCAACCGGGGCATCGGGCTCGGCCATGCGCGCAGCTTCGCACAGCGGGGCATCGCGGTGTTTGCCACGGCCCGCGAGCCGGCTGCAGCCGACGAACTGCAGCATCTGGCGCACACCTACCCGGGCCGGTTCAGCGTGCTGCACTATGACGCCGCCGACCCGCAAGCGCCGGCGCAGCTGAAGGCGGCGCTGGGGGACACGCCGGTCGACCTGTTGCTGGCCAATGCCGGTGCGCTGGGCGAATCGGGCCAGGAGCTGGGCAACATCCATGTCGACGGTGTGCTGGAACTGATCCGCATCAACGCGCTGGCGCCTTTGAAGCTGATCGAGGCGCTGATCTACAACATCACCTTGTCCGGGCGCAAGCTGGTGGCCTTGCAGTCGAGCCAGATGGGGTCGATCGGCAACAACAGCGCGGGTGGACGCTATGAATACCGGCTGTCCAAGGTCGCGCTCAACATGATTGCCCGCAATGTCGCCAACGACCTTGCTCCGCGCGGCGTGACCGTCGTGGCCTTGCATCCCGGCTGGGTCAAGACGCGGATGGGTGGGCAGGGCGCGGCGATCACGGTCGAGACCTCGGTGGCTGGACAGCAAAAGTGGTTCGATGCCGTGACGCCAGCGCAGAGCGGACGCTTCTTCAACTACGACGGCACCGAACTGCCGTGGTGAGCGCCGGCGGGCCCTGCCCGCTGCAATGCCGCCAGACAGCGTCGCCGACGCGCCCGCGTCAGCCTGACTTGCCAGCGCGTGGCCCCAGGAAGAACCACAGCGCCAGCCCGAGCAGCGGCAGCAGCACCACGGCCACGATCCATAGGAGCTTCTTTTCGTTGGAGACCGAGCTCTGGAAGATGTTGATCACCGCCCAGATGTCGCCGACGAGAATGAGCACGCCAAAAATACCACCAAAGCTGTTGTTCATCATGGCTTCATGGTTCCTTCCCCTTTGTTATCACGTGTCGCGCACCCCACTGCTCGCCGCGCTGGGCGCCGCGGCCCGCACGGGTGCGATCCAGCGCCAAGCCTAGCACGCGGCAGTGCTCTGGCAAGGTGATCGCGCAGACCCTGTTTGACGCGCTGTGGTCGGACCGCCTGCCTTGTGGCAGGGCCGGGAAGGTCCTTTCAATAGATGGTTCAGGCTGCGCCGGTTGCCAGATAGCGCCCCAGACTGTCCGCAACCTGTCGCACATGGTCGCGCGCAGCAGGGACCACCAGGCACTGGCGCAGGTAGCCGTGCGCCATGTCGTTCGCGACGTGCAGCTGCACGTCGCCGCCGGCGTCGCGCAGCAGTTGCCCATAGGCGACGCCCTCGTCGTGCAACGGGTCGTGCCAGGCAAGCGCCACCACCGTTGCGGGCGGTTTGCGCAGCCATTGCTGGCGCAGGGGTCGGGCGCGAACGTCGTCGTCGTCGGCTGTGCGGGCCGGGCCGAGAAATTGATGCCAGAACCAGCGCATGCCGTCCCCGGTCAGCCCTGGCCCGGCGCCACGCTCAACATAGCTGCTGCGTTCGAAATCATCCGACGTGACGGGATAGAACAACAGCGCGGCGGCGGTGGTGACCTCTGGGTTGGCATACATCGCATACGCCGCAAGGTGACCGCCGGAACTGTCTCCCGCGACGGCAATACGCGCGCATCCCAGTGCTTCGAGCTCTGATGCGGCCCAGCGGTAGGCATCTGCTGCATCCTCGCAAGGCCCTGGAAACGGGCATTCGGGTGCCTTGCGGTATTCGACGCTGAGCACCCGGCAACCGATACGGTGCGACAGGAACGCGCATGCGGTGTCATGCGTCTGCAGGTCGCCGACGACCCATCCGCCACCATGGAAAAAAACCAGCAGGACATCGCTGGCCGGGGTCGGCGCAGCATCGGCCTTCGGTTGGTAGAGCCTGGCCGGCAAACTGCGCTGCGGCAATGCGATCGTCATGTCCTGACGCTGCACCGGCAGCGTACTTTGCGGCGACGCATACAGCGCATTGCCGGCGCGCTGTAATTCGCGACGCCGCTGCGGCGTCAGCGCATCGGCCGGAACGGCGCTGGCCATCGCCGCGACGCGCAGCAGCAAGTCACGGCTGAGGGGATTGAGTTCGGAAGTGGTTTGTTCGTTGATTGCGGAAGGCATTGCGTGGGGCGGTTGGGGTGGTGTCGCAGTCTGGATCCTGACGGGCCTGTTTGAATTGAATCACGCTGACATTTGCGCATGCTATCTGGTTGAGGTCAGCGCAATTGCCTCTCGACGCGGGCAGGTGAGTACCTTGGCTGCGATATGAATGGTTGCCGGTTACTTGAACGAAATGGTTCCCAGCAGTTCACCCGGGGGCTCTTGTCCCGACAAGATACGCGCAATCTGGGGTGGTGGCTTGCACTTGCCGGTGTCCCAGAGCTTTTTGGCAACTGGCGAACCCACGGCCCCTACGACCGCGTCGAACACAAAATAGTTGCGGACACGCGGGTCGTGTTCCATGATCGCCTTGAGGCCTTCGGCGATCACGGTGACCGATTCGTCGAAGCTGTACTGGTTGTCTGACACGTAGCCACAATGTCGCGCCTCGAACAGCCAGTCGTGAACAACATAGGCTGGCGCATAGCCCCAGGGTGACAAGCCCTGAACGCCCCATAGTGCCTGCGCAATGGAGCCGCCATCCGTGTACATCGGGCCGGGTTGGATCGGCTTCTGCCCATTGGGCCGCAGCAGTCGCAGCGGGTTGTCTTTATTCGGCAGAAACAGGAAGTAGTCGTTCGCCACCCATCGCACTTCGAGTTCGCCTTCGAACTTGCTTTGAGCTGTCTCGCGGTAGGGTCGGCTGGCACAGCCGCATGCGAGTAATACGGCTAACAGAACGAGAATGGTCCGCATGGGATGCTCCGATCGTTTGCTGGTTTTTGGGGCAACACATCACCGCCACGGCTGCTCGGCCATGGCGATTCTTGCTGCTCAGTGCAGGTCGGGTGTAGCAGGTAACCCGCCTCGGCGCTACTGGCCGTCGCGGGGCTTCTTGTGGTCGGGGCACGGGTGCGACGACGGGGGCAGTCATCCGTTTCGTAGCAAGCCGGACTGAAGACGACTCGTTTTGAGCAGGCATTCTCTGAGGCGGGGAGGCCGTCACCAACGGCACGCGCCATCGAGGCAATATTGGCAACTGGATGATCGGCTGTCTTGGGGTTGCCTGTGCCGAGGGGCGGCAGTCTGATCCGACCAGGTTATCCGGCGCGCGCAGATCTTTGAAGCTACCACGTCAAACAGAACGTGATCCGGTTCGAATGTCGATTGGCGGGCGCGGCGTGACCACGGAAACCCCATGTTTCGTCGGCCCTTGCTCAGAGCGGGCATGACGCGACAATCGGAGCATGAAGGCTTCGGATGGGCTATGAAAACTCAAATTGATCACTTGGTTGTCATGGTGAAGAGCCTTGACGATGGCGTGCAATGGTGCGAGGCCACGTTTGGTGTTACGCCTGGCCCGGGCGGTGAGCATGCGCAGTTTGGCACGCACAACCGCCTGTTCAAGATCGCGACACCAGCCAACCCGCTGGCTTATCTTGAGATCATTGCTGTCCATTCGGGTGCCGCGCGTCCATCGAACGCCCCGCGCAAGCGCTGGTTTGACATGGACGATGATGCCGTGCGAGGCGCCGTTGCGGTTGAGCCGCGTCTGGTGCACTTTGTGGTCAGTACCAGCGACATTCAGGCTGGGCGCGCGGCCCTGAAAGCGCTCGACATCGAACGTGGACCGGCGGTGCAAGCCAGTCGACATTCGCGTCGCGGTCTCCTGCAGTGGCGGATCACGGTAAGAGAAGACGGACAGCGGCTGTTTGACGGCGCGCTTCCCACGCTCATTCAGTGGGGAAAGCCGGATGACGCTGATCCCCTGCGCCTGCACCCGAGGAACAGCTTGCCGCGCTCGGGCGTCTCGCTGCAGACCATGACCGTGACGCACCCGTCAGCCGACAAGCTCAAGTTGGCTTACGAGGCCATCGGACTGGCGGGCGTTGCCATCCACTCAGGTCCGGCGAACATCACGGCGACCTTTCAGTCCCCCCGCGGCGTTGTCGAGTTGAGCAGCAATGGGGTGTAGAGGGGAAATGGATTACGTGACCCTTGCGATGCTCTGTGCGTTACTTCAAGCCATTGGCGTGCGGCAACTCGGCGCGTGGTGGGCTTGGGCAGTACCGGCCCGAGCACGAAGGTCGAGAAAGTCCGCACGGTAGAGAATGAACTGGTTCCCAAGAATCGAAGCCCGTGGAAGCATGAGACTTGTTAGGTTCTCAAGGCCGGTCGGTCGACCGCTATCGGTCAGGCAAAGTGGTTGACCCGCCGCGTTGCAAAACCTGGTTGCTTTTCGGACAGCATACCTGCGAAATTACCCTCACGATCGACGGTATCGCGCTGCTTGATTTAGGCGGTTTGCCTACAGATTGCCTACAAGCCCACAATTGAAAAAGGGTCTGCTGCATATTGAATAGCAACAAACCCTTATCTGTATTGGTGCCGGAGAGATGAATCGAACACCCGACCTTCTCATTACGAATGAGCTGCTCTACCGACTGAGCTACACCGGCGAAGGCGTGATTATAGCCACGTGAAAACGTCCCGATCTGCGGGGCCCTGCCCACAACAACCGCCCAGGAGCGCGGCACCCAATCATCCGGGGAGGTGTTGCATGTGCGCAGCGACCTTGCCCGCACCGGCACCAAGAACAGGCTGTCTCTGCCCGGGAAGGCAATCGGCAGGCCGATCGACCCCTTGGCGATGATGATGGCAATGACGCGATCTGGCTTCGATCCATCAGCCCGTTCGCGTCAGGCGCCGGGCTTGGAAGTTGCGCTGGCCGCATGCAAGGCGACTACGTGTTCCACTTCGTTGCGGCTGCCCAGGATCACGCTGACGCGCTGGTGCAACCGGGTTGGGGCGATGTCCATGATGCGTCCGTGCCCGGTGCTGGCCGCGCCGCCGGCCTGCTCGACCAGCCAGCCCATCGGGTTGGCCTCGTACATCAGGCGCAGCTTGCCGGGTTTGCCGGGTTCGCGTTTGTCCCAGGGGTACAGAAAGATGCCGCCACGCGTCAGGATGCGGTGCACGTCGGCCACCATGCTGGCGATCCAGCGCATGTTGAAGTCTTTGCCGCGCGGGCCCTCTGCGCCTTGCAGGCACTCGTCGATGTAACGCTTCACTGGCGCATCCCAGTGCCGCATGTTGCTCATGTTGATCGCAAATTCCTTCGTGTCCGCCGGAATCTTCAGCCGCTCCTGCGTGAGCACGAACGAGCCCTGCTCGCGGTCGAGCGTGAACATCGCCACACCGTCCCCCACGGTCAGAACCAGCGTGGTCTGCGGGCCGTAGACGCAATAACCGGCCGCCACCTGCTTGTTGCCGGGCTGCAGGAAGTCGGCCTCGGACACGCCTGCGCCATGGTTCTCGGGCTTGCGCAACACGCTGAAGATGGTGCCGATGCTGACATTGACATCGACGTTGCTCGATCCGTCAAGGGGGTCGAACAGCAGCAGGTATTCGCCCTGCGGGTAGCGGTGCGGCACCAGGTAGATGCCCTCCATTTCCTCGCTGGCCATGGCGGCAAGATGGCCGCCCCATTCGTTGGCCTCGATCAACACCTCGTTGGCGATGATGTCGAGTTGCTTCTGCATCTCGCCCTGTACGTTCTCGGTCTGGGCCGCGCCGAGCACGCCTCCCAGCGCACCCTTGTTCACGGATTGGCTGATGCCCTTGCAGGCGCGCGCCACCACCTCGAGCAGCAGCCGCAAATCGGACGGGATGAGGTTGTGCACCCGCTGGTGCTCGACCAGGTAGCGGGTGAAGGAGATACGCGGTGCCATGATGGTGTCAGAGCGCCAGCGCGCGGCTGACCACCTCGCGCACATCGTTGCTCAGATCGGGCTTGGCCGCGACTTTGGCAATGGCCTCCCGGGCTGCGCTGCGGTAGGGCTCGGCGAGCCGGCTCCAGCGATCCAGCGCGCGCGCCAGGCGGGCCGCCAGTTGCGGGTTGAAGGCGTCGATTTCCAGCACGCGCACGCACCAGAACTGGTAACCGGCAGCATCGCGGCGGTGGAACGCACCCGGGTTGCCATTGCAATAGCCAAACAGCAGGCTGCGCGCCCGGTTCGGGTTCTTCAGGTGGAAGTCGGGGTGCGACATCAGCTTGGTCACCCGCGGCAGGATGTGGCCGTCCCGGTCGCTGGCGCCGGCCTGCAGTGCGAACCATTTATCCAGCACCAGGTCGTCGCCTTTGAACTGCGCGTGGAATCGGCTCAGGGCCTCGCCCCCGAGCGGATGGGCACATCCCACCAGGGCCGACAGCGCATGCAGCCGGTCGGTCATGTTGCCAGCCTGCTTGTAGCGTTCGAAGGCCTTGCCAGGCCACATGTCGTTGTCGGCACCCAGGCACAACATCGACAAGGCCATGCCACAGAGCGCGCGTTTGCCGCTGGAGACCGGGTCCGGGTTGTAGGCGCCGGTATCCCTGTTCTGCTCCCAGGCCAGTCGCCAGTCGTCGGCCAGTGCCCTGGCCAGTTGCAGGCGCATCGATTCGCGCACCGCATGGATGTGTTGCGGGTCCACCACCGTCAGCTGTTCGGCGATATAGCTCTCCGAAGGCAGCGTCAGCGCCAGTTCCTTGAAGGCTGCATCCAGGCCATCATGGCGCAGCAGGCCGCGCATCGCGTCCAGGAACAGCGGTGTCAGCACGTCGCCAACCGGACCATCGCCGAACGGCTTGTCCAGCGCCGCCAGCGCGCAGCGCATCGCCATGCGCTGGCCGGCTTCCCAGCGGTTGAACGGATCCGTGTCGTGCGCCAGCAGGTGCAGCAGCTGGGCGTCGCTGTAGTCGAACTCCAGCACCACCGGCGCGCTGAAGCCGCGCAGGATGGAGGGCACAGGCTCTGCGGCAACCTCGACGAACTGCAGCGTCAGCTCGGACTCGCTGAGCACGAAATTGCGCGCGCCAGTGGCAGGCGCCGCCTCGCCGGCCAGTTGCAGTGGCAGGTCTTCGCCCGCCGGCCCGACCAGGCCCAGGCTGACGGGGATCACGAAGGGCTGTTTGTCCGGCTGGCCGGGTGTCGGCTTGCAACTTTGCGACAGCTGCAGCGTGTAACTGCGGTTGGCTGCGTCGTAGCGACCCACGGCCTTCACCTGCGGCGTACCAGCCTGACCGTACCAGCGCTTGAACTGTGGCAGCAGCCGCGCCAGGTCGGACTGCGGGTTGGCATCCGCCTGCGCTTGCGCAAAATCATCGCAGGTCACGGCCTGGCCGTCGTGGCGTTCGAAGTACAGCTTCATGCCCTGCGCGAAACCGGCACGGCCAACCATGGTCTGCATCATGCGCACGACTTCGGCGCCTTTTTCGTAGACGGTGACGGTGTAGAAGTTGTTGATCTCCACGTAGCTGTCGGGCCGCACCGGGTGCGCCATCGGGCCAGCGTCTTCGGGAAACTGCGCGGTGCGCAGCACGCGCACGTCATCGATGCGCTTGACGGCGCGGGCCGACGGCTCCCGGCACAGGTCCTGCGAGAACTCCTGGTCACGGAATACCGTCAGGCCTTCCTTCAGGCTGAGCTGGAACCAGTCGCGACAGGTCACCCGGTTGCCGGTCCAGTTGTGGAAGTACTCGTGCCCGACGACCGACTCGATGCCCGAGAAGTCGGTGTCGGTGGCGGTGGCCTGGGTCGCCAGCACGTATTTGGTGTTGAAGATGTTCAGGCCCTTGTTCTCCATCGCACCCATGTTGAAGTCGCTGGTGGCCACGATCATGAAGCGCTCCAGGTCCAGCGGCAGCCCGAAACGCACTTCGTCCCAGACGATGGAGGCCATCAGCGATTGCATCGCGTGTTCGGTCTTGCCCAGATCGCCCGGGCGCACGTAGATCTCGAGCAGGTGTTCCTTGCCGGCGCGCGAGATGATGCGCTGCTGGCGCGATTCGAGTTGGCCGGCCACCAGTGCGAACAGGTAGCTGGGTTTGCGGTGCGGGTCGACCCAGCGCGCGAAATGCCGGCCGTTGCTGCCGTCTGCTGCAAGGTCGCCGCTCTCGACCAGGTTGCCGTTGGATAGCAGCACCGGATAAGCCGTCTTGCTGGCGCGCAGCAGCACCGAATAGGTCGCCATGACGTCGGGCCGGTCCAGGAAATAGGTGATGCGCCGGAACCCTTCCGCCTCGCACTGGGTGAAGAACGAGCCGTTGCTGACGTACAGGCCCATCAGCTTGGTGTTCTTGGCTGGCGCGCAGGTGGTGAAGATCTCCAGGTCGAACGCGCCGGCCTCGGCCGGTGGCAGGTTCTCCAGCACCAGCTTGCCGGCGTCGATCCTGAACGAGGCGCTGGCGCCGTTGACCAGCACCCGCGACAGGTTGAGATCTTCGCCATCGAGCCGCAGCGGCTGCACCGGCACGTCGGGGTTGCGGCGCAACCGCATCCGGTTCAGCACCCGGGTCTTGGCCGGGTCCAGGTCGAAGGTCAGGTCGACGGTGTCGATCCAGAATGCGGGCGCGCTGTAGTCCGCGCGCTGGACGCTGATGGTCGGGCCATGTTCGTCACGGGTGTCAAGCATGCAATGTCTCCAGGAAGTGGGTGGTGATCAGGTCGTGGTAGCTGGCGATATGCGCGATCACGTGGTCGCCCGTCAGCTCGTCTGCGCGGTGACTGGTGCACACCGCGACCGCGCGCATGCCGGCGCGCCGGGCCGCCTCGATGCCGAAGGGTGCGTCTTCGAACACGATGCAGGCCTGCGGGTCGGCGCCGATGCGCCGCGCCGCCTCCAGGAAGATCGCGGGTTCGGGCTTGCCCGGCAGGCCTTCATCGCCGCCCACCATGGCATGGGGCAGCGGGTCCATCTTGAGGTGCCGCATCGCGAACGCGATGTTGTGCTTGTCACCAGCGGTACCCACACCCAGTCGCAGGCCGCGGGCGTGCGCATGGCCGAAAAACGCCTGGAAGCCCGGCACTTCGGCAAATACCGGCGCGAACAGGTCGCGGTAGATTTCTTCTTTCTGGTGGATCAGGTCCCAGCACTCCCGCGGCTCCATGCGGCGGTTGAACAGCAGCTCCATGCACTCCGCGCCAGTACGACCGGTGGTGCGGCGCAGCAGTTCGGCCACATCGATCGTCAGGCCGTGATGCTGGGCAAACGCGATCCAGCTCCTGGCGTGGTAAGGCATCGAGTCGATCATGGTGCCATCCATGTCGAAGATCAGGCCTTGAACGGGTGCCATCGTCACACGCCCTGCTTGAGCGAGGCTTCGATGAACACATCGAGGTCGCCGTCGAGCACCTTTTGCGTGGCCGAGACCTCGACATTGGTGCGCAGGTCCTTGATACGGCTGTTGTCCAGCACGTAGCTGCGGATCTGGTGGCCCCAGCCGACATCGGTCTTGCTGTCCTCGAGCTTTTGCTGCTCTTCCTGGCGCTTGCGCATCTCGAAGTCATACAGGCGCGAGCGCAGCCGCTTCCAGGCCACATCACGGTTGCTGTGCTGGCTTCGGCCGTCCTGGCACTGCACGACGATACCGGTGGGAATGTGCGTCAGCCGCACCGCCGAGTCGGTCTTGTTGATGTGCTGGCCGCCGGCGCCGCTGGCGCGGAAGGTGTCGGTGCGCACATCAGAGGGGTTGATGTCGATCTCGATCGAGTCGTCAACCTCCGGATACACGAACACGCTGGCAAAACTGGTGTGGCGACCGCCCGAGGAGTCGAACGGCGACTTGCGCACCAGCCGGTGCACGCCGGTCTCGGTGCGCAGCAGGCCAAATGCGTAGTCACCCTCGACCTTGATCGTGGCGCCCTTGATGCCGGCGGTGTCGCCGGGCGACTCGTCCTCGATCGTGGTCGCAAAACCCTTGCGTTCGGCATACCGCAGGTACTGGCGCAGCAACATGCTGGCCCAGTCGCAGGCCTCGGTGCCGCCGGCGCCGGCCTGGATGTCGACGAAGCAGCTCAATGGGTCGGCCGGGTTGTTGAACATGCGCAGGAACTCGAGCTTCTCGATCTCTGTCGCCAGTTTGGCGGTGTCGTGCTCGATCTGCAGCAGGCTGTCCTCGTCACCCTCGTCCTTGCTCATCTCGTAGAGCTCGGAGTTGTCGGCCAGCTCGGTTGTGAGCCGGGTCAGCGACACGACGACACCATCGAGCGATTTTTTCTCGCGCCCGAGTTCCTGCGCCTTTTTGGGGTCGTTCCAGACCGCGGGGTCTTCCAGCGAGGCGTTGACGGTCCTCAGGCGTTCGGCTTTGGCATCGTAGTCAAAGATACCCCCGTAACTCTTGGGTGCGCTGCGACAGGTCCACGAGTTGAGTGCCGATCTGATTGGTATGTACTGCGTCCATGGTGCTGATCCTGGTTGGGAGAATGTCGTAAACAACCACGGATTTTCTCATGTCCCATCAGGGCGCCAGAAAGGGCTCCAGCAAGGCGGCCAGTGGCCCGGGTTGGTCGTGGTGCAGCATGTGGCCGGCGTCGTCGACCACCGCGATGCGGCAGTCGGCCACCGCCTGCAGCCGCTCGTGATAGTGCGCCCGGGTGAACTTGCCTTTCCACCATTGCCACATGGCGTCGTCCTCGGCCTCCACAGCCAGCAGCGGCATCGAAATGCGCTGGTAGATTTCCAGCAACTCGTCGACGCGCAGCAATTGGGCGTTGACAATCTTGTGCGCCGGCTCGCCCAGGATGGCCCACTGGCCTTGCGCGTTGCGGCGCGACCAGTGGTGCGCCAGCCAGTCGGCCTTGGCGCGGCCGTCTGCGTCGCGCGCCAGGCGCGGATTGGTTTGGGCCAGGCGCCGCGCCACGCCGTCGACGGTGTCGTAGGGCCGCAGCGCCAGTTCGCCGCGCTGGTGCTGCTTGAGCTGGTCGATCCATTGGGCATACCGGTCCGGCGCCTGCGCTGGTTGCGTGGCCGGGCCACCGAACCCCTCCAGGTTGACAAGCCGGCGCACCCGCTTGCCGCGGATGCCGGCGTAGAACATCACGACGTTGCCGCCCATGCTGTGCCCGACCAGGTCGATCGGTGCATCGGGCGAGAAGTGGTCGACCAAAAAGTCCAGGTCGGCGATGTAGTCTGCAAACCAGTAGTTGTCAACGCCGCCGCCGTCGGTATCGCCATAACCACGCCAGTCCGGCGCGATGATGAAACGGCCTTGCATGAAGGCATCGGAGAAGGCATCGACGACGAACTGGAACGATGCGGCCACGTCCATCCAGCCGTGCACCAGTACCAGGGGCGGCTGGCCGGGTGCCGGCTCGCCCCAGCAGCGAATGTTGTAGTGCAGGCCGCGCACGGGCACGCGCACCGTGCGCGAAGGTCTTTTGACTTGGTACATTACAGCGATCATAAGGAGACAGGGCGTGGCGCGCAGTCAAGTCGAGGACAGGGCACTGGCGGTGATGGAGCACGACCATTACGCCGCGATGCACGGCGGGTTTGGCTGGCATGTGCCGGAGCGCTTCAATATGGCGCAGGCTTGTTGCGGTCGCTGGGCCGGCCGCACCGACGCCGGTAGCCGGATTGCGGTGCTCGCCGACGGCACCGGGCTCACGCCAGTGCGTTGGTCTTACGCGCAGTTGCAACAGGCAGCCAACCGGTTGTCCAACGCGCTGGCGGTGCTGGGGGTCGGGCGGGGCGACCGGGTGGCCGTCGTGCTGGCGCAGCGGTTCGAGACCGCGGTTGCCTACATGGCGGTATTGCAACTCGGCGCGGTGGCGATGCCGCTGTCGATGCTGTTCGGCCCCGATGCGCTGGAGTTCCGGCTGCACGACAGCGAGTCAGTGGTGGCGATCTGCGACGCCGCGGCCATCGATGCGCTGGAGTCGGTACGCGAGAACTGCCCGCTGCTGCGCAGTGTGATCCGGGTCGGCGATCGCGACGGCGACCGCAACCCGGCATACGAAGCCGTGCTGGAACAGGAGTCGGACCGATTCACGGCCTGCGACACCCATGCCGACGAGGCGGCGATATTGATCTACACGAGCGGCACGACGGGGCAGCCCAAGGGCGCACTGATCGCGCACCGCGGCCTGATCGGCAACCTGAGCGGATTCATCTGTAGCCAGAACTGGTTCGGTTTCGCCCCGCTGCGGCCCGGATCGGACTCGCAAGCCGTGTTCTGGTCGCCAGCCGACTGGGCCTGGACCGGCGGGCTGATGGACGCCTTGTTGCCGACCCTGTATTTCGGCCGGCACATCGTGGCTTTCAACGGCCGTTTCAGTCCGCAGACCGCGTTCGAGCTGATGCAAAAACATGCGGTGACGCACAGCTTCATCTTCCCCACCGCGCTCAAGGCGATGATGAAGGCTTACCCCGAGCCGAAACAGCAGTTCCGCCTGGTGCTGCAGGCCGTCATGAGTGCCGGTGAGGCGGTCGGTGATGCGGTGTTCGACTACTGCCGCCATCAGCTGGGTGTGACCGTCAACGAGATGTTCGGTCAGACCGAGATCAACTACGTGGTCGGCAACTGCGCCTTGAACGAACAGCGGGCTGATGGCGTCGGCTGGCCCGCCAGACCCGGCAGCATGGGCAAGGGTTATCCGGGCCACCGGGTCATGGTCATCGACGAGGCGGGGCAGGAATGCCCGGTTGGCGTACCCGGTGATGTGGCGGTGAACCGCTTCGATATACACGGCCACGCCGACCCGGTGTTCTTTCTCGGTTACTGGAAAAATCCCGCAGCGTCTGCGGCCCGGTTCACCGGCGACTGGTGCCGCACCGGCGACCTGGCCACGCGCGACGCCGATGGCTATCTCTGGTATCAGGGGCGCGCTGACGACGTGTTCAAGTCCGCCGGCTATCGGATCGGCCCGGGCGAGATCGAGAACTGCCTGGTCAAGCATCCGGCGGTGCTCAACGCAGCCGTGGTTCCCAAGCCCGACCTGGAGCGGGGTGCGCTGGTCAAGGCCTACGTGGTGTTGTCGCCGGAGTACGCCACGCGGCGCGAGGCTCAACCGCGGCAGGCCTTCGATACAGCCCTGATCGCCCAGTTGCAGGCCCATGTGCGCGGCAAACTGGCGCCCTACGAATACCCCAAGGAAATCGAGTTCGTCGGCGCGTTGCCGATGACCACCACCGGCAAGGTGCAGCGGCGGGTGTTGCGGCTGCTGGAAGAGGAGCGGGCGGCGAGGGCATAGACTCGCAAGCTTTGATACCCATCGCAGTCCCATGAAAAAAACCCAACTCGGTCAAAGCGACCTGTACGTCACGCCCATCTGCCTGGGCACCATGACCTTCGGCGAACAGGTGACCGAGCCCGATGCCCATGCCATCATGGACCGCGCGGTCGAGCGCGGCATCGACTTTCTGGACACCGCCGAAATGTATGCGGTGCCCACGCGCGCCGAGACCTTCGGCGCCACCGAGGGCATCATCGGTCGCTGGCTGGCAGCGCGGCCGGGGCTGCGCGACAAACTGGTCATCGCCTCCAAGGTGGCCGGCCCCGCGCGCGGCATGGACTGGGTGCGCGCGGGCCAGGGCATGACACCCGACGACATCCGCCGCTCGTGCGAGAACAGCCTGCGGCGATTGCAGACCGATGTGATCGACCTGTACCAGATCCACTGGCCCGAGCGCCATGTGCCGTCGTTCGGCTCGATCTATTACGACCCGGCCAAGGAGCGTACGGCCACGTCCATCCATGCGCAGCTCGAGGCCTTGTCCGAACTGGTCAAGGCCGGCAAGCTGCGCCATGTCGGCCTGTCCAACGAGACGCCGTACGGCGTGCATGAGTTCATGCGGCTGGCCGAGCAGCATGGCCTTGCCCGTGTGGTGTCGCTGCAGAACCCGTATTGCCTGGTCAACCGCAGCTACGACAACGGTACCGACGAGACCTGCCACCGGCTGGGTGTCTCGCTCTTGGCCTATTCGCCGCTGGCTTTTGGCCTGCTGACCGGCAAGTACGACGACAGTGGCACCGAGGGACCGGATGCGCCCAAGGGTGCGCGGATCGCCAGTTACGAGTCGGTGCGCAAGCAGCGCTGGGGAAGGCCGGAATCGCTGACCGCAGCGCGGCGTTACAACATGCTGGCGCGTGAACACGGCTTGACGCCCACGCAGCTGGCCCTGGCGTTTTGCCATACCAACTGGCGTGTCGCCAGCACCATCATCGGCGTCACCAGCGTGGCCCAGCTCGACGAGTGCCTGGACGCCTGGGGCACGGCCTTGTCGCCCGAGCTGCTGGCCGGTATCGACGCCATCCGCTGGGAGCTGCGCGACCCGGCCCAGTAATGGCGAAGAAGGCCCACGCCGGTGAGACCCCCGCGACCGCCTGGCTGCGTGCGCACGGGGTGGTTTTCACCGAGTACCCCTATGACTACCTGGAGCATGGCGGTGCTCAACACAGCGCGCAGGTGCTGGGGGAGGATCCGTATGCGGTGGTCAAGACGCTGGTGATGCAGGACGAGCGCGCCCGCCCGCTGCTGGTGCTGATGCATGGAAACCGCAAGGTCAGCACCCGTAACCTGGCCCGGCAGATCGGCTGCAAGTCGGTCGAACCCTGCGCCGTGGACGTGGCGAACCGGCACAGCGGTTATCTCGTGGGCGGAACCTCGCCGTTCGGCACCCGCAAGCAAATGCCGGTGTACATCGAGCAGAGCATCCTGGAGCTGCCGCGCATCCTGATCAATGGCGGGCGGCGCGGTTTCCTGGTCGGCCTGGCGCCGCAAGTGTGTGTGCACCTGCTGGACGCCAAGCCGGTGTCGTGCGCACTGGCAGAATAGCGCGATTGCAGCGCCACTCGACGGCGCTGGCGGAGACAAAGTTGATGGACGCTTCCAATCCCCTGTGGCCCGTGCTCGCCGTTCTGGCAGCCTATTTGCTGGGTTCCTTGTCGTTCGCGGTGATCGTGAGCCGGCTCCTGGGCCTGAACGACCCGCGCACCTATGGCAGCAAGAATCCGGGGGCGACCAATGTATTGCGCTCGGGCAGCAAGCCGGCGGCGGTGGTGACCTTGCTGCTTGACGGTGCCAAGGGCTGGTTGCCGGTGGCGCTGATCGGCTGGTGGGGCAAGCCGTACGGCATGCTGGAGGGCACGATGGCATTGGCCGGCCTGGCGGCGTTCCTGGGGCATCTGTTTCCGGTTTTTTTCCGCTTCCAGGGTGGCAAGGGCGTGGCCACGGCGCTGGGTGTGTTGCTGGGTTTCAACTGGATGCTGGGCCTCGCAGCGGCAGCGAGCTGGCTGATCATCGCGTTCTTCTTCCGGTATTCGTCGCTAGCCTCGCTGGTGGCCTCGATCTTTGCGCCGGTGTACTACGTCTTTGGCGATGGCGTGGCCTGGTACCTGGACAAGAGCCTGTTGCTGGCGATGGCGGTGATGGCCATGCTGCTGGCCTGGCGCCATGCAGCCAATATCAACCGCCTGCTCAAGGGAACGGAGTCGCGGCTCGGCGCCAAGAAGGCGTGAGGGCCTCCCACACCCTCAGGCCTGCTGGGCCGCATATGCGCCCAGGCGCAGTATCAGGTGGTGATTGAGCCGCACCCGCACCAGTGCGGTGGCCAATGCCGAGCGGATCTGCGGGCTGCCGTGCGCGGTGCGGTGCAGCCGCGGCTGACCAACCATCAGGCCTTCCTCGTTCAGGACGATGGCCACATGCGGATGGTTGGCCTTGCGCGAGCGGCGCATCACCACCGCCACCTCGTCGTTGTCCAGCCGCACAAAGGTTCCCGGCGGGCACAGGCCGACGGCGCGCACCAGCGCGTGGCCGATCTCGTCGGCCTGTTCTCCCGCATCGCTGATGATCGAGCGCACCGAGTCGGTCGCGCTGCGCCCGGCCCGCGACTTGCGCGGACTGATCATGGCGCCGTAACGGTCCACGGTGCGCACGATGCGTGCGAGCCGGTCCACTGGTGTCAGCGAGGCCAGCGGCTTGTGGTCGGTGATTTCGTCATGGTGATGCGCGACGATGTCGAGCCACAACGCGTCGCGAATGCCGAGCCCGGACAACATGCTGCGGCCCAGTGCGGTGTGCGCATCGATCCCCTCCTGCTGGCTCGGCGTTGGCCGCTCCAGCTGACCGGCGAGCTCGTCCTGCAGCGCGGTCATGCCGATGTTCATCGTCAGAGCGGCATGCACCATGCTGTCACGCTCGTGCTGCGGAATTTTCAGTTCAATGCCGATCTGGTGCGCGAGCACCGCACATACCAACGCGTGCGAGGCGCTGTAGCCCACCGGCGAATTGGTCGCCAACTGGAACAGCAGATACAGGCCGACGTCGGTGTCGCGGTCGAGCAGCGCCTGCATCCACCGATCGTATTGCCATACACGTTGCTCGAATTCCTGGACGCTGGCAGAGTGGCCCAGCACGATACCCAGGCCGGCCTCCAGGTCCGACCATAGGCTGAGCAGATCCTCGTATTCGGTTTCGCTGTCGACGTTCACGGTCACGGTACGGTACGGCCATGCAGGCGGCGGCGGGCGGTTGGCATCAGTAGCGCCGCTCCAGCACCATCTGCTCGTTGTTGCGCGTCATCTGGAACCGGGCCAGGAAACTGTTGCCGAGCAAGACGAGTGGCATTGCGATCGGCGTGACGACCGCGTCGACTTCACGCACCTCGACATCGCCCACGCGCACGGAAGCGAGCCGGACCTTCCAGCCCGGCACGATGCCATTGGCGGTTGCGACCTGAACCGCCTGCCCGTTCTTGTACTGCAGGCCGATGCGATCCGCATCGGACACACTGAGACCGATCGTCGTGGCACCAGTGTCGACCATGAACTGTACCGGCTTGGAGTTGAGCAACCCCTGGCCCACGAAGTGACCGTCCGAGTCGGCCGACAACACGATGCGCATTCCGCTGGGTGATGCCGCCGGTCGCCCGACGCTGATGGGCGCGTCGCCAATTCTCAGCGTCTGGCGTTGCCCGGAGATGTCGATCACCGCGCTTTGACCCTGGATGGAGACCACCCGAACACCCCGAAAGGATTCACCAGGCGCCACCAGCTTGGGCGCGTTACCGTCGACCACCAGCAAGGCCTTGTTACCCAGCATGCCCGACAGGTTGACGGACTGTGCCTGTGCCTGCGATATGGCAGCCAGCGCGATCAGCGCCAAGGCTGCCAGGGCGCGGTGGTGGGGTCGCTGTTGGTACATGGTGGATGCCCCTGGCGTCAGTCGCGAAAGTTGTTGAAGCTCAGCGGCAGGTCGGGTATGTCCTTGCGGATCAATGCCATCGCCGCCTGCAGGTCGTCGCGTTTGGCGCCGTTGACCCGCACCGCATCGCCCTGGATCGATGCCTGCAGCTTGAGCTTGCTGTCCTTGATCATGCGCTGGATCTTCTTGGACACCTCGGTCTCGATGCCGTTGCGCACCTTGATCACCTGCTTGACCTTGTCGCCACCCATCTTCTGGACGTCGCCGCGGTCCAGGAAACGCACATCGACACCCCGTTTGGTCATCTTGTTGCGCAACACGTCTTCGATCTGGCCCAGCTGGAACTCGGCGTCGCCGATCAGCGTGATGTCCTTTTCCTTGAGTTCGATCGCAGCCGCGGTTCCCTTGAAGTCGAACCGGGTGCCGATCTCCTTGACGGTGTTGTCCACCGCGTTGCGTACTTCCACAAGATCGGCCTCGCAGACTGTGTCGAAAGAGGGCATGGTGTCACCGCGTGAGTAAAGGCTCGCATCGGGAGCCGATGCGACAATGAGACCATGTTAGTCGAGAAAAACGTCCCGCTCCAACCCTACAACACGTTTCATATCGTGGCGAAGGCGTTTTCGCTGGTGCGGGTGACCAGTGTGGAGGTCTTGCAGCAGGTTGTGGCCGACCCCAAACTGGCAGCCGAGCCCAAGTTCATCCTCGGCGGCGGCAGCAACATCGTGCTGACGGGCGACGTCAAGCCGCTGGTGCTCAAGATCGACGTCATGGGCAAGCGGGTGGTGCAAGAGACCGACAAGGGCACCCTCATCGAGGTCGGTGCGGGCGAAGATTGGCATGCGCTGGTAGCCTGGACACTGGATCAGGGTTACCCCGGGATGGAAAACCTGGCCATGATCCCCGGCACGGTGGGCGCCTCGCCGGTGCAGAACATCGGTGCCTACGGCCTGGAGTTGCAGGACCGCTTTCATTCGCTGGACGCGACGGACCTGATCACCGGGGCGCGTTATACGCTGGACGCGGCCCAGTGCGGCTTCGGTTACCGCGATTCGGTGTTCAAGCACGTGGCACCCGATGCATCGCAGTCCGCGTTCAGACCCGATGGCACACCGGTGACCGGTTTCGGGCTGCGCGACCGTGTCGTCATCACCCACGTGCGGCTGTTCTTGCCAAAACCGTGGAAACCCGTACTCGGGTATGCCGACCTGGAACGCAAGATGGTCGAGACCGGAATCACCGCGCCCGATGCGCAACAGATTTTCGCGTGGGTCTGCGCAATCCGCAGTGCCAAGCTGCCCGACCCGGCCGTGCTGGGCAATGCCGGCAGTTTCTTCAAGAACCCGCAGGTGACGCGGGAGCAATGCGACGACATCATCCAGCGCGAGCCGCGTATCGTGCACTACCCCTTGGCCGATGGAGAGGTCAAGCTGGCGGCCGGCTGGCTCATCGATGCCTGCGGCTGGAAAGGCAAGTCGGTCGGCAATGCCGCTGTGTACGAGCGCCAGGCGCTGGTGCTGGTCAACCGCGGTGGTGCCACGGGTGGCGAGGTGATGACGCTGGCTCGGGCCATCCAGACCAGCGTCTATGAGCGCTTCGGCATCCGGCTCGAGCCGGAGCCGGTGGTGGTCTGACGTCGCGTCTCGCGCACTGTGGCCCGTGGGGCTACTGGTCGCTGTTGCGTCCCAGGCTGGGCAGTCCCACGCCGTCGCCCATGCTCAGCAGGCCGGTCTTGGCGTAGATGCCCAGCTTGGCGCGGGTGTCAACGATGTCCAGATTGCGCATCGTGAGCTGGCCGATGCGGTCCTGCGGCGAGAACACCGACTCGCCTTTTTCCATCGTCAGCCGGTCCGGGTGGTAGGTCAGATTGGGCGACTCGGTGTTGAGCAGCGAGTAGTCGTTGCCGCGGCGCAGTTCGATCGTGACCTCGCCGGTGATCGCGCGCGCGACCCAGCGCTGAGCGGTCTCGCGCAGCATGATGGCCTGCGGATCGAACCAGCGGCCCTGGTACAGCAGGCGGCCGAGCCGCCGGCCATGGTCGCGGTACTGCTCGATGGTGTCCTCGTTGTGGATGCCGGTGATCAGGCGCTCGTAGGCAATGAACAGCAACGCCAAGCCCGGGGCCTCGTAGATGCCGCGGCTCTTGGCCTCGATGATGCGGTTCTCGATCTGGTCGCTCATGCCCAG
>Ga0105047_10005857_pt1 | contig 20979 bp, 19 predicted proteins | sample MAT04_FD_78384 | JGI IMG/M metagenome (GOLD analysis project Ga0105047, IMG submission 78384) | Freshwater microbial communities from Lake Fryxell liftoff mats and glacier meltwater in Antarctica - MAT-04 (megahit assembly) | ecosystem: Environmental > Aquatic > Freshwater > Ice > Liftoff... | reverse complement strand
TCACTGTTTTGTTTGCTAACAAAACATCGTTCCGACATTCAAGCCTCTCGCGCTTCTGGTACTAACCAGAAGCTTCCCAGCACGTTCATGCGCTTCGCTTATTTCCTGTGCCGGGAGAGAGACTTGAACTCTCAAGCCTTGCGGCAGTGGGTTTTGAATCCACCGTGTATACCATTCCACCATCCCGGCTTATTTAATTATCGAGCGTAGGAATTCTTTAAAAGTCTGTCAGGCAGACAGTATCCTAGCTTGTAGGTAGTATACACACATATCTTCGTTAGTCTTTTTAGAGACACAATACTTGGGCAAAAAACACAAAATAGGTGAAGAGAATAGTTTCCGTATATAGAGAATAGGATTAACTACATCTACGTAAGGTATTTAAATAGACTACTCACCTACGGTTACTTAAAACATATAGTAGTGCATGGTAGAATAGTTTTTAATGACCGACGAAAACTACATACCAACGAAATACGACTCTGTATTTTGGGTGGAGGTTCATCGCATTTCTCCAAATCCTTACCAGCCTCGCGTTCAATTCGATGAAGATCGCTTAAAGGGTCTTGCAGAGAGCATTCGCCAGTATGGCGTGTTACAACCTCTCGTCGTTACTCGCCGTGAAGTAGAAAAAGACGACGGCGGTTTGCAAACGATATATGAACTTATAGCGGGAGAGCGCAGACTGCGTGCCAGTAAACTTATTGGTCTTAAAGAGGTTCCTGTTGTTATTCGCGTCGGCGAGCAGAGCGATAAAATGAAGCTAGAACTTGCTATTATCGAGAATCTACAACGAGAGGATCTAAATGCAATTGATAGAGCCAGGGCACTAGCGCAACTTGCTGAAACATTCGGTATTACACACAGTGAGATTGGAGCAAAAATCGGTCGCAGTCGAGAATATGTATCTAATTCAATTCGTTTACTCGTGCTGCCTGAATCTATACAGATGGCAGTAGTTGGAAAAGAAATTAGTGAGGGACACGCACGTGCACTTCTTATGCTTACCGATAGGCCACAGGAGCGTGACACCCTCTTTAAAGAAATTGTCCTACGAAAGACATCTGTTCGCGTCGTCGAGCAAATGGCACGTCGCCTAGCACAAGACAAGATAAGAAAGCACGACAAAACGCCAGAAGTTATGGAACTTGAAAAATCTCTCACTGAAAAGCTTGGAACACGGGTACTTATTGAAAATAGACCAAATGGAGGACGTGTCCTCATTGAATTTTTTTCACCAGAAGACCTCACACACATCGCTGATATTATTGCGACGCACAAAGACGATCCAGCTCTACCTGCGCCCGAAAGCGCTCTTCCGCCGGATGAAATTTCTGAGGAACTTGAAATTATGGATTCTCGGAGTGATGAACTGTATCCAAACACCTCGCATGTTGACGCCCATACAGAGGCAAGCTCTGCGGTAGTCGAAGAAAAAAAAGAGGATGACCTCTACAGAGTTGAGAATTTTACTGTGTAGAAGCTAGCAATCGCATTACAGGATTAATCCTGGGGTTACTATTTAGCGTGACGCACTCCTGTTTTCTTTCTCATTTTAATCGGCTTCATCTCAACTTTTGTTCCCGGAGCACCATGCTCCTGTATCTCAAGTGCGAGACGGATGTGGCGTCTAGCTAGGCTAGTTTTTGCGTACTCAAGCCATTTCGTTGTGGGTCTTGCTTGGGGGCGTTCAAGTATTTCAACCACATCCCCATTGCGTAGTAACGTATCAAAAGAAACCATTTTTCCGTTGACCTTTGCGCCGTTCATGTGATCGCCAAGCTCACTATGAATTGCGTAGGCGAAATCGATGGGAGTAGAATGCACAGGCAGATCAATAACGTCACCTCGGGGAGTAAAGACAAAGACACGATGAGAAAAGAAATCCTCGCGAAGTCCCTGCAAAAAATCTTTTGAGGCTGCGAGGGGGGCGTGGGCATCTGCAAGTTCGGAGAGCCAATGAGGCACGACTGCTTCCTTCCTTATCGATTTAACTTTGGGATTAGAAATCTCATCAGTTCTAGTTCTCTTTGACAAGTGTAGGAGAGTAGGAACAAGTCCACGCATCCATGCGAATGACAGCTTTTCGTATGCACTTCTTTCTCCTGCGGAAATGCCAACCTTCTTCGTGGAAATTTCCTTGTATGACATGTGAGATGCTATGCCGTACTGAGCTTTTTGATGCATGTCTTCTGTTCGAACCTGCATTTCCACTATCCCAGCTTCACTTGTAAGTATAGTTGTGTGTAAAGACTGGTAACCATTCGGTTTTGTCAAAGAAATGTAGTCTTTGAACTCACCAGGAAGTGGCTTCCAAAGAGAATGAATAATACCAAGTGTACTGTAACAATCATCAACTGACGAAACAATAACGCGAAGCGCTGCAATATCGTGGATTCGAGTTATGTCGTCACCCTTGCGTTTAAGCTTTTGGTGGAGGCTCCAAAGACCCTTCATTCTAATGTCAGTACGAAAACTTTGTATATCTCTCCTGGCTAGCGCGTGTTGGAGTTCCTTTTGCACGCGAGTTAACCCTGCCTCTGTCTCTTTATTTTTTAATTTTCTCACCTCGACTGCGTGCTGGTAGGCATCAGGATCAACTGCTGGAAATGCCAAATCTTCCAAATCTCTCTTCATGCTCCCCATACCCAGCCTATCCGCAAGAGGGGCGTAAATCTCGAGCGTTTCAAGTGCAATGCGTTGTTGTTTGGATTCAGGAACATGCGAAAGTGTTGTCATGTTGTGATAGCGATCACACAGCTTAATGATAAGAACGCGCACATCAGCCGACGTTGCCACGAGAAGTCGTCGGAGGCTCTCTGCGTGGCGCTCTGCGCCTCGGTACTTGTGCTTTCCGAGCTTGGTAACACCATCGACCAAAAACGCAACATCAGCGCCAAATTCTACCTCTATCGTCTCGAGGAGAACTCCAGTATCTTCAACAGCGTCATGAAGTAGTCCGGCTGCCACGGTTTCAGTATCCATGCCAAGTTCGGCGAGGTGTTTTCCGACAGCTGCAGGGTGTAGAAAGTACTCCTCTCCGGAATACCGTGTATGCCCTTTGTGTGACTCCTCTGAAAAAAAGTACGCCTTTTTTATAAGCGCCTCATCCTCGGGCGTTGGATTTTGTAGAGCCGTAAGAATGTCCTTGACGGTTGTCATATCCTAAAACATACCTTCAAACGAGCGTATTGCCAATATTTGATATGTAAATGTAAAATCTCTACTTTAAATATTCAGCGGCTTCCAGAGAAGTTAGTTCTGTAGCGATCTGATTTTCTGGAAGATATATTCTTCGGAGACCTTTTTTAAGAAAGAGTCCCTGTTTTGATTTATAGAGAGTGATCACTTTTCCGGTTCTGGGATGTTTTCCAACTTCAGATACAATTTCAACACCGCGGGGTGGCTGCTTTGGTACAGCGATGAGAGCAAGGGCATCGTCCAGTGTAATCTCATAGGGGTCTCCTTTTTTTATGGAACGAAACTCTCCATCGTGAGCAACGTAGGGGCCAAAGCGTCCCGTGTTAGAAAGGACAGGTTTTCCAGAAGATGGGTGAATTCCGAGTTCTCGGGGAAGTGAAAGCCATTTGACACAGTCTGAAAGGGTAATAGCTCCTAGATCTGTTCCGGGAGGAATACTCGCGCGTCGTGCCGGAATCTTTGGGCGACCTTTTACTTTTTTTGCCTTCGTTACTTTTTTCTTTTTTTTCTTTCCCTCACTTTCTACAACTGCCTCTGGTTCATCAGCTACAGGAACTTCTTCGCTTACCGCTATCGGCATTTCTACGTACGGTCCAAAGCGACCGCTTTTGACGTATATAGGTTGTCCGGTCTCAGGATGCGTGCCAAGGGGCTCGTCTCCCCTCAGTTCTGTACCATCTTCTTGTCGAGCGCCTGTGCACTCTGGGTAGGTAGTACAGCTCATAAATATCCCACCCCGCCCGAGTTTAAATTCCATATCGGCGCTACATAAAGGGCAGGTAAATTCCGCTGGAACACTTCCAAGAGAGGTGGCTTTTGGGAGAGATTCTTTACTATCTACTGCCTTTCTAAATGGACCATAAAATTCAGTCATGGTAGCCAGGTAGGCGCGCTCACCCCTAGAAATTTCATCGAGCTCATCTTCCATTTCTGCGGTGAAAGAGTCAGAGACGTAATGAGCAAAATGTTCCTCAAGCCAACCTGAAACGACCATACCTGTTGCTGTTGGCATGAGCGTTCTTCCATTTTTCTCTGCATACCCGCGGTCAACAATAGTCTTCATGGTAGAAGCGTATGTTGAAGGACGTCCGATACCACGCTTTTCAAGTTCTTTAATAAGACCTGCTTCGGTATAACGATTTGGTGGTTCTGTTTGCTTTTCTTCAGCTCCGAGAGATAAAAGTGTGAGAGGTTCCCCTACCGTTAACTTTGGAAGTTCAACATCCTCTCCTCGAGCCGATGTGTCTGCAGAAAGCCAGCCAGGAAACAGAACGCGAGATCCTGTAGTACTAAATTCTGGAATGTCTTCGCTTGCCACAACCTTTAGTGTCGCGCGCGAAAGTTTTGCAGAAGCCATTTGGCTTGCAAGCGTGCGAGTTCTAATGAGCTCATATAGTCTGCTCTCGTCAACATCTCTACTTGTTGTTTTTTTAGATATGTCAGTAGGCCTTATAGCCTCATGCGCTTCTTGAGCATTTTTGCTTTTTGTTTTGTAAGCACGTGCTTCCACATAGTTCTTCCCAAATTCGTCTGTAATTTGTTTCGCGATGGCTTTCACTGCATCCGGTGATAAATTTACAGAGTCTGTACGCATATAGGTAATGTGACCGCCTTCATATAGCTTTTGGGCAGCACGCATGGTGCGAGATGGTGAAAATCCGAGTCGAGTAGAAGCAGCCTGTTGGAGGGTAGACGTTGTAAACGGAGGTTTTGGATTGCGTTCCTCTTCGCGCGAAGTAATATCACCAACACTCCAGGCAGCAGCTCGTCCGAGCGACAAGATTCTTTCTGCTTCCTCTTTTATTGCTGGTTGTTCACTTGCGGTAACGGGGAAGTCTATATGTAGAGGTCCTTCCTTCGCACGCATCAGTGCCTGCAAAACAAAATAGGTGATAGGAACGAATGCTTTAATTTCTCGCTCTCGTTCTGCCAAAATACGAAGTGCGGGAGATTGAACGCGCCCAGCAGAAAGTCCGTAGCGAACTTTTTTCCAGATGAGTCCTGAAAGATCGTACCCGACGAGCCTATCTAACACTCGTCTAGCTTCTTGAGCTTGTCGCAAATCCTGATCAATAAGACGGGGATGTTTTAGAGCTTCTTCTACGGCAGTTTTTGTAATCTCGTGAAAAACAACGCGCTTTGGATTTTTGAGCCCTACTGCTTGTTGAATGTGCCAAGCAATGGCTTCGCCCTCACGGTCTGGATCCGTTGCAAGATATATCTCGCTCGCCTTTTCGCTCGCACGTTCAATTTTTGCAATTACTTCTCGCTTGTCAGGAGAAACTACATACCGCGGAACAAATCCATCCTCAATATCTACGGCGTCCTTATTAGTTTTTGGGAGATCACGGACATGGCCGACAGAAGCGAGGACTTCGTAGTCTGCCCCTAGATACTGCTGAATTGTCCTTGCTTTTGCAGGAGATTCGACGATAAGGAGAATTTTGCCGGGCTTTTTTGTTTGCGCCATAGTTAACAGATACCTTGCATACCTATATATAGTCAAGGCTTTGGTCGAGAGCAATTAAAAATTAGTGGAGGCAAAGTAGTTCTTTTTACAGAATTTTGACACAGGTATATCTATGGTAATCTTCATCCATGAAAGTAAAGAAAGAGGTCTCAAAAAAGAAAATTCCAAGGGACAATAAAGAGATGCTCCGGATGGCGAACTTTGTGTATGAAATGGGAATTCATAAACAAACACCACGCTCGGGCTTTTGGTTTCTTGGAAGTGGGAAGCAGTCTGTCGCAGAGCATCTTTTTAGAACTGCTCTTATTGCGTATGCTCTCGCACACCTAACTCCAAACATTGATAAAAATAAAGTGCTTCTCATGGCACTTACTCATGATTTAGGAGAAGGGAGAACTGGAGATTTAAATTATGTACATCAACGTTACGGGCGCCTTGCAGAAAGTCAGGCAATAGCTGATATTGCACATGACGTTCCTTTTGGCGACGAGCTTCTTTCTTTATTTACGGAAGAACAGGCAAGAATAACTCCCGAATCAAAACTTGTTAAAGACGCAGATTATATTGAATGGATAGCATCACTTAGAGAAGAGGAGGTAAAAGGAAATCTTAAAGCAAAATCTTGGGTTAAGAGCGCGGTAAAAAGACTCAAGACTCCTGCAGGTAAAAAAGTTGGAGCAATGCTACTCACCCAGCACCCAGACGCATGGTGGTTTGATGAAACAGATAAGTGGTTTGTGGATAGGAAAGAGAAAGATAGAATTAAAAAGAAATAAGAATGACACTTGATCAATTTATAACAGTTTTTGTATCGGCGGTGGGACTACTTTTTTCTCTCGGATATTATCCCCAAGCATGGCGTATTTGGACAAAAAAATCTGCAGAAGATATTTCGCTACTTTCATTTAGTATTTTTGTGCTTGGTACAACAGTCTGGCTTGCCTATGGATTTTATAAAGAAGACTTGGCCATTATCTCGAGCTTCTTTTTTGGAGCTATCGGCTCGTGGCTTGTCTTTGGACTCACTATTTACTTCAGGAGAAAAAATAGGTAACTACACACATCTGCGCCAAGCACCAAACTCTTCTTTGAGAACGCCTCGCATTTCAAGAATACCGAGCGTGGTGAGTGTTGTGTGTGCAGGAATCCCAGAAATACGAATGAGTTCGTCACGAGGAAGAGGTTCCTTGAGCATGTCGTAGAGAAACTTTTCAGAAGTGTTAAGTGAAGGCAAGACAGATTCTGAAGTATCAGTAAGTTCTGGTATACCAAGCGCTTCTAGAATATGAGAAGGTTCGCTAACTAAAGTAGCGCCGAGTCGGAGAAATAGATGGTTTCCAAAACTATTAGAGTCTCCAATTCGGTGAGGAATGCATAGTAGATCGCGGTTGTAATCAACCGCGAGGCGTGCTGTTATAAGTGTTCCCGATTTACTTCCTGCCTCAATAACAAGTACTGCGTCACTCATGCCGACCATAATGCGATTGCGTGAAGGAAAATCGTGTGGAAAAGCTGTGTGATCTGGGGGATGTTCTGAAACTAGTGCGCCTCCATGTTCTATAATTTCATGTGCCAGACTGAGATTTGTGCGAGGACTCAGTACAGAATGTAGAAGACCAGAACCGGGTATGGCGATAGTGTGAAGCCCTGCCTTTAGTGCTGCTTGGTGAGCACACGCGTCAGCTCCAAGTGCAAGCCCAGATACTATCGAAATTGGGTACCCTGAAAGTCCGGCGAGTAGGAAATCACATGCTTCTCGTCCATAGCGAGTGAGCGCACGAGAGCCCACAACGGTTAAGAATTTAGTTGATGAAGCCGGAAGAGTTCCTCTCAGCCAAAGTTTTTCTGGTGGTTGTGGAATTTCTGTAAGTTTTTTAGAAATACTCCAAGGCAAAACCTCTCGTATCTCGTGCATCTGCTTCATATGAGTAGTATGAAGTTAATAGATAAATTAAAAGTAAAGTTTCCCTAAATTTTTTTAACATTGCCAAGAAAGCAGACCTCAGTATTTGGTGCTTTTCGTCCGGCCAAGCATGTCGTACAATACTAGTTACATGCTAGACATTCATTTTATTCGTGAAAACAAAGATCTTGTTAAGGCTGGTGCCTTAAAGAAGAAAGTTGATATTGATATCGACAGGCTCTTAGAAGTGGACGATGAGCGTAAAAAGATACGTCAACAAATGGATGATAAAAAGGCTGAACAAAATAGAATGAGCAGCAAGATTCAGCTTGCACATAATGAAGAGAAGATGTCACTCATTGAGAGTATGCGACACGTCAAGGACGGCTTTACAGATCTTGAACAAGTGTTCACGAAGCTCACTGAAGAATGGACAAAACTCATGCTTGCCGTTCCGAACATTCCGTCTCCTGACACTCCAGAAGGAAAGGATGAATCGGAAAATGTTATTGCACGTGAGTGGGGAACTATTCCAACATTTTCCTTTACACCAAAGCCACACTGGGAGCTTGGCGAAGAGCTTGGCATTATAAATACAGAAAAGGCTGCAGAAATTTCTGGAGCACGCTTTGCATTTCTTATGGGAGATTTAGTTCTTATGCAGTTTGCACTCGTTGATCTTGTTTTTAAGACTCTAACGTCGAAAGTTGCATTAGAGGCAATCGCTAAAGAAGCGTCTCTTGACGTGTCTGTAAAACCATTTGTACCCGTGGTGCCGCCAGTTATGATGCGTGCAAATGTGATGGGGCGAATGGCGAGACTTCATCCTATTGACGATAGATATTACTTTGAAAAAGATGATCTTGTTTTTATTGGAAGTGCTGAGCACACCATGGGCCCGCTCCATATGGATGAGATACTCGAGGAAAAGAAACTCCCTATTCGCTACGTAGGATATTCAACCGCTTTTAGACGAGAGGCAGGTGCTGCCGGAAAAGATACTCGTGGAATTTTAAGACTGCATCAATTTGATAAAATTGAGATGGAAAGTTTTGTCCGACCTGAGGATGGGTATAAGGAGCAAGATTTTTTTGTAGCTATTCAAGAACACTTTATGCAAAAGCTTAAACTTCCCTATCGTGTCATGCGCATTTGCACTGGTGACATGGGCGCGCCCGATCATCGGCAGTTTGATATTAATACATGGATGCCTGGACAAAACAGCTACCGCGAGACACACACCTCAGACTATATGGGAGGTTACCAGGCACGAAGGTTAAATACTCGAGTCAGAAGTGTAGAGGGTGATCTATCGCACGTCCACATGAACGACGCAACAGTCTTTGCAATAGGGAGAACCCTCATAGCTATCATGGAAAATTATCAAAATGCTGACGGCACTATTACTGTGCCAGAGGCGCTTAGGGAGTACGTGGGACATGAAATCCTGGGACGTACAGCGTAGCGCGCGCAAAGCGCGCGCCATTGAAGTAGTTGCGGAGCGATCTCGGCCAAAAACCGCAAAGGTAGATACTCTGCCCCTTAAAAAACGGCGTGAAAAAAAGCAAAAAGTTTTTCTATATAGCATTTTAGTATTTATAATACTTTTTAGCATTCTCATTTTTTATATTATATGGAGACCTGCACTACGTGTAAGTGTAGTTACCGCAGAAGGACAAAGACAAACGGAGAGTATAGAGATGACAACACAGGTCATTCAAGGAACATATGCCTATGTACTTCCGAGAAATTCAATATTTTTGTTACCCGTACAATCTGTGCGAGCAAATATTTTGAATTCCCTCCCTGAAATTTCTGCTGTTGGAATAGAAAGAACAAGCTTTAATAGTGTTCATGTAAAACTACTGCCCAGATCTAGTGCATTTCTTTGGTGTGGTATTGAACGATTGCCTACAGAATTACCGTCTACGTGTTACCACGCAGATGCAGAAGGATTCGTTTTTAAAAAAGCAGGTACTATGGAAGACACACACGCACTTGGGCCAAACAAGATACTTCTCTATGCGCAACTTCCTGAAGGAGTATCGGAAGATTTTGTTATAGGCACACATATTATGGGATTTTCAGGAATTCCAAACATTTTGCTTTTTACGCGAACCATAGGAGAGCTTGGTATTCAGGCGACAGCAGTTTCTCTTAAAGATGACGAGGTATATGTATGGGTAGGTAATACCAAAATCATGTATTTGCTTGGAAAAGAAAAAGAGGCAGCACTTTTAGCAGCATCCATTGCACCCACGTTGGATCTAAGTCGTGGAGATATCGAATACATTGATCTGCGCTTTAGTGCGAAGGCCTACATAAAGAGGTTTTGAGGATAATTTTGTAAAAAAGCGAATTAGGCTCTAGAGTATCTACATGAAATCATTTTGGGATACTCTTCCTGATCCTTTTTTTGTACTTGCACCCATGGCAGATGTTACTGACCCCGCGTATAGACGCTTGATAGCAGAAACAACAATGCCGGATGTTATGTGGACAGAATTTGTCTCAGCTGATGGTCTATACCATACACGTGAAAAAAAGGGGATTCTTGATAACGAAAACCCCCTCATGAGGGATCTAGAGTATGACCACGCGCTGGAACGTCCCATAGTAGCTCAACTATTTTCAAGCAATCCGGAGATGATGGAGTACGCGTCAATCTTAGTTAGAGACATGGGCTTTGATGGTGTTGATATAAATATGGGATGTCCCGACCGCGGAATTGAAAAGCAGGGTTGTGGAGCCGGCATGATAAAAGATCCGGGTGGAGCGCGCGCAGTTATCAAAGCCGCAAAAAAAAGTGGACTTCCCGTTTCCGTAAAAACGCGCATCGGCTACAATAGTGAAAGTATAGACGAATGGATTTCAGTACTTCTTAAAGAAGAATTAGCAGCACTTACCGTGCACCTTCGAACGCGTAAAGAAATGTCTCTTGTTCCAGCTCATTGGGAATTGATGCCAAGAATTGTCTCGCTCAGAGACAAATTAAGTCCGCATACCAAAATTATTGGAAATGGAGACGTGCAGTCTATACCTGAAGCTCGTGTGAGAGTAGACCAGGCAGGATGCGACGGCGCCATGCTCGGACGCGCTATATTTGGAAACCCATGGCTTTTTAGTGATAGATCGTTAGATAGCATTTCAAAAAACGAAAAGCTCATTGCACTTCAAAAACTTTCTGAGTACTTTGATGAACTCCATCCCTATAAGTCATTTCATATTCTTAAAAAGCACATCAAGGCATTTATTATCGGATATGATGGAGCACATGAACTACGACATACTCTCATGGAAGCTACTACCGGAGAGGAACTTAGGAAAGAGCTTGCCAGACACGTGGTGATATAATGCGTATATGAGCAACTCATCTCTGTATAGGAAATATCGCCCGAGCGACTTCGAAAGCGTGCTGGGGCAAGATCATATAATTGAGGCACTCAAGTCTCAAATAAAGGAGAAAAAAGTCGGACACGCATACCTTTTTTCAGGATCAAGAGGTCTTGGGAAAACATCGATTGCAAGAATTTTTGCTAAGGAACTTTTGTGCACGCAGAAGGATCTCTATGAAGTAGATGCCGCGTCAAACAATAGTGTGGACGACATACGCTCACTTACCGAAAACGTCTACACATTACCTTTCGAATCTCCTTATAAAGTCTACATTTTGGATGAAGCGCACATGTTGTCAAAGAGTGCTTGGAATGCCTTTCTAAAAACACTTGAAGAGCCTCCGGCTCACGCCATTTTTATTTTAGCAACTACAGAACTTCAGAAAGTTCCAGAAACTGTGCTTTCTCGATGCCAAGTATTTGAATTTAAAAAACCGACAAGGCGCGCGCTCTCTGAGCTCGTGCAGAAAGTTGCCAAGAATGAGGGTTATACAGCGCCTGCTTCTGTTGGGGATCTCATTGCACTTTTGGCAGACGGCTCATACAGAGACAGTCTTTCAATTTTAGAAAAAGTTCTGGCGTCTTCCCATGATAAAAAGATTACGCGCGATGAAGCAGAAAAGGCGACAGGAGCTCCAAAGGTAGCTCTAATTGAAGAATTACTTAAAGCCCATCTGGAAGGAAATATTGGCGCAGCACTTGAGACAATGAGAAAAGCGGAGCGTCAGGACATCGATATGAACCTATTTCTTGCTCTTCTTTTAGAGTACCTACGAAACATTCTTTTGGTACGATATGCGTCAGAGCTACGAACAAGTATTGAAGAAGAAGTGGGGAGTGAGCAGTACGAAAAAATCAAACACTTTGCAGATGTTGCGCTAGAAACTATAACGCACAAAACATTAGCTAGGTATGTTGACGTAGCGTCAACACTACGCTTCTCACCAATCCCAGCACTTCCCTTTGAACTTGCTATTTACGAATTATTTAAGAGCACGTTGCCAGAAGGTTGAATAGGCTGAATTTCAGAAGGATCCCGGGGAACTATTTTGTAATGCGCGTGAACGAATCGAAGATCTTGTCGTAGCTCGTGAGCAAGTTTTCGTTCAGAGGGGGACTTGCAAATTTGCTCGCACGTACCGCTTGCTTCCTCAAGATATCCCATAAGCGTTGCCACAAAAGCAAAGTAATCACCAGACTCAATATGGAATTTTGTGCCGGAAGGACTTTGCAGAAACTGAGGGACTTCTTGTACGTAGGTATTCATGAAAGCGTGGCTATAACTATAGGATAAGTATACTGCCGTAAAGAGTTTTCAAATAATGGGCTGGGGACTACAAAAGTATGCAAAAAAACAATAGCAAAAGCTTGTCTCATGGGGTGATTGGGATTACAGTGAAATATAACGCCCAAAAGGCATATTTTGGGGTAAAAGTAGTTAAATGAGAAGATCGTCTGTCGGTAGGAAAATGAAAAGCATTTATTTGCTTTTCATACGGCCCATAGGAATTGACGTTGTTTATGAACAAAGCTGGGAGATCGTCTAATGGTAGGACAGCAGCCTTTGAAGCTGTGAATCTAGGTTCGATCCCTAGTCTCCCAGCTTTGTTCAGAAACCGTTAATAGATTGCATTTGAAGCTGTGAATCTAGGTTCGATCCCTAGTCTCCTAGCCAAAAAATGGTTCCTACATCTAAATTTTTGTACAAAACTCCACAAATAAGAAGGCGAGGGAATTTGAAGTTGATACAGAAAATAGTGTCTTAAATAAGGAACAGATTAAATAAGAAAGTTCCAACTACGAACCACACTGCCAGTAATCGAGGTATAATCTACTCATGACTTTAGGAGAACATGTGCTTAGTATTGCTGCGGCTGGTCTAGCTTTTTCCGATTCACCAACAGCAGACAATAGGCTCACGATATTACTCAATATTGAAGATATGCTCGATAAGGGAAGAGGTAATGCAACTTTAGAAGAACGTGCGGCTATAAATGAAAAGATGGATCAGCTACGTGCAACTATTCGAGACTTGCTTGATGCCCTACCAACTGCTGAAGCGGAAGAATTCATGATCGCCAGAGGTCGTCAAGCGCAAAATCAATTTACTATTAAAGCACAGTAGACACATGGCTTATTTTAGATTTGATCAGAAAAGATCTCCGAAAGAGAAGGATCCTCCTAAGGTACCTGAAAGCGAGCATGAGAGTAAACACAAAGAGTCAGGGGAAGCGCTCACTGATCAAACTGATGTGGCTGAAGGGGCGCAAGAAACCATCGAATCCAAAGAAGAGATTTCTTCCTTTGGAACACAACTACTTGAACACCTTACAGGACTAAAGATAGATGATCCTAACATTTTAGAGAGATTAATCGAAGACAAGCAAAAGGTTCGAGCAAAATATAATCTTCCACCTGAAGCAATGGCAAGGATATTTCCTGCACAGTATGAGAGTAGACTCAGAGATCTCGCGAAAAAGTTTAAAACTAACATCAGATCAAAGGTTGAGTTTGAGGAGTTCTTCAAAGAACATCCGTATGCAGATGCATTTAATGATTCTCCCGAGAAGCGGATTGTCGTGGATGTGAAAAGTAATGAGAGTCTTCGGGAATACACAAGGAGTCTAGGTGTTTTGGAACACGAACTAATACACGCCATGCAGGGAGTAAGTTCACCAGGTATGCCTATCGAAGTTCAAGAATATGAGGCCTACCTCGCTGCTAATTTTCACAGTTTAGAAGAATTGCGTAATGATCCAGAAAAGAAAGAGGTGCTTGATACGCTATTTACCTATCATGTGGGAAGCTCGGTAAATCACTGGTATCAAGAAGAAAGCGATAAGAGGAAAGAGGAGGTACGGCCAATTTGGGAAGTCCGCCATTCTCAGACCGAAGTTTTGGAGAGTGCATAATCTAAATTGACTAAAAAATTTCTAAACCTGTCCGAGACTGCCAGCCAGGTTATAATTAAGCAATATCGAACTTCGTCCAATGCCCTCAGCACCGAACGGAACAGTAAAATCTTTCACTCCAAAAATACTAGAGTACAAATTTTTAAATAAAATAGTAACCTGTCCTTGTTTTCATTGAATTTGAGACAAAAGAAGATTTGTTAAAAATAGGAATTACTGTGCAATAAAGTTCCCCACGTCGTAGGACAAGTTTGCGAAGTGGCTTGAAACTAAGCACTATGAACAGGTGTGTGTTAGGAGTAAACTATAGTTTACTCTATACTGATTACTATATGAAAGCAATCAGCAAAGATACCTTAATAAATTTTTATATGAAGCACCGTCGGATGCCTGGGTATAAAGAGCTTATGCAAATCACCGGCTATAAATCTAAACGGTCCGTGCACGTACTCATTAATAAGTTGGTCGATCAGGGCATTCTTTTTAAAAATACTTCTGGACAGATTAGTCCTGCAAAGAATCTTTTTGGTACGAAGATGCTTGGAGTCGTCGAAGCAGGTTTTCCATCGCCCGCTGAAGAGGAACTTCTGGATATCATGAGCTTTGATGACTTTCTGACACCAAACAAGGAATCCACCTACATACTTAAAGTTAAGGGCGATTCAATGATTGATGCAGGTATCTGCGAAGGAGATATGGTGATAGTTGAGCGCAAGCATACATACAAACAAGGTCAGATTGTTATTGCATTGATCGACGGCGGTTACACAATGAAATACCTCCGCAAGAGGGGAGACGATTTTTATCTTGAACCTGCAAATACTAATTACAAGAATATTTACCCTAAGGACACGCTTACCATAGAGGCTGTAGTTACCGGGGTTGTTCGTAAATACTAGAGATATGGCATGGGGGAATTCATTGCATGCATATCCCCGCGCGATTATCCATATTGACGGAGACGCATTCTTTGCTTCCTGCGAAGTGGCCAAAAATCCAAGCCTGAGGGGAAAACCTGTAATCACAGGCAAGGAGAGAGGAATAGTATCAGCCTGTACGTATGAAGCGAAAGCAATGGGTGTCAAAAGAGGTATGACTTTATCTGAAGTCAAGAGAGTGTGCCCTGACGCAGTTATACTTCCATCCGATTACGAAACATACAGCCTCTTCTCGCAACGGATGTTCGAAATCGTGCGACGCTATACGCCCGTAGTCGAGGAATATAGCATCGATGAATGCTTTGCAGAACTTACTGGCCATCGGAGTAATCTGCATATGAGTTATCCAAAAATTGCGGCGAAAATTAAGCATGATCTAGACACAGAGCTGGGGATGACATTTTCAATTGGTCTTTCATGTACAAAGACGTTAGCGAAGATAGGATCCAAATGGAAAAAGCCATCCGGGCTGACATTGATACCCCTGTCCGATGTGTCCGTATTTCTAAAAGCTACCCCTACTCAGAATATTTGGGGAATAGGGGCCAACACATCTGCATTTCTAAAGAGTCATGGCATACATACAGCAAGTGAATACGTACATAAAGATGAGCGTTGGATCAAGGCAAACATGGCTAAGCCATACCAAGAGATATGGAGAGAATTAAGAGGCGAGATAGTCCATGAATTGGATATTGAGGGGAGACATTCTTACAAATCAATAAGCAAGACAAAGACATTCACGCCACCCTCTAAGGATCGGACTTTCATATTTTCACAGTTATCAAAGAATGTGGAGAATGCCTGCATCAAAGCAAGAAGGTGGAACTTGGTAACCAAGAAAGCAGTAATCTTCTTGAAGACGCAGGAATTCAGGTATCACGTCTGTGAAATTTTGATGCCATACCCCACCAACATGCCTCAAGACATTCTCGCTATGGCAGAGAAGTATTTTCCGCAGGTATGTATGAAGGATACGCTGTACAGATCCACGGGAATCACCATTGTTGATTTGTCAGCTGGAGGTAATACTCAACTCGATATCTTTGGTGCAGTGGAGCGATCAGAGAAGCTCAAGAGAGCCATAACGAGCCTCGACACACTCTCCATAAAACATGGTAAACATTCGGTATTTTTAGCCAGTAGTTTTATGGCCATGAAGTTTGGTGCTCATTTGGGCGATAGGGGAGAAGTTCCGGCTAGGGTCATGCATAGATTTAAGGGTGAAACTAAAAGGCGAAGACTGGGCTTCCCCATGCTTGGAGAAGTTACGTAGCGGTATAATGGGGACAGCAAACAATAATTTTGATCAGGCTAATTTCTTTTCATCTTGAGAATGCACTCTAGCTAGGGTACTATTTTCCCTATGGTCCATCAGGTACTCCTCTTCTATAAATACGTCACTATTTCTGATCCAGAAGCACTACGGGCAGAGCTCCAGAGGCTTTGCGACAAGCACAACCTGCTAGGGCGCGTACTTGTTGCGTCAGAGGGTATTAACGCCACAGTAGAGGGTCTTACCGAAGACACTGAAGCATTTGTTCATGCTTTTTTAAAAATCCCTCAATTTTCTGACATTTCTATAAAAAGAAGTGAAGGCAATGGAAAGGCGTTTCCCAAACTCTCGGTTAAGGTGCGCGATCAAATTGTCGGAACTCGTTTTACCAAAGAGGAATCTGATCCAGAAAAGAAAACCGCGACGCATGTAAGTCCAGAAGAGCTCCGTGCATGGTTTCAAAATGAAGAGGAGTTCGTAGTCCTCGATATGAGAAATGAGTACGAGTACGATTCAGGACACTTTAAAAATTCAATACACCCTGGACTTAACAATTCTCGCGACTTGCCAATGGTTCTTCCAAAACTCGAAAATATAAAGAAAAAGAAAGTAGTTACTGTATGCACGGGAGGCGTACGCTGTGAGCCAATGTCAGCATATTTGCTTGGGAAAGGGTTCACAGATATCTACCAACTTGATGGTGGTATTCATGCATACATGCAGAAATTTCCGGGAAAGGATTTCAAAGGCACGCTCTATACATTCGACCAACGAACGACTATGCATTTTGGCGGCGAACGAGAAATTGTAGGTACCTGCATGAAGTGCAAAGGAAAAACTGAAGAATACGTAGACTGTGCAAATCTCTTGTGTCATCTACAGTTTATGGTATGTGGTGAGTGCAAAACCGGTCAGGTAACGTATTGCAATGCTGAATGCAGTGAAATTGTGAAGCGCACGCTTCTTCAAGCAGTATGACCACAGAAAAGCTGTTAACGTTTTCACGCCACATAGATAGCAACAAGCTCACCTTTAACAAGGACCTTAAAGCATATTTGTTTGGGCTCTCAACAAACTCGTACCCCTGCTTCATGGGTACCATGACAAAGGAAACACGTGGAAGCAACAAGGCGTAACACTCCAAATGCTAATAGACAAAAAATCACCACAGATAATAGTCTCTTCAGAAATTCAAAGATACTATTTTGAAATACTCACTCTTATAGAAAATAACAAATCCGTGCTTTTTTCCAATGTAAAACCTTCATGAAAAATATTCTCATTACAGGCGCTGGCTCGGGTATAGGAAAAGATCTTGCTATTGCTTTGAGCGGGCGTGGTTACGGAGTCCATGCAACTACGGAGACCCAAGAACAACTGGAGTCTCTAAAGAAGGAGTTCCATCAGAAAGGGCACAAGATGCAGGTTTGGAAGCTTGACGTAACACTTCCAGAAGATCGAGAAAAGATTCTGAACCATACTATTGACGTTCTTATTAATAACGCAGCAATTGGAGAAAGTGGATCTTTGGCTGAAGTTCCGCTTTCGCTTATTCGAAAAAGCTTTGAAGTGAATGTCTTCGCCCCTATTGCTCTCACCCAGCTTGTTTTGCCTCAGATGATAAAAAGAGGAACCGGTTCTGTCATATTTGTGAGCTCACTTGCCGGACGTGCGCCCATGCCATTTTTAAATCCTTACAGTATGACAAAGTTTGCACTTTCAGGCGGAGTAGCAGCACTCAAAAAAGAAATCAAAAAAATTGCAAAAGAAATTCATATCATACTTATTGAGCCAGGAACGTACGCAACGGGATTTAATCAAAGAATGCTCGCAACTAAATATGCATGGATGAATGAACACTCATTTTTCTATAATAATATTTCAAAAATGAAAAAAGAGGAGACTAAACAGTTTGCACGTATTGAAGAAAAATCTACTGTAAGCATCGTGAAAAAAATTATTCAAGCTGTTGAGTCAAATAATCCTAAAGTTCGATATGTAGCTCCAGCATACCAAGGCTTTTTCATACAACTTATGCGTATGTTTGGGAGATAGTTACCTAGATCGAACGCCAAGACCAAGCTTTTCCAAAAATATTTCTAACTCATCCCCCTCGATTGTTCGTATCAAACCGGACTTTAGTGTTCCAAGCTTTATGTTGAGCACTCTTGTGCGAGAAAGGTCTGTAACTTCGTTATGCATAGCCACGACCATTCGGCGAATTTGATGTTTTTTCCCTTCAGTCAAGGTAATTGCAAATACATTTTCACCGCGCACAGTAACTTTCGTTGGCTTAGTCAGGTACCCTTCTATGTTAACTCCAGCTTCCATGTACTTTTTAAAACTGTCCCGAATTGGCATCTTTGTGCGTACAACATACTCCTTATCATGTTCTTTTTCAGGATTAAGTAGCCTGTCGGTTACGCGTCCATCATTCGTAAGTATTATAAGGCCGTTTGATGCCTTATCTAAGCGGCCGACAGGAAACAGACCAAGATCCTGTGCTTCTTTAGGAAGCAGTTCCAGAATTTCTGTTTCGCCATCTTGGCTTGAATGAGTAATGATAGAACGAGGCTTATTATAGGCAAAGTAACTATACTTTTTTGCTGACTCTTTTTTTCCAAGGCGTACTTCAACGACATCTTTTTCTTCAACTTTGCTCCCAAGCTCGGCAATCTTGCCATTGATAAAGACGCGGTTACGTGTAATTAACTCATCAGCACCTCTGCGAGTTGCGTATCCTTTTTCGGCTAGATATTTATTTATACGCATGGGAAAACGTGGCTTGCCAGCATCAACGAGAGGCATATGCTTCATTACCATAAAGTATAGCGCATTATGTTAGTATTTGCTTTATGCGCGAGAGTTCTCCAAAAAATATTTCTGACGCACGTAATGAGATTACATACATGTTTATCGAGAGAAAATCTCCTTTAGTCTTAACACAACTTAGTTTAGCGCCTGTCTTTAAAAAACAAGGAACAGTGCAAGCCCGTCCCGCGCAGATAGGGGAGAATATTGTGACAAAACTCGCAAGCGGTCTTTTAGAAACGACAAATATATCTAAGATATCTAGTTGGGTAATTAAAAATCCCTCTGGCGAGGAGTACTTACTTAGCGCGGAACAGTTTAAGGAAAGATATGAAGCAACAGACTCAGATGGAATATACGCTGCAACTGGCTACTGTCGAGCAATTAAAAATATTTACAAACGACCAATTACGATTATTGCTCCATGGGGCGAGCCACAAGTCGGTGAAAAGGAGTGCATGATAGCAGATACGTGCGACGCTCAAGGTCATAATATGGGTGGTGAACCTTACCTTATAGAAGCAAATGCTTTTGCAGCGACATACAGGCGAGCGAGCTGATACACTGAACCCATGAAGCAGACAGAAGCGCTCCGTATTTTACAAACTGGTGTCAACGTATTTCTTACGGGAGAGCCAGGGAGTGGAAAGACACATACGGTAAACGCCTACATAGAGTGGCTCCGTTCACATGCTATAGAGCCTGCAATCACTGCATCAACCGGAATTGCCGCTACGCATATTCACGGCATGACGATACACTCATGGAGTGGTATTGGAATTAAAGACGCGCTCTCTGCAGTAGATCTTGATGCTATCACCAGCAAAGAGCATGTCGTAAAACGTATTAAAAAAACGTCGGTGCTTATTATTGACGAAGTTTCTATGCTCTCAGCAAATGTTCTTTCCATGGTCGACACCGTCTGTAGAGAAGTACGCAAAAAACCAGAACCGTTTGGAGGACTTCAGGTGGTACTTGTTGGAGATTTTTTTCAGTTACCACCAATTGCAAAGCGGGGTGGAGAGCCTGTTGCATTTGCCTTTCAATCGGATGTATGGACGAAACTTAATCCCCTCGTCTGTTATTTAGGTGAGCAGCACCGTCACGAAGATTCTAAATTTCATAACGTGCTTGCATCAATTAGAGCGCAAGATGTAGACCCTTCAACAATTTCCACCATTCTTTCTCGCGAAACAGAAGGGCATGAGCTAGATGAAGACATTCCCCGACTTTTTACTCACAACGTTGATGTCGACAGAATTAACGAAGAAAAACTAGGAAGGCTATCCACTTCGTCAAAAGTTTTCCACATGGAAGTAAGTGGAGCACCACCGCTCATTGAGGCACTCAAGCGTGGTTGCCTCTCGCCGGAGATGTTGGTGCTTAAAGAAGGCGCCGTTGTAATGGGGACTAAAAACAACCCAGCTCTTGGACTATTAAATGGCACGCTCGGAGTAGTTATTGGATTTGAAAAGGGAACTAACTTCCCTATCATAGAACGTCATGATGGGGTAACTATTACAGTCTCGCCTGCAGAGTGGGCTGTTGAAGAAGGTGGCAAGGCGCGTGCGAAAGTATCGCAAATTCCGCTTCGCCTTGCCTGGGCAATAACTATTCATAAAAGTCAGGGAATGAGCATGGATAGCGCAGCCATAGACCTTTCTCGTGCATTTGAATATGGGCAAGGATATGTCGCGCTCTCTCGTGTTCGCACCCTTTCTGGACTTCACATACTAGGATGGAGTGAACAAGCACTTTTGGTACACCCATTAGTTGCCGGGAGTGACGAAGATCAGCGCGCGCAGTCAGCAGTTGCGAGAGAGACATTTGACAGGCTCCACGATTCCGGCGAAAGAGATTTGCTTGAGGAACGTTTTATAAAGGCTTCAGGAGGAACTGTTGCTAACGTTGTAGTACGCAAGGTGAAGAATGGTATTAAAAAAGCACCAGCAGAAAATACCTATGTGCTAACAAAAAGTCTTATACAACAAGAAAAAACAATTCAGGAAATTGTTGCAGAAAGAAAGCTTACGTTTGGTACTATTTGCACTCATATAGAAAAATTAGCAAAAG
>Ga0105047_10005856_pt1 | contig 20979 bp, 12 predicted proteins | sample MAT04_FD_78384 | JGI IMG/M metagenome (GOLD analysis project Ga0105047, IMG submission 78384) | Freshwater microbial communities from Lake Fryxell liftoff mats and glacier meltwater in Antarctica - MAT-04 (megahit assembly) | ecosystem: Environmental > Aquatic > Freshwater > Ice > Liftoff... | reverse complement strand
TGGGAGTATGTTTAACTGTGGAGGGTGGTGAGCAACTCAGCGCGAGCAAAGAGCCTTTCCGGTGCCGCCGGAAAGTAGCAGAACAAAGCCGGGCAAAGCCAGCGTTCATCGCCGGTTGAGTCGGCGCGGTACCGGTTGCCCTCAACCGGGTCGGCCCGCACCCAACTGAACGATTCGTGCTGGCCTTCAAGTGCGTGTACCGAAAAGCGAAGGCGGAACCCCCGCGGCGCATCAGGTATGTCAGCTGTCAAGCGGTTCAGCATCTCGTCCACTTCGCTGACAAACGGTTCGCGATGCAGGCCGTTGTCAGGATCATCAAACAGCCAAGTTCAGTCTTGGCGGTACGGTTTAAGTACCGGCACACCGCCTGGCATGTCCGATCGCGGCGATCGGACCGGGAAGAGAGGATCATCCATATTACGCATTTCCGCGAAGGAGAATAACTGGTCATCACGGTAAATCAGCCAATTCGATGATGAACGGGAGCGTCGGCTGAAGATTGCGAATCAGCCGTTGATCGGCAGTGACGAGTTCGCAGCCTTCCTGCTCGGCAAGGGCGACGTAGACACAGTCGTAGAAACCGATGCGATACGACGACGAAATCTCGTAGGCTCGTGCCACCAGCGGATAGTAGTCGATGTGTACTCGTGCGTCAGAGATTATCGTCAAGTAGTGACTCCATCCGTCGCCTTGCTGAATTCGCTTCTGCCGTTCCGCCTTGGTTAGCGAGTTCATGATCTCGCTCGGGAAGATCGTCGGAACGAACAAGTTGTGAACCCCGGCGCGGGCAGAGTCGCGCAGCCGCCGTGATTCGTCGCTGTCTGCCTCTTCAATCACCCATTTCAGCGCGACACACGCGTCAAGGATGTATCTCATTCTTCATCTCGCACGCTGCGGATAAGCTCGACAGCAATATCCTGCACCCCGTGAATGCGAGCGTTCTCTGCCGCAAGTCGATCTGATCGTTCACGGATACGAAGACACAGTTCCGGGTCGAGCGGCTTGCCCGTCTTTGTACTGAGCATCACGGCATCGAATTCTTCTTTCATTTCATCCGTCAACACGAACGGTGTATTTTGCAGCGAAGTTGTCATCTGCACATTCCTCTTTCTCCGGATCGGTCTCGACAGAACTCACAGCTATCAGGATCGTACTCACACCTGAATCATCCAGCATCCGTCCCGACCGGTCAAGCGGACTAACCCGCAGTGTTCCCCGTTTGCACGGCTCGGTCCCCGACCGCTCTCGTTCGCTTCGCCGATAACTGCGTGATCGCATGGCATACTTGTTGTCAGCAAGGCCGGGGCCTGCCATGATGGCGGGAGGGGTTCGCGCTGTTCGCATCGAGAGCATGTCATGCGTTTTGCAATCGGCATCGTTGTTGTCATCGCCGGGTTCGGCGTCGTCGCTACGTCCGTCGCAACCGCGCAGTCGCGGCAACCAAAGCCGCCGGACACGTATGAAGTCGAGTTCCGCTATCGGATCAAGGCCGGCCGTAACGACCGGATCGTGCAGTTCACCGCGCTGGCCAAGCACCTGGCCAGCCTTGGCTTCAAGCGCGTCGAGAATGATGACTCGGATCTCGACATTTTCGACCCCACTGCCGAACGCATGAACGGAACCATCCCCGCGGCCAACGCGCGCAAGCTGCTGGCCGAACCGCACATTGAAACCGTGCTGATTGCCCCGGCCGGCTTCAAGCCACCGGCCGACGAGAACGAAGCGGTCAAGGTACTGATCGACCTGTCGGGCGGCTTCATGCCCGAACAGCAACAAGAATTCTCGCGCCAAGTCAAGCAGGTGCTGGCCGGGTTCGGCTTCAAGGAAGCGACTTCCTACGACCACCGCGGCTACACGCGCCTGCGCGGCACCATGCCCTGGGTGAAAACAACACTACTTTTGCAGGATCTGCGTACACTGCCGACCGGTTGGTTCCTTCCGTTGATCCACGAAGATGACCGGCCCGCACTGTTGAAGAGCAAATTGCCTATCCGTCTGATCGAACTACTGCCGGAGAACGAAGTCCCCGCGCCCGTGATCGGCCAGGAACCGCTTCCGCCCGTGCCGCCGGAACAATCCTACGTGCACAAGCTGGCCGCCGACCTGCAACGCTACTTCCTGACGGCGAAAGAAGGAACGCCCGTTCGCGTCGAAGCGACGTTCGCGTTCCCTCCGACTGAATCGGACAACTCCTGGCGCGAGCGTGTCCGCCTCGCGTTACCGGCGACCACGTTCGAAGGATTGAATGGCAGCGTCGTCACATTGACTGTCACTTCACTGGAACAGGCAAAAGACCTTGCCCGGTTGCCCTTCATCCTGTCAATGCGCTTGCCGCGCGCTGCAACGCTGCCGAAGCTGCCTGTCGGCCCGGTGGAAGAAAAGAAGGAAGAACCCAAGGCAACGACGTCCCTGCCGATCGTGCAGGCCCAGGGAGCGGACGCATTTGATGTGCTGAAGGCCACCGCACTTGATCGGCTGCATGCGACCGGCGGCCGGGGGACCGGCCTGCGGGTCGCGATCATCGACACCGACTTCAGCGGATGGGAGAAGTACCGCGGCAAGGAACTCCCGCAGTCGACGTTCTATATCGACCTGACTGCCGAGCGAAACAGCGAGATTCAGCCCGAACAATCGACGACGCCCGAAGGGACGATGGGCCATGGCGCCCATTGCGCCTTAGCCGTCCGCCTGGCGGCGCCGGATGCGGATATCGCAATGGTGCGCATCGCTCCCGATGCCCCCTATCAGGTGTTGACTGCATACCGGGCCATACTCGGCGAGTACTTTCAGCCGGTCAGCTTTCGCAGTCGGCGTGAGGAGCTGGAAGCGGATACCGCAATCATGCGCGGCGAGCGCGGGGCCGCCAATGCGGAGTATCGCAAGGCGTTTGACGACTTTGAAGACGACGAACCGGCCCGCGACCGCAAGCGTGCCGCCAAGGCCGCCATTGCGGCAGTGGAAGTGAAAGAACGTGCCCTGGCAACCCGCGCGAATCGACTGGTCACGCTCGAGCGCGAACTGGTCTCGCTGGGCGGGTGCAAGGTGATTCTCAACCTCGTCGGCTGGAACTCGGGGCAACCGCCCGATGCGACCAGTGCGATGGCCCGCTTTCTCGATGACAAGATGGGTGTCGGCCGGCCGAACCCGCTGGTCGATGCCGCGAAGCAACCGCAGCCGACGCTCTGGTTCCAACCGGCAGGCGACACACGCGGTCAGTCATGGCTGGGCACATTCCGCGATGCGGACGGCAACGGTATCATGGAGTTCGCAGCGGCCGATGAGCCATTGCGGAAAAACCGGTGGACACGCGAGTTGAACTTCGTGAAGCTGCGCACCGATGCCGGGGCGGACGAAGCCGACCTGCCGGCTGGCATGCGCCTGCGGGTCAGCGTGCAGTGGCGCGAGCCGCACGACCCGAAGGTTTCCGAAGTCGAGTACCGTCGGCCGTTGGCCCCGTTGAGCCTGATGCTGGTACGCCAGCGCGACCCGGATGCCGACAAACTGGCGGATGATGAAGTCGAGATCATGGCCCGCAGTGGGACTGCACCGGAACGGCTGGTCAGCGAGCCCGACTTCGGCATCTACGAGCAATCAATTGAACTGGTACTGCCCGCGGCCGGTCGCTATGCCGTGCGCGTCGACGGCCGGCAGCCGAACACCCTGCTGCCCGGCGGTGCGCTCGGCATCCGCGAGCAGGAGATTCACTGGGAATTTCGGCCACGGCTTTTCCTTGAGGTGGTCGATCCGGCCACGCGTGCCAAGGGCCGACCGATCTTCGGCGACTACGAATCGTTCCTCGGCGGCGTGGCTGTGCCAGGCGACGCCCGCACCGTCGTCGGTGTCGGGGCGATGCACGCGAACAGACAGCCCGAGCCGTTCAGTGCGATCGGTGCCGGCCCGGTGTCCGATTTGCTCATCAAACCGAACGTGATGACCTACGACCAACTTCCGAAGCTTGGCGACGGCACCGGGCCTGCCCGCGGCACCGCATTGTCGGCGGCATTCGCCGCTGGCACAGGGACCAGCCTGCTCAGCGCGGGGGCGGAGTCAGCCAACTTCCTGCGCTACCTGCGGCTGACACCGGGCAGCATCCTCGATGTACCGAAGGACTGGCGGAAGTAGCAGAACTGAACGAAAGCGTTCGCGCTGCGATCAGAGCCCGAGCTCCAGCGAGGATTGATCGCAGCTTCCCAGTTCACGGCACCAGAAGCAAGGTCCCATCCGAGAGCGGAACCAGTGTCCATTTTGCGTCAAGCGGGATGGCGGCGGCTGCAGGGGCGGCATTGCCGGGTAACTGCTTTGCCGGGCCGACGGTTGATCCATCGAGATTGTTGAATGTGTCGATGCGACTCTTGCGAGTCGTCACCATAAGCCGATCGCCAGACAACATCGGCCGGCCAACGATGGCGCTATGTTCAACGCGGATCGTGTCCTGATATTCCCAGCCCATCACGTCAACAGGTCTTAACCGCACGATCCTCGTCCCATCAACGATGTAGCTGATCCGTCCGTCACCCTCTCGCATCGGTCCCGCCGTCAGCTTCCCAGGCAGGATCGGGCCCTTCTCATTCGTTCGCCAACTTTGCAGCGGCTGCGCGGTCGGGCTCAATCGGTCGGCATCCCACAGCGTCACGTTTCCTTTCACATCGGCAAGCATCACCCGCCGCTTGTTGGCATCGCCAACTACAAGAGCCGGCGCACCCAGCTTCTCGCTCAAACTCATCCCAGCCACGCGCGAGAACTCTTCGCTGTCGACAGCCCAGCGCCAGCGCACCAGACCCTTGCCGCCATCGCCGGCGATGAACTCACTGTCAGAGAGTGCCGACAGCCAGCCCTGTTCATTCGCATTCACTTTGTCGCCGCGCCAGGTCGGGCCGGCTTCGACCGGCTTGCCGGGCTCGTCCAGCAACAGCCGATAGAGCATCCCGTTCATCAGCGGCAGCATCACCGATCGGCCGACGACGATCGGGTTGCCCGCCATCATCGCGGGAACCGCGCCGCTACGTTCACGCACGCCCTTCGCAGGATCGTACTCGCGCACCACCACGTTCAGTTTGCCATCGCTGTTCGCCAATCCGATCGTCGTCGCGCCGGTTCCGGTTGGCAGCAGCCATGTCGGGCCGACAGTGTCGGCAAACGGCGGGGCGATCAGCCAGCGTTCGTCGATCAACCACTCGGCCGAGTTGGCCGTCGCCAGTGATTCCGCATTGAGCCGATAAAGCCCGCCCGCCTGATCGATCAGGACGACCGAATCGCTCAGTCGCAGCGGGTCACGCTCGGCCACCAGGCCGATCTGCCGCTGCCAGCGAACGCTGCCGGTCCGCAGATCGATCGCGGTCGCCCGACATGAGGGCCCCACCTGAGTGACAACAAACGCAAGGTTGCCGATCACCTGCGCCGGCTGCAGCGGTTCGCCCAGCGTGAGTGAGTTGCCGCGCGGCACCAGCCGCAGGCCTCGCTCGAAATCCAGCGACAACTGAAGTTGCCGCAGTTGGCCCTGTGCAAGGAGCCAGAACGAGTTCTCATCCGCATGCACGATCTGTCCGCGACCCGATCGATGTGCGTCGCCGGCAGAATGTGATTCCGCGGGCAGCACGAACAACGGCGAATCGAGATTGCCCGCCTGGCGGATACCGAACAGGCCAAAAACACCGCGATCGGTGACGACCGCAAGCTTCTCCGCGTCGACGTAAGGCGGAAACGACAACCAGCCCGGCAATGCGATGGCGGGGGGCAGCGCGCCAGCCACGGCCGGCACCTGATCGGCCGGCGGAAGCGGGAACGCCTGCAGTTTCATCGCATCCAGTCCGTCGCTGAGCGACAGCAGCATAAAGCTGCCAGAATCGCCTTCATTTGTGGTGATCAGCGGTTGGCCGTGCAGTTGCCCTGGCGCGTGGCCAGTGTTGATCATGCCGAGAAACGTCGGGTCGGCACGCTGACCGTCGTGGCCGATCTTGTCGACATCGAAGACATAGATGCCGCGCGCCTGCGCGGCGAAGTAGAGGTGCCCGCTGCCCGGTCGGCGGATGCCCGCACTGCCCAGCGACCGGCCCAGCGAAATCCTGCCGATCTGCGTGCCGGTTGTCAGTTCGATTTCAATGATCTGCCCCACCTGATCGCGCGGCAGCTTCTTGGTGCCCGGCAGCATTGGCGGATCGTGCAGCGGCACAAACAGCCGTTGGCCAACAACAGTCGTTTGAGCGATGGGAGCGGCAGGCAATGATTGCTGCCAGAATGTTTCGCCGGTGCGCAACAGGCAGGCTGTGATGCCCGCGGTCGTTCCATCATTGGTGAGCAGGATCGCCAGGTCGGGGTGAAGGTCAGTCCCGGGTATCACCACGGGCAAAGCGGTACTGTCGATGCCCGAGCGCGCGGCCCACAGGACATGGCCATCCCCCTCCGCCAGCGCGTACAGTATGCCCGCATGCTGGGCGAAGAAGACGCCGTTGCCCACGGGCGACTGCTTGCGGACAGGGTCCAGCCGCGGCGCGAACAATACACCTGTCTGCGTGGGCTTGCGATCGCGCACGGCCATGATCGGCGGGTCGAATCGCGCGTAGGTCACGCGGTCGGCCATCTTGCGGTCGGCCGCGTTGATCAGTTGCTGGAACTGGGCATCCCCTGCATGGCCCGCGTCCTCGGCCTGCTTGCGAGCCGCAAGAATCATCGCATCGTCCGGTTCGTTCAGTCGTTCGCGTACCTCGGCCAGGAACGCCAGACGGGCCTGCCCATCGGTGATCTTGCGATCAAGTTCCGCGATCTGTGAAAAGGAACTTTCGCGATCCAAGTCCTTCGGCCGGAAGCGGTCGACGATCGCACCGACGTGCCGGGCTTGTTCGAGCAGCCCGGCCGAGTCATCGGGTTTGTCACGGTTGAACGCATCCAGACCTTTGGATGTGACCTCCTCAAGGAGCTTGGCGGCCGTCTCCCAGATGTCGACACCGAACTTGCCCGGTTCGGTGAACGGCTTCATCGAAGGTCCATCGGACTGCAGCAGAAACTTGTCGAACTGCGCAACTGCCGGTGCCGGATCAGCGCGCACGCCCAGCGAATAGGCGGTCGAACGCAGGGCGCTGAGTTCAGTGAAGAAGGAGGCCTCGGGCGCGCGAGGATCGGCGGGATAGTCGCGTGCGAACTCCTCGTAGCTTCGCCGGGCTGATTCGTAGTTGCGGGCGGCGTAGTCTCTCTTCGCCACCTCGAACAGGCGGTCCGGCGCGGCATTCAGATAGCGCATCAGGAACACGCCGCCCACTGCCGCGGTGCCACCGGCGAACAGGAGGAGGACGATCAGCACCGCCAGTCGGCTGCGCTTCTTGCGTGGCCGGACAACTTCACGGACCGGCGTCGGCAGCCGCTCTTTGATCGCATCGGGGGGAGTCGGTTCGTTGCCAGGAGTGTCGCCTTCGGTCCAGACGACTTCTGTCGGTCCATCGTCCAGCGGCGGTATCGGTTCGGGTTCAGCCGCGGGAGGTTCGGACCATACGATCTCGTTCGGCGGCTCCACCGGCTCGGTTGGCAGTACCTGCACAAAGTCGTCAATGGTGCCAGTGGTGTACTTCGGCACGGAAACTTCGACCCGGGCGATGGCCGGCCGCTCCGCGGACGCTGTCGCCGCCGGTTCAGCGGGAATCACCGGCAATTCGTCGGCAACCGCGACGACGAAGATCTCCCGGCAGATCGGGCAGCGCATGTTCCGGCCGAGCAGGTCCTCCTGCACCGTCAGCCGGCTCTCGCATTCCGTGCATACGACGTTGATCGTCATGATGTCCCTTCAATCACGCGCATAGTCGTGTGTGCTACGACCGCAGGCCGTACTTCCGCATCAGTCGATCGGTCGCTGTGTACGCCTCGGCGACCCATTCGGTGATCTTGTCCGGCTCGGGGGAGTATTCCAGTTCAATGCTGATCGCCCCGTCGATGCCGAGCGCGGCAATCTCTTTCAGGTACGGGTCGAAGTTCACGACACCTCGGCCGGGGGGCAAGTCGCCGTGGACCTTGCCGTCGCAGTCGCTGATGTGCACGTGGATCGCCTTGCCCTTCAGCCGGCGCAGTTCCTCGGGGGCGACGTTCGCCAGTTGCAGGTGCGAGACATCGATGTTCGCGGCCACGGCCGGGTGGTTCACCTCATCAATGAAGCGCACCATACTGACAACATCGTTGAGCAGCGACAGCTTGAACGGTTCCAGTTCCAGCGCGATCTTCAGGCCCAGGTTGTCGGCATAGTTCCCCAGCATGCGGACATTGCGCACTGCCGTTTGCCATTGCTCGGTCGGCGGGATCACCTGTCGTTCCCAGACATATTCGCCCAGCACCAGCAGCAGGTTACTCGCTTCGAGTTCGTAGCAGAAGTCGAGGTAGGCTTCACAGCGGTCCAGGTGAAACCGCTGAACGGACGCGTTGAAGTCGATCAGCCCCGCGGCTACGCAGGCGACGCTGACGATCGGCAACTCGGCTGCCGCGCACTCCTTGCGGATCATCTGCCGCTCACGGGCATCGATGGCGAGCGGGTCAGCGAAGATGTCGATCGTGTCGAAACCGAGTTCTTTGGTCTTCTGAATGCCCCACGCGGTACCACGGCCGGACTGCACCCAGGCGGAGTTGATCAGACCGAGTTTCATGGATGCGGTCTCCTTTTGATCGGCATTCAGCGGACGCATGAAACGGGAGAACATAGCATATCGGGAATGATTCCCTGGAACGATATCTGGCAGTACATTGGCGTGTTCACCGCGCTGGTCATTTCCGCCGTGGGTGTGCCGATCCCCGAGGAACTGCCCATTGTGACGGGCGGGGTACTCGTCGGCCGGGAGTGGGCCAATCCCAATTCATGGATGAAATGGTGGATCATGCTGCCGGTGTGCATCATCGGCGTCGTGATATGCGACATCATCCTTTATTTTATCGGCCGACAATGGGGAACCAAACTGCTGCAGCGCGAATGGGTGCAAAAGCGGGTACTGCCGCCCGAGAAGAAAGAGAAGATCGAGCGGAACTTCCTGGAGTACGGAATCGCGATCCTGCTGGTGGCGAGATTTCTTCCCGGAATCCGTACCCCGATCTTCATCATGTCCGGCGTGATGCGGCTGCCCTTCCGGCGATTCCTGCTGGCGGATGCTCTCTACGCGATTCCCGGCGTCAATCTGCTGTTCTGGCTGGCCTACTGGTTCACCGATCAGTTCCTGCGCGCGATCGAAAAGGCGGAAGAGAATCGCCCGGTCGTTGCGACGGTGCTCCTTGCCGCGGCGTCGGGTTTCATCGCCTATCACTACTTGTTCAAGCGCTCCGTCGCGACCGGCGACCCGAAGCAGATTCCCGTTGTCGGCAACACTGTTGCCAACATCAGCCACAATTTGCAGATCCAGCAGTTGAAGGCCCCTGAGCCGTTTGCCGACGTACCGCCCGAGCCGAGGGACGAGCCGCCACCGCCGGACGGTACAAAGGTGATGTGATCGGTGGCTTGATGCATATCGCACGTTAGCTTGCATCCCGAAGGGACGCGACGGGCACGCGAAGCGGCATCCCGTTGGGATGCACGCTAACAAGCGCGCAACGTTTCACTTCTTCCATTCTTCCTTCAGCGTCGCCAAAAATTCGACCAGGTCGCGCAGTTCCTGTTTGGTCAACTTCTGCACCACATCCTCGGGCATCGCGGTCTTGGTCGCACGGCGTTCGTCGATCTCTTCCTTCTTAACGGTGATCAGTTGCCCTTCCGGTGTGATCAGTCGGACCTCTTTCGCATCCTCGAACTTGAGTACGCCGTTGAACGATTTGCCGTCGAGATTGGTGATCAGCACCGACTCGAAGCCTTTGGCGATCTGCTTGTTCGGCAGGGCGATCGCTTCGAGTAGGTAGTCGCGCTTCTGTTTGCCGGCGATGCCGTTGATCGCGGGGCCGACGTCGCCGCCTTCCCCATCGAGGCGATGACAGCGCTGACACGAGACGGCCGCCTTATTGATGAAGATATCGCGCCCGCGCGCCGCATCGCCGCCCACGAGCGTTTCCCGCCACGGAGCGAGGTCATCGCCCTTGGGACGGGCGTCGTCGTACTTCTTCAATGAGCTTTTCAGTGGCTCGCGACTGCCGACGGCATCGAGAATATCCAGATGCAGTTCCGCCGGGGCCGAGTTGGCAACGGCTTTGTCGAGCAGGCCGGACAACAACGCATCGACCTCCGGCGACTTGATCTGTGCGAGCAGGGCGATCGCCCCTTGCTTCTCGACCAGGTTGTCGCCTGCAAGCACGGCCTTCAACTGGCTCACTACGTCATCGGGCTTCGTCCGCAGCAGGATCGCCCGGCCGGCGTTGCGCAAGCGCGGGTCGTCGCCGGCGATTGACTTCGTTACCGCTTCATTCAGCTTTGCGTCCTTTAATGCCGCGAGCCCATTCAGCGCTTCGACACGCGTTGTCGGCAGGGCCTTCGCATCGTTCACCAGACTGAACAGGAAAGGCCCCACTTCCGTGATGCCCAGCTTGCCGGCGGTCCCGGCCGCTTCCTTCTGCACGGCGGCAGGGCCGGCGAAGATCCCGCCCAGGTACTGCTTCAACCCATCAGCGGCGATTGATGTGTCACGCGGGGCGATGCTCTGCGTCATGCCGGTGATGAAGTCCCGGCGGGGCGGCTTGCCCCAGTTGCCCAACATCTGCAGCGCGAGTACACGCAGTGTCGGCAGCGCTTCCGGCGATGCGGCGAACGCGGCAAGAGCCTTCGCGTTCTGCGGCAGGCCGAGGCGATAGTGGGCATTCAACGCGCGGTACAACACCGCGGGCGGCAGTTTGGAGTTCGCCGAAAGCGCTGCCAGCTTCGGCAGATCGGCGGGGATGTTGACATCGTGAATCAGTCGGGCGATCTCGCTGAGCACGGCCGGGTCGGTGGACCGCAGCAGCGCTTCTCCCGCCGTACCGGTGGTACCGGGCCAATAGTCGGCCGTCGGGTTTATCTTCTGCCGCATGGCGACGACCGCTGCTAATTGCACGGCCGGGATGGCCGAATAGGCAGGGTGGTTCGGCAATGCGTCGTGCAGCGAGCGCGCTAAAGCACGTGCCGCCGCAAACCGGATGTAAGGATCCTTGTTCGCATTTGCTTCGATGACTTTCACGATCGTGGCGACGTACTTCTCGTCGTCCGCAATGGAAGGCAGATAGCCACGTTCCTTGGCCAGGCTTTGCAGGGCCATGAAGACAACACGCGGTTCAGGATCAGTCAACGCTGCCAAAAGTGCCTTGTTCGCATCAACAGTGCGTCGTTGGCCGAGCGCCTTGGCCGCCTGAGCACGCACTTCGTTGTCGCTGTCCTTTAACAGCGGTATCAACACCTTCTCGCCGTTGGCGACGTCACCCAGCATCGAGATGCCCCAGATGGCGTGAAGGCGTCCCAGCGAGTTCTTGCCTGTCGTGGCGACGTCGGCAAGCGGTTCGATCTTGCCGAGTTTCACTAATGCGAACTGCGCTTCGGTGCGGACCTGCTGATGGGGGTGCGACAGTAAGTCGACGAGCGACCCGATGGGTCGATCGCTAAACGGTTTCGCCAACAAATCGCGCGCTTCGCTGACTGCCGCGTTCTTCTGCGCTTCCGCATCAATGACCTTGTAGATCCGGCCCTTGCCGGGCTTGTTCCAGCCTTCCGTCCAGTCGCTGATATACAGGTTGCTGTCTGGCCCGAAATCGCAGTCGGTGGCGAGCACGCTCCAGACGAACTTCTGCGGATTGCTGACTTCAAAGCCTGCCCCCTTCGGCTTCGCGGCGAAGCTGAACACGCCACTGCCGTTGGCGCCGCCGCGGAAGTCGCAGAGGAACAGATGATCCTTGTACTTGTCTGCCAGGCCAATACCGGGGTAATGCGTCAGTCCCGACGGGCCATCGGCGAAGTTGGTAAACGTCGGCGTGATATAGGCCGCCTGTTCCACATGGGCCGGATGCCAAAGCTTTTCGTAGTTCCACGGGCCGCGGTTGCCTTGCTTCACGGTCGCGTCGTGCATTGAACTGCCATACTGATAGCCGATACGCCAGCCGCTGTCGCCGCCCTCAACGACGTACACGAAGCGGGCGCGATCACCCGAGTCGGAGTTGTTGTCGACGGTGAACAGATTGCCATGGTCGTCGAAAGCCAGTTCCTGCGGGTTGCGCAAGCCGCTGTGGACGACTTCCAGGTTCGATCCATCGAGATCGCAGCGAAGCACCGCACCGCAATCGGGGTAGTAGAGGTGCTTGCCTTCCTTCGTTTTCACGTTGAGGCCGCGGTCGCCCATGGTGAAGTAGAGCCTGCCATCCGGCCCGATGCGCAGCCCGTGCAGGTCATGGCCGATGAAGGCGACGTGCACGCCAAACCCGGTGGCGAGCACTTCCTTCACGTCGGCCGTGCCGGTGTTCTTTGTGTCCTTCAGCAGGTACAAGCTCGGCACATTCGTGAAGTAAACACTGCCATGCCGGGCGAGCACGCCCGCGGCCAGACCGTCTTCCGCCTTGCCGAAGTCGTCGCGGAACACGGTGGACTTGTCGGCCTTGCCGCTCCCGGTCGTGTCTTCCAGAAGGCGGATGCGGTCGCGTTCCTTCTCGTAGATCGATTCGAACTTGTCCTTGGCGTAGGCCTTGTACATCTTCACGCGGTCTTCGACCGTACGGCTCGCCAGTTCATCGTCGAGCCAGGGCTTACCGCGATTATCCGTGACACCGGTTGTATGACGGAACGTCTCAACGACATAGCAGCGTCCCTTTTCGTCGAACGCGAATGCAACCGGGTTGGCGAGCATCGGCTCGGCGGCCCAGAGTTCGACCTTGAGCGACTTGTCGAGTTGGAATCGGGTAATGGCCGCCTGGCCCTCACCCGACGCGGGCTTCACTGTCGGGTTGTAGGGTTCGGCGGCGAGCAAAAGCGGAAGAGCCAGCATCAGGAAGCAGCGCATGTCTGAATCGACTCCGAACGTGAACGGGGAACATCAGGCGGATAACTCAGTTATAGCAGCGCGATGTGATTGGTGCATCCAGTGCGACGTCAGGAAACCGCGTCGTCGCAGTCCGGTCACTTCGAAATGCCCAATGCCGCACGATACTCGGCCACGGCGCGGAAGTACTCGAATTTAGCGGCCACTTCGAGAATCTCCGCGTCGAATGCGGCCTGTTCGCGCAGCGTCACGCGCAGCACATCACTGTCGCCGTCCTTCAGTCGCTGGCGTTCCGCCTCGGCGACTTGCCTTGCCAGTCCGACACGCAGGACGGCCTGTTCGTGAAGCTGATACGTGCGGTCGACAGCGGCAAAGGCACTTTGAACTTCCGCACGGATTGAATCGCGCTGGTACTGTTCCTGCGTCGCCAACTGCCGTACTTGCGCGCGCGCGGTTTCCACGCGACCCAGGGCATCGCGGCGCTGGATCGGCACCTGAAACTCGAAACCGACATCCAGACTCGAACGATCGAGCCGGTCGGAACCACTTCTCTTTCCCCATCCCACGTCCTGCGAGCCGGCCACAAACCCATTGAGTTGCGGCAACGTCTGGTTCGTGGCCCATCTCAGCTCCACCTCAAGCGCTTCGCGTTGCAGTCGCAGGCGCTGCACCTCGGGGCGGTTCAGATAGGCCGACTCGAGCGATGCTTCAAAATCGGACGGGTTGTAGCGCGTCAGCACCGGGAAGCTCGGCAACCGTTCCGGCCCGGCAATCAGCGGCTGCCCGTCCTGATTCCGCAGAAACAGGGACAGTTCCACGGTCGATTGCTGCAATCGCAGTTGTGCTTCGACCAGCAGGGCCTGCCGGGCAGCGATGTTCTGCTGGTTGTCGATCCGGTCGATGCGGGCGACCAGCTTATTCTCCTGAAGTTCCTTCAACTGCTTGTCACGATCGAACGCGAGGTCGGCCAGCTGTTTCGCCAGTCGCAACCGTTCCCCTGACGCTACCCAGCCCCAATAGGTGCGCGCGGCCGAGCGCTGGAAGTCGAGCCGTTGCCGTTCGACAAATGGCTCGGCCGCTTCCTGGTTCAGGCGAGCTTGTTGAAGGTTGGCCCGGCGGCGATCGATCTCGTTGTCGCGCAACAGCGGGACATTGATTCCGCCGCGAAACTCGCCGCCGTCGCCGGTCTTGCGGTCACCATAGTAAATGGGGAAATCGCCAAAGCCAGTGCGATAGCCGCTGAACACCGAGACGCCTGAAGTCGAGAACGGTTGCTCGATGCCGGTGATCGTGCGATAGTTTTCGAACGTACCCAACGGTGTGTTGTAACTGGCGGAACGCAGATTGGTATCGAACGCCCCCATCGCAGTCAGCAGTCTGCCGCCGGCGATCGCGCGTTCTTCTTCGGCGATGCGCAAGAGCGGAAAGCTTTGTTCCACCGATGTCAGCACTTCGCTGAGTGTCAACGGCATCGATTGATTGCTGAGCAATGTGCCGATCAATGGCGGTGGCGGATCGGGCGGCGGCGGCGGCGGCGGCATCTTGTTGATCGGCGGCAACGCGGGAATGACATCCCGCGGCGGCGGCAACGGCTCGACCTTCGGCTGAAGGTGAGCCGCCTGCCGGATCGGTTGCCAGCCGCCGTCCTGCGCGAACGCGGGCAGGCCGGCAAGCATCAGTATCAGCGTCGACTTCCACGGCATAGGTGTCTCGCATGCCGCGTGGTCGCGGCGGCTACTTTTCGATCTTCACTGTCTTCGTCGGCGGCGAAACCGTCGGCGGGAAGCCGTTGAGCAGCCGCCAAACTTCCCAGCCGATCGTAACGCGGTTGAGGAACACCCAGCCGATCGCCTGATTGCCCTGCCGCAGCTGAAGCTGGTCGGGCCAGTCTTCATCGTCGGGGAACATTTTGTACGGTTCGACCAGCACCCGGAACCGGCCTTTGCCATCGTCGGTCGAGTCGACAAGGATCACGCGCCCGCCGAACGTTCCCCGCGCCACGGAAGGCCAGCCGACGAACTGCACGGCCGGCCAACCTTCGAACTGCAGGCGTACCGACGGGTAGTTGCCCTGTGCATCCTTCTGCACCAGCGGAATGTCGACGCCGTCGAGAAACAGTTCGACGACCATCTTGTCCTTCACATCCGGGACAATCATCGCGAGAACTTCGCCTTCCTTGACGAACGACCCGCCCTGGGCTGCATTCGCGTCGATCCGCAGAACGGTGCCGGTGCAACTTGCCTTGATGTGCCGGGCCGCGAACCGTTCGATGCGATTGTCGATCTCGTGGACTTCGCGATCGATGTTGTAGATCGACTGCTGGATCCGGTTGTAATCCCGCTCGGCTTCGGCAATCAGGCGTTCGCCCGTGGCTTCTGCCTGAATCTTCTGCGACTGCCGCTCCGACGTGCCGGCCTTGCCATTGTCGATCTCCGCCTTCAGACGTTCCACGTTGGCGGCTGCCTGATCACGCGAGGCCATCTGGCGGATCAGATCGATCTCGGGGCGAACCCCCTTCCGAACCACCTCGGCGATGATGTCGAATTCCTTCACTTCGCGATCGAGCAGTGTTTTCCCAGCCGTCAGAGCCTCTTCACGCGACTTGACAGTCTGCTCCTGGGCGGTAATGCCAAAGTCAGCCGCTTTAAGACTCGCCACGAGCGCGTGCTTCTGGCGCTCAACGACTCGCTTCTGTTGCTTCAGTTCCTCGCCCGCTTCGCGAAGCCGTTCTTGAAGGATCTTCTTCTGTTCGGACAGGCGGTACGAAAGTTCGGGGTCGTTATCCTCTATATCGACAATATCAGCACCGATCTCGACCCTTTGCCCCTCTTTCACATGCCATTTCACGATTTGCCCGCTGACGCGCGCGGTAATAATCTGCGGCCGCTCCGTCGGGTCGTAGGCGATCACCCGCCCGCGGCCGGTGATCGACTGCTGCCACGGCACGAATATCAGCAGGAACGGCGTCGCGATGAACGTGAGCGTGATCATGATGAAGATCCGCCGCAGCAGGCGCGGGCTGCGCACTTCCGCCAGGATCGGTAATTCGGGCATTTTGGAATGACTTTTCATGACTCGTTCCGATCAGCGGGTGTAACGACAATGGTTCTGCCGAACTGCGCTGCGACGTCCGGCGCGTCGGTCGCGATCAGGATCGTTCCGGGTCGGGATGGGTCTTTCAGCACGTTGATCAACTGCGGGCAGGCGCTGAGATTGATCAAATCGAGCACGCCGTTGAGGATCAGCAATCGCGGGCGGGCAAGCAGCGCCCGCGCGATCGAAAATCGCAGGGCTTCTTCCAGCGACAGCGGGTAGCCAGTAGGTTGCAGCGGCTGATGCAGTCCCTCGGGGAGCGCGTTCACGCGATCGGATAGTCCAACCAGGCGCAAGACCTCGCGCATCGCTTGATCTTCGTGTTCAGTTCCGAAAGAGAGATTGCCCGCGAGTGTGCCGGTGAACAGTTCCACCGCCTGCACATAGGCGACCTGTGTGCGAACGCTGTTCAAGTCCAGGTCGGCCAGATCGATCCCATCCAGTTCGACGGTTCCACGCGGAACGTCGCGAAGCCCGGCGACACTTTCGAGAAGTTCATCAAGTCGATAACCGGTCGGAGTCCGCAGGACCAGCCGCTCGCCGGCATTGACGATACACCGGGACGGCAATCCTTTCCAATGGAACGACACCCGCATATCGTCGCTTTCGGCTGATAGCGGCGTGCCGCCCTGGCGTTCGACCGCAAGGTCGGTGATGTGCCCCAACTTTTCGACGCTCGTGCAGATGTCGAACCAGGCATTGATGTACTTGCCGATCTTGGCGAAGCTGCCAACAATCAACGCCACGATCAATTCGGCGGCGACGAGCTGGCCGATCGTCAGTTGCTGAACGATGACGAGGTAGCCGCCCAACCCGAGCAGCAGAACGCTGGAAGCAACGTACAGGGACAAGCCGAACGCAATCTGCCGCATGACGATCTGAAAATGGGCGGACCGCTTCGCAAGATACTCACGCGTGATCGCTTCGCAGTGATGGAAGGCGAAAGCGGGGCCGTGGCCGGTCTTGAACATCCGCGGGTGGCGGGCGATGTCCTCAAGCCAGTCTGCCATGCGGTACTTTTCGACCGACTCGTCGATCGAAGTCCGCACGCCGCCCCAACCCAGCAGCAACAGGATCAACTGCAATAAGATCAGGCCGAGCGAGAACGCGAGCAGGAGCGGATGGTAGAACGCCAGCACCACCAGCCCGACGAAATTGGTGATCGTCAGTCGCGTGCCTTCCAAGAGCAGCGTGCCGAGCGATTTCTGAATGGTCATGATTTCGAAGTAGCGATTGAGCAGGCTGGGACCATTGGCGTCCTGTATGGTACCGAGCGACAACCGCGGCAACCGCCATGCAAGATCGGCGATGACACGGACAAACAATCGGCGCTGCAGAAGTTCGACGAGGTAATTCTCGATCGCGATGATAAACCCTGCCAGACCCAGGCAGAACAGCATGATCCCCGCCAGCCAGATCAGCGGCCACACGGCGACGCCGAAAATCACCGTGGTCACCAGGGCTTCAATGCCGATCGGGATGACCAGTGACAACAGCGAGACGAACAGCGCGAAGAAAATGATCATCCACAGTTCGCGCTTCTCGGGTCGGAACAGGACCCAGAGGCGGGCAATCGGCTTTGGAGAAGTATGCGTGTGGTCCATGTGCTCCAGACGGGGTTTTGGTGAGGCGATGGGTGCCGGCGATCAGCCCTTGAATCCGATCCTGTCGCGGAAGGAGATGGTCAGTTGTTCGATCTGGCGTGTGTGCTCATTCAGAATGCAGTTGATATCGGCGAACTCTATCTCCACTCTGGCCATTCGACGATTGGCTTTCTTTTATGTAGTCGAGGTGCCTTCGCTCTTTCTCGATGTGGTAAGGCTTGCTCGACGCCATTTGATCTGACAACGCAGCCTGATTCTGGACGAGCAACGCCGTCGCGGTTTGCAACTGCGTTGTCGCGTTCTGCCCGGCCCCATTCGTTTCCATGCCGAACTCCACCACATCGCTCGACGAACAGCCAAACTCGGGGTGGCCGGATTTGAACCGACGACTTCCTGGTCCCAAACCAGGCGCTCTACCAGGCTGAGCTACACCCCGTCTCCTTTATCGTATCGCTGGGAGGGCGATTGGACGAGGCAGGTTCACTTGCTGATTTCAAATGAATCGAGAAACTTGTCGGCCGTGGCGCCGGTCACTTCGTCCTTCTTCGCGCCACTGACAATCACCTGATACAGACGATTGCCGTCCAGATAAATGCGAGCGCGGTAGAATTGGCCTTCCTTGTCGAGCAGGAAGTCACGGCCGGGAACCTTGCCCAGCGTGATCTCCTTGTCGGCCAGTTCCTTTCCAGAAGTTCCCTTCGTCCCGTCCTTCACCCGGCCGAGCATATCCTGCGGATTCCCCTGGGCGACCGCATCGGGATAGTCGTTATACATCACTATCATAGCCAGCGATTTATTGACGTCGTATGTCGCATAGTTCATCACGATCTTGCCGAAGGGAGCGTCAACATCCTGCTTGGCCGACTTCGGCGCTGCCGGGAACGTGATCGCCAGGTTGCTGCCTTCGGGGCTGTACTTCTCGTCGGCGCGCGACTGACCTGCCATCGCGCTGACAACAACGAAACCGGCCAAGAGCATGCGGATCATTCGACTGGCTCCCTGGAGGATGGGGCAAACGACAGCGTATCCTGTTCGGCGTACTTTACCAGACGAATACGACCGCGGGGTCATGCCGGGGGCGGGGCCTCCCCCGAACCGCCGACATGACCCCGAGTGTTTTCCGTTGCAAGGCCTGTTCAACTTCGAAGTGCTTCGATCACGCGTTCGAAGTCGTCGTTCGAATCGAAGCCGATCAAGAACTGGCCTTTGTCCTTCGCCTTCACCCGGATCTCGAATTTGACGGCCAGTTTCTGCCGCAGTTCGTCTTCGATGCCCTGCACATGGGCGGTCTTCTCGACCGGTGCATCCGCCACTTCGGCCTTGGCTACTTCAGCGACCGGCTCGGCCTTCTGTTGCTTCACCATCAACTCAAGTGCTTTGACCGATAGGCCCTTCATCAGCACTTCTTTACACAGGGCGACCTGTCGGACCGGATCGCCCAGCCCCTTCAGGATCTTGGCATGGCCAAGGCTGATCTGTTCGAGGCGAACGGCATCCTGAACTTCGGTCGGAAGGTGCAGGAGGTTGACCAGGTTGCTGACCGAAGTGCGATCCATCCCCAGGCGTTGGGCCAGCACTTCCTGCGTGACGTTGTAGCGGTCAAGGTATTCCTTGAAGCCGTGCGCCTTTTCGATGGCATTAAGGTCGCTGCGCTGGATGTTCTCGGCCAGCGCGGCCTCCATCACTTCCTGATCATTGAAGTCGACGATGTGAACGGGCACTTCGGCCAGCCCCGCCTTCTGCGCGGCACGCAGCCGGCGTTCTCCGGCAATCAACTGATAATGATCGCCCGAGGCGCGAACGACAAGCGGTTGCAACACACCATGGTTGCGGATGCTCTCGGTCAGGTGCGCAATCTCGTCTTCATCGAACGACTTGCGAGGCTGATTGGGGTTCTGCTGAATCCGGTTGAGCGGCAGAGCGTGACGCGAGCCACCCTCGGCCGCGTCCGGTTGATTTTCCTTCAGTAGAGCCGAGAGCCCGCGGCCCAGTCGGGGTTTCGTTGCTTCCATGATTCTTCCCCCTGATCGCCACTTACCACGCCATCCGCAGTGTCGTTCCACGTGGAACACTCTTTGCGACCGGCTCGCGCGGGTTAGAGCCGTTTCCTCGCTCCCGGTCAATATGAATGCCTCCGACGCGGAACTCGGAATGCGGAATGCGGAATTGAAGACCGGCCGACGACAAAGGGAGATATTCTGCCCGAACCTGCGATGCAACCCCAGCGGAGCTTTTCCGCATTCCGAATTCCGCATTCCGCATTGGACGCTCTGAATTCTGCGTTCCGAATTCCACGTTCCTCACTCAAAGAAAAGTGGCCTTTCCCGAATTCGAAATTCTCGATTAGAATCCCGCTCGTCGATGGCCGGAACCGTCGACAACCGTGGCCATGATGGCCCGGCGAGAAGAGGTGCCGAAGAACGGATTCGCACGACACCCCGGAATGCATCCTCAGAGAATGCAGACCGGCCTATTTGTCGATCCCCTCCTTGGACGAGCCGCCCAGGCTGCGTCATTCGGTCCACCTCCCCTGCTGTTGATAGACCCGATCGCGTTGCGCTCTCGTGCGCCTGCTTTGCCAGGCGTTTGCGCTCCGGGTGCGCACCGTGATCGATCCAACCTTCAACCCTCCAAGGGTGAATATACATGGACCGTACTCCCGTTCTGTTTCGTTGCGAAGGCACCCGAGCCTCCGGCTGGGAAGCCCTGTACCAATGCATGACCTACGCCGCCGCCCTGCAGCGCCGTCGCCGGACAGCCTACTTCATGGGGAACTACGAGCCGTTCCCGCTGCTGTCGCAAGTCGCCCGTGGCGGCAACGAATATCTGGCCGCGGATCACCCGATCGGCTCGCCGGAAGACTGCAACGAAACCATCCGCCAGATCCGCCGCACGGGTGCCAGCGCGGTGATCGTGGCCGCTCCCGGCGTCTCGACCGAATACCTCCGCGAGATCGGTTCAGCAGGTGCGATGGTCGCGGTGCTCGACTCGGAAGCGTCCGCTCAGTTCTCGTCGAAGCTCGTCTTCAACCCGCTGCTCGGACCCGAGCTTCGCGATTACGATCTCGAACGCGGCACTCAGGCGTGTCTAGGCCGACGTTACGCCATCGTTCGGCCGATCTTCCGCCGGCAACGGCCGATGCGCCCGATCGATCCGCAGCCGCCGTACCGCGCGATCATCGCCATGGGCGATGACGACTTCGCGGGTCAGTCACTGTTGCGTGCCCAGGAACTGCTGGCGGCGTCACGGGTGGACAAGATCTCCGTCATCGTCCGCAGCCAGCATCATCAGATCGTCGAGCTGAAGGAACTGGCCGAGACCTACAAGGGCCGGCTGGAAGTGCTGACCGAACCGTCCGAACTCGGCACGCGTTTGCCGCGGGCTCATTTCGCGCTGACGGCCGG
>Ga0105047_10005855_pt1 | contig 20981 bp, 15 predicted proteins | sample MAT04_FD_78384 | JGI IMG/M metagenome (GOLD analysis project Ga0105047, IMG submission 78384) | Freshwater microbial communities from Lake Fryxell liftoff mats and glacier meltwater in Antarctica - MAT-04 (megahit assembly) | ecosystem: Environmental > Aquatic > Freshwater > Ice > Liftoff... | reverse complement strand
CAGCCCGCCGGGAACCTGAATGGCCATGAAACTGATAGAATTGCCATGCTGTTTGGAAATGAGATACCAGGCGACCATGCCGGCTGTGACCAGTAGACCCGAGGCGATGCAGATTAGGATGTGCACTGTCTGGCAGCGCCGGTTGAGGATCGCCACAAAGAAAGTCGGTGCGACGACTGCCGTGATCGATATCCAGATCGATGACGCTTCCAGCACACTTTCACGAAGTTTCTCCGCCGAGATGTTGATGAGAATCGCGCCCAATGTCGCCGCCGCACCAACCCCGAGGACGAATCCCCGGCTGATGAGTACTTCCTGTCTGTCACTCGATAGCGGGCGGAAGAACCGCACGTACAGATCCTTCGTCGCCACGGTCGCAAGCGAGGTGATTCCGGCTCCTAGTGAGGATAAAAGTGCAGAAAACATCGCCGCCACGAACAGCCCCGGCAGCGGGGTCGGAAGCTTCAACGAAACAAATCGCATCAGAGCGATGTCACCGGGAGGCGTTCCGCTGCCATCGGGCAGCGGGTGGGCACGGAAATAGGCAAACATGGCAAGTCCGCAATACCACATTACGGCAGACAGCGGCAGGAAGATCATCGACGCACCGACGACCGAACGAAATGCCTGTTTGAATGAACTGGTGCTCAGCAACTGCTGAATCGCGATCTGGTCGGCGGTGTTGTACAAGACATTGGCAGAGAGGGCATTCCAGAGCAGCAGCCAGAAAGTGACCCGAACGTAGGGATTCAAGGAAAAAAACGAACTGCCGAGGGAATCAAAGTTAAATCCGCGGCCGTTGGCGAAGGCATAGTCAACAACGCCAGAAACTCCTCCCTGAACCGACGCCGTGCTCCAGATCAATACACTCACAAAGCTGGAGATCAGGATGACGAACTGAAAAACGTTTGTCCAGATGACCGCCTTCATCCCACCAAGAGAACAATAGATAATCGCAACAAGACCTGTCAGCACAATGACCATTGAAGAATTCGTCAGAATCGAACCCGCCGACCCTGCAATGCCGCGGAACATCACACTGCCGGAGTAAACCACCAGTGCCAGATAGGCGATTCTACTGAAAAGATAAAGGCTGCTGATGATCGCGCGGACACGTCCGTCAAACCGCTTCTCCAGGTAGGTGAACGGCGTGAACATTCGCGACTCGAAATAGAATCGCATGAATATCCGGAAGCAGATAATCATGAAGATCGGGCTGATCACTTCCAGAACCGCGAACCTCATTCCGTTGGTGTACGCCTCACCGGGCACCGCAACCAGCGAGACAGTGCTGAGCAGCGCCATGACATATGAGATACTCGCTGCCCACCACGGCATGTTGCGGCCGCCCATCAGGTAGTCTTCGGTGCTGGTTTTCCGGCGCATGAAGCCAACGCCCATACCCATGACGATCACGAAATAGACGAGCATGAGCACGTAGTCAGCGAGTTTCATTCAGGTTCCATTGGAAGAAGGAAGCGGAGGCAATCAAGCCTTCTTCCGCCATGAGGGTGGCGAATACCGCGCGCCCGTGTTGTTGCGGGCTCGGCGATCAAACAGATTCAGTGCTTCGCAGGCTGACGGCACACCGAACGCCGGCCAAGCCTTCTTCCGACGCCTGCAAGGCAAACAAGCAGCGCCGCGGATGCGGGCTCGGGAACCAGCCCTGCTGCAAGAAGCGAAGATCCCAATGGTGATTCGCTCGTCAGGGTCATCCCATAGTTCGACGTCAGAGCATTGAAGTCCAAGGTGTCGATCTGCCCGTCATAATTGAAATCCCCTTCCCGCCAGACTGAAGCCTCGGTGGCACCGAAGTGGCCGGCAAGCATATTGAAATCCAGCGTTGTCACTTTTCCGTCGATCGTGGCATCGCCACTTAGTGTGTAGCGGACGATGACCGTAGTTTCATCAATGGGTTGTCCGTTGTAGGTATTGCCAAGGCCCAGTTCACTTGCTTCGGCGTATGCAAGCGCGGTCTTATGAACACCAGACGCGGCTGCGCCGGAGGAAACAAGGCCCGGGCCAGTCCACGCCCCACTGGCAAAGCCTCGCTTCAGTTGATCGCGAATCCCCGGCAACGGCGATGCATCCGGATAGTTCACAGCAAGTGTATTGTTGCTCAGATCGAGCACCGCGCCGTCATCGGAGACGACGACCAGCGCATTCAGAAGGCTGGTGCCCTCGGCACTGTTGTTGGCAGACTTTGGGCGCATGACGAGTTTCCCAGCAGACACCACAAGGGTATCTGTTCGCATATGCTCCAGCTGCGCAGTGCCGGCGCTCAGTTTGGTGATCGTCATATCCGGTGCAGAGAAAGATCCGGTCAAAGAGAGCGTGCTTCCCGATGCAACATCCAGATTCAAGAATCGGTTGACCACAAGCGGCGTTTTGATGGTGTGATTCCCGGACAGCACATTGATCTGTGCCGAACCCTGCCCGGGGTGGCCATCAATTGTAATTGTCTGCGAGCCATCGATCACATAACTTGCCAGGCTATCAAAATTCATGATTGCAACGATCGTCGGCGAATTGACGGTCACCGTGCGCGAGACGGTAATGAACGTGCCGAAGTTCGCGGTAACGCCGTAACCATTCGGCACGCCGCGCAGCCAATTCGCGTTGTCTTCCCAATTGCCATTTTGATTGACTTTCCATTCAGCGCCGATGTTCTCAGTGATCAATGCGTTGTCCCAATAGCTGGTTGTGTTGGGAGTGACGTTCTGTGGAATGATGCGAAAAAGTGAACCGGTGTCGCAGGTTCCAAAGGGCGCGCCGTTGACCACTTTGGTTCGCGCGGTGGTGGGTGTTGTGATATAGGCATCGAAACTTGCGCTGATCTGTCCGATCCCGTCTTCGCTGCCGTAGGTCGCCTGCAGTTCGAGAGTGTCCCAGTCTCCGTCAGAAGCGGTGATACCCGTCAGCTGCTGAGCGCCCGTGCTATCGACGAAACGATACGTGCCGTCCGGATGAATATAAAAGAACGGGCTGTTGGGGATTTGAAACCCATAGTCCATTGCAACGGCGCCGCCGCTGTTGGCGCGGTTGACATCGATCTTCGCGGTGACCAGCGTGTTCGGCATCACGCCGACCGACGCGTAGGAATAATTCATCACGCCACGCAGCGCACCGGAGTTCCCAGTCGGATTCCTGAAAAGCTGCAGCGCGCGGCCGCCGTTGTTCACGACGGAGGACGCAGCGTAATTGGAATTGGAATCGCCGAAGAGCTTCTGCCAGAACAATCCAACAGGCGGTGTGCCGATGACTGTGCCGCCTTCGGGGCGGTTGTCAAAATTGTCGTTGAAGACAACCAGCGGTTGAAACGCCCGCGCGGAATGGGTTCCGGTAAGCGTTGCTATGACGGCTGCGGCCAATAAGGTGTGAGCTTTCTGCATATCATCCTCCAATTGAATCCCGGTTACTCTCGTCAGACATTCTCAGCTTTTAGTGCGCAGAGCGGCCCGCCGCACATGCGCGGGCATTTCCTCGTGCAGTTTCGCGTCCTCGGCGGCGGTGGTCGTGCAATAGCTGCGTGATTCCTGCGGCTGGTGCAGTATCTGCCACGCACGCCACGCGAGAACGCCATCCTCTTTCTGAGTCACGCATTGATTCAGGAAGACGACACCCTGATCACCCAACTGCGTCAGCGAGTTGCCGATGACGCGATATCCCCAGTCGGCGTCGGGGCGCTTCGAATCCTGTCCGTATTCAGCAAACCGCTTCTTCAGAGCATCCAGCACGTCGTCGCGCATTGCGGCGGTTGGATTAACACAAAGAGAAGCAAGCGTCAGGACTGCCCGTGACTGCACGGCGAGATCGCGATCGTCCTTTATCGCGTTCAGCAGCGCGGTGCGGACTGCCGCATCACCACCGATCTTTTCGAAGCCGGCCGCGGCACGATAACGAACCATCGCGTCGGGATCGTTCAGGGCCTGAAGCAGGTATGGACTTGCTTCGACCTTGCCGCTGCGCGCCAGGGCGTATGCGGTGGTATGGCGCACGCGCGGCTTTGGAGACGTGAGACCCTTGGCGATCTCTGACACCGTCACCCCATCCGCCATCGCCGCGAGCGCATCTGATGTCAGCAGCGCCTCATTAAACGCGTCATGCTGGCTAAGACTATCCAGAAGTGGTGCGATGGCTTTGGCATATTTCAATTCACTGAGACACGACACCGCAGTGCAGCGGACGCCGCTTTCGGCATCGCCCAGCGCGGCGATGAGCAGCGGCGCGGCATTTTCACCATGCGCTGAAGTAGCTGCATGAAGCGCCTCGCGTCGCGTTAAAACATCATTGTCCTTTGCAAGCGACGCAAGCGTATCGAGCGAAGCCGTTCGTTTCTTCTCGGTGACCTCGTGCAGCAGAAGCAGACGGGAATAGTCCGCGGGCGCGTTGGCAAGTTCTGCGTCAGCGGAAGGTCCGGTTGCTGCGGTGTTGCTCGACGTTTTCGCCTGCGTTGCCTGCGCAGTGACAGCGGCGGCATCATCGGCGGGGCGCTGCCACAGCGCATCATCGGTGCTGCCGAATGCAACGCGTCCCACGCCTCTCGGCTGAAACTGCTTTTGCTGACCCGGATTGAACGGCGCGGTCTGGAAGACGGAGACTTTGCAGTTCGTTCCCGCCGTCGCCGCCAGAACCGATTCGATGCTCTTGGTCTGATCTCCGCCGCAATAGATCATCAGCTCATCAACGATTCCTTCCTTCACCAGCGTGCGCCAGTCGATCTGAACTTCCCCAACACCGTTCGTCGCCGGCGTGGCCAGCCATCGCTGGGGCCGATCAGGAATTTCTGCGTCGAGAACAAGACCGAGCTTCCGGTGTTGTTTGCCGATCTCAGCCTTCAACTCGCGGAGGAACTGGGTGACATATTCTCCACGCAGCGCCGCCCACGCCTTGCAGTCGAAATCCTGGGTGCGGATGTCCACGCCATATCGCTTCTTGAACTCCTGCACGATGGGTTCGTTGAATCCAAACTCATCGTCGAACCGGAAACCGAAGTTCTCGATGTAGCTGTAAAGCCAAAGCCCATCGTACGAATAGCGGCTGAGAAACTCGGAGTAGATTCGCACCAGATCCTTACGCACCTGCGGATAAGCAAACTCCACCGTGCCAGGCTGAACCCGCATGCCATAACGATCGATGGGGGCGAATTCACGATGCTCCGAGCGAAGCTTGTATTCGTGACCATAAGGCAGATCGCCGCACCCACCCACCGCCGCCTGCGTGCCGTAGTCCATCAGCCCGGCAAGCAGCCAGATGCTCATCCCCTGCTGGTGCGCTGCTGACACCGCGGCGCGGCTGATCTCCCCGCCGGCGACGCGGGGCTTCACCCAGTTCATCCAGTAGTCATATTGCTCGATGCTTTCCGGTCGGAACAGGAAATTCTCCAGCCAGATTTCCTCCGATCCCCGCCAGATCAGGCGGTCGCATTTGAATTGTTCCCGAAACGTCTTGAAGACACTGTTAACGGCTGTCGGAGAGTCAATCGGCAGCCACGAGCCAAGCCAGAGATTGTCCCCCACGCTGATAAACATGCTGAGCGGCTCGGACGGTTTCTCCACATCCGCACTTGCCGGACGATGGACAAGCCCCACGCCTGCGCAGATGAGCAGGGCAAATCGAACCAGCTTTCGGAATGACAGCATTTGAATCATCAGCTTTTCCGTTCCTCATCCGATCTCATCTGGACAATGCCTGTTCCGGGACACCCGCTCAACGACGCCGATCAAGCCGTTCGCGTTGCTGAATCTCCGGGCACAAACCTGCCCTTCACGACTTCATGATGTCCGCGCGGGAAGACGTGACCCTCGGCGATGCGATCGAGGATCGAGCAAATCCGCCGCCCGAACTCGTTGTAGTCCAGGTCATAGGTTGCCAGCGACTGCCCGCCGAGCCATGCAGAGATGGCGTGATATCCACCCACGCCGGTGACCATCACGTCACCCGGTACGGGGCGTCCTAGTTTGGCGAGCGCCTTGACCGCCATGCCGGCAAGCAGATCGTGCTGCGATGCGATGCCGTCGATCTCCGGACGCTGCCGCAGCCATTCCACCAGTTCATCAAACATTGATTGCTCGCGGCCAGTCATGTGGCGCGACAAGGTAGTAATGTTCGGCGCGGTGAAAACATTGTCAGGATTGAATTGCAGTTGGCCCGCCGCCAGCGCCCGCTCGTACCCGAGGATGCTCGCCATGCGCGTCAGATCGTGCTCAGGCGCCTGGAATGACATCATCGCAATGTGCTTGCACCGCATTGAGACAAGATGAGAGGTTGTTTGAAAGAGCCCGTCAGTCGGATCCGATCGCACCACCGGCCAGCCCATCACATCGATGGGACGCCAGACGGTCACCACCGGCACCTTCGCCTGTTCGAGGATCGTCAGCGTCTCCAGGCGCAGCGGGGTGTAGAGAGGCGGCACGATCACCAGTCCGTTGAACCGCGACTCAAGGCATCGCCTGATACTGCTATCGTATCGTTCGCGATCATCTTCGGTGCTGAACACAGTGACGTTGGTTCCGGTTGCGTGCGTCACCTCCAGAATCGCGCCGGCAATGGAAGCGTACTCGTGAATTCGGATGTCGGGCACCAGCAATCCGAAGTTCTTCCCGTTGACGCTGGGCTCGATGGTGTTCTCAGGTTGCAGCATGCGTAACGCATCCTGACTGACCATGGTGCCGCGCCGCGGCACGCGAATCAGGATTCCCTGCGACGCCAGGTTCTGCAGCGCCAACCGCACCGTGCTGGCGCTGCCGTCCAGCACCTTGGCAAGTTCTTCAGGCGACTCAAGTCGCTCACCGGGGGAGAGCGACCCATCCCGCAGTCGGGCGATGATCGCCTTCTCCAGTTGGCGATAACGTGGCTCGCCAGGACCTGCTTTCAGCTTTGACATCGTTTCCTCTTGTTCAACATCTCCAACGTGGATCCTGACACCCGCTTCCGATGCAGAGTGAGCAGGAATGCGGCGCTGATGATCACGCCGTTAGTCGGTTCAGGCACAACGGTCCCAACCGCGGACGGAGTCGCGGAAAGGACTAATCCATAATTCGCAGCAAGCAGGTTGAAATCCGTGGTATTCACTTTGCGGTCGAAATTGAAGTCACCACGCCCCCAGATGCCATTCGCCGTGGTTCCGTAGCCCGCGAGGAATGAATTAAAGTCGGTGGAATTGACGGTGCCGTCAAGATTGGCATCGCCACTATAGGTATAGCGTATGAGGAGCGAGGTTTTATCGATCGATTCGCCCGCAAAGGTCGCGGGAAAGACGCTAAACAACTCCGCGGCTTCGGCGATGCCGAGCGCCATGCGGTGTGGGGAGTTTGCGTTTCGGGCGGAGGCACTGCTTGTGATTCCCATGCCGGTCCAGCTGCCACCGGCATAACCGCTGGCGAGTTGCCTCTCAACTGTGACGCGGGGGGTGACGTTGTAATCGATCACCAGTGCGTTGTCGTTGAGATCCAGCGACGACATCCACACCCCCGCCGAGCTTGCCAATGTGAGCAATTTCACCCGGCTGGCGCCGGCATTGGTGCCGTCGGGCAGCACCTTTAAGGCACCGGCGCTGACGACCACTGAATCCGCGTGTAATCGCTTCAGTTCCAGCGTTCCCGCGCCCGACTTGGTTAGCTTCGCCCCGGCGCTCACGCTGGTAGACCCCGAAAGCGTGAGCGTGCTGTTGACAGAATTTACGCCAATAGTCGTATTTACCGCCAAGACCACGGGTGCCGCGATGGTGTGACTGCCTGACAGCACGGTGATGCTTGCCTCCGAGTCGATCATCTCCATCGTCAACGTACCGGCGCCGCCAATCGTATAACGCTGAGCGCTGTCGAAGTTGATGACACTCAGCGACTGCGGTGTATCGACTGTCACCACGCGCGGCGCGGCAATTGCGCCGCCAAAGTTAGCGATGGATCCCAGCAGGCCTGGCACATCGCCTTGCCAGTTGCTTGCGTCCGCCCAGTTCCCGTTCGCGTCAGCCTTCCAGGTGGATCGATAGATCAGCGGGGCAACGGACAGTGACAGATTATCCCAGTAAGTCGTAATATCCGATCCACCATTCGGCTGATTCGCGATCAGCAGGCTTTGCAGCTTGCCCTCGGTGATCGATTGAAGCTTGATGTTGTGAGCGATTTGCATGCGCGAAAGCGTGCCGAGGGTGTTGCCAGCGCCGCGGGTGAGGAAAACGTCGTAAACCCCGTTCATCAACCCTTCGTCGTCGGCAGATCCCCAGGCAAGAACGAGTTCGAGCGTTTCCCAACCCCCTGATCCCACAGGCACGCCGGTGTTCACAAAACTGCCGCCATTCGCGGTGCCGTCGCTTTGCCAGACACGGTAGGTTGAATCAGGATGGGCAAAGACCTGTGCGCCGGTGCCGAGGGACAAATCCGCGCCAAACACCGTTGTCTGCGCAGCGTCCACCCGCTGCCAGTCCGTCTTCAGCGTCACGCGCGTGAATTCCGCGGCGGCTGTTTCGAAGGATGCACCGGAGCCAACCAGCAATTGTCCGCTGCCCGCGCGGCGGGTGACTTTCAGCGCGTTGCCGCCGTTGCTGACCGCGTTTTGGACGATGTGATCCGAAGCACTTCCCGCCAGAACGTGCCAGGTGTCGCCAAGCTCGAGATATTTTCCGTCAATCGATGCGCCGGCGGCTTTGGCGTCGAACGTTTCGGAAATTCCCACCACCTTGTCCCAGCGCGGGCGTTTCACGAACGCGGCGTCATTCTGGGCCTCGGTCACGAGGTTGAATTGCCCCAATCGCTGCGGCAGATAGATGACCTGCCAGGCTTGTTCGGAAAGACGTCGATCGTTTCGTTGATGACGGAAGGATTCGAGAATCGACACTCCTTCCGCACCGAGATCTACCAGCGCGTTGCCGACAGTGCGGAAACCCCAATCCGCATCCGTCCGGGTCGTTCCATCGCCCATTTGTTGAAAGAGCGACGTAAGTGACGTGACGATCTCGCCATGCGCCGCCTGTCCCGCCACATCGCCACGAACAAGCATCGCCGAAAGCGAAGCGGCAGCCTGATCGGACACCACGACATCGGGGCTTGTCGTCGCATTCAGCAGCGCTGCGACCGCCGACGGGTCGTTGTTTACATTGCCCAGGCCCTTGGCGGCGTAGAAGCGAACGTATGGCTCAGTATCGTTCAGGGCATTGACAAAGGTTGGCGTCATGCTGCTCGACGCTTTCAGCGAGAGCGCTCGCACCGCCACGGACCGCACGTTCGGATCGACGCTCGCAGCCGCCGATGTCAGTTGGGCGGTGGGGAGCGGGTTGATGGCAGAGAGCGCGATGACCGCATCCTCCATCAGCATGTGATTGCCGTTGGCGTCGATTGCATTCAGGATCGGCGTTGCACCTTGCGATCGGTTTAACGTCCGCAGCGCGTACATCGCAGCCGTGCGGACGGAGTTTTCCGGGTCGCTCAGCAGATTTTCAATGGTGGGCAGCGCGGTGGAATTACCGATGATTGCCAGCGCCTTGAGCGCCATGCGGCGCACCAGAAGGTTTGAATCATTCGCTAAAGGAAGCACCGCCGCCGCGGTGCTGGAGGTTTGGCCGGTGGTGATCTGCGCCAGCACGCGCATTCGCTTATAGGGGTCCGCACTTTGCAGTGACGAGACCGGCTGAACGGGAATATTGCTGGCGAGGAGATAATCCTCCTCAGTTCCATCCGCACCGATTGTCGGGATTCCGGCATCACGATAGCTCTGCCACGCCGGATTATAAGGCGACGACGTCATGTAGGTCGGCGAAACCTGCGAGCCTTGCGTCATCGTGGAAATCGTACCGAGGGATGCGAGCGCATTTCCGCTGGCACCCCACACCACCAGGTTGTCCACCGTGTGGTTTTGAATCCATCCTTCGAGGTCGGCGTGGATGTTTCCCATGGTCTCCACGCCATACGCAGCCCAGTTCTGCATGCCGTGGTTGTCGTCGGGGTTGACGGTGATGCTCAGTTGCTTTCCCGAACTGCGCAGTTGCGTGCCCAGTTCGCTGAGCATCTGCGTGAGGTATTCTCCGCGAACGTGCGACCAATCCGTTCGATTGAAGTTCTGCCGCCGAATGTCAACGCCATAGCGGGCTTTGAATTCGTTGACAATCGGATCGCTAAACCCGAATTCGTTCAGAAACCGCTGGCTGAAGTTTTCGGCGTAGGTCTGCAGCATCACGCCGTCATATCCGGTGGCGTTGACGTGCTGCATGGTCCAATTGGTGATTGCGGTGCGGGCGTCGGAATACGCGAGTTCAATGGGCCCGCTTTGCTGGCGCACGCCCTGCTTATCGACAGGAATCCACTGCGGATGATCGGCGCGAAGCGGGGATTCATAGTCCGAAGGGAACCCGTAATACACAGCCGCATCAGGGCGATTGCCCCAGTCGGCGATGCTGGTGGCGCCCCAGATCTGCATGCCCCGTGCGTGCGCTGCCTGAACCGCAACTTCGTTGATATTCAGATCGTTGGAAAGATGACGCGACCACTGCAGAAAACCGTCCGGCACAGGCGAGTCGGGTCGACGTGCAGCTTCCTCAGCCGACGTCTGCTGCAACCCGCGCCAGTAGATCCGTCGGGTGCCAAAAACATCCTTCAGCATGTCGAACGATGCATTGATCGCCGCGGGTGTGTCGAGGGGCAGCGCGGAACTGAACCAGATGTTGTCACCGGTGGAAAGATATTGATCGATGATGGGCGTGACTGCTTGAACGCGAATCTGCCAGAAGACCCCCGCAGCGGCGGCAAGCAGCATCTGCCGCTTTGCGATCCCAGCAAATCGTGATCTGGACAGATGCATTCAGGCTCCCGGGACACAGTGCAACACATTATGACAATTAATACATTCCTCGGTTAATGCTAAAAGCGGTGGCATTTTTTGTCAATGTTTATCTGGGAGAACCCGGAGAAAGCTGCGGCGACAGGATTTAGTACATGTATTCCAAGGCAGTAAAAATATTAATTGACATATTTTACTTGCAAAATTCCGGTTTCGGATTACGCTGAGAACCGAGTGGGGAAAAACCAGTTCTGCGGCCACAGTCTTGCGGCTGCAACATTCTCTTTTCGGAGGCGAGTCATGTCACATCGTTTCGTTTGCATTATGGGTATCGTTGCTTGCAGCTCACTCGCGGTTCGAGCAGATGCAGCAGTTGTATTTTCCGACAACTTCGATTCTGCGTCCGAAGGTCAGCAGTTAACCTCTCGCTCGCCGGATGTCGGCGCATCCTGGGGCTTGATCAACGGAACGGACGCAAACCATATTATCCAGTCGGCAGTGAACAACGGCGGCAAGGCGTTGCAGCAGACGCGCGGCGCCAGTGGTGGCGCCGCTGTCAGAGGAGTTGCCGATTTCTCCACCGGCATCGCAACTCCGAACACAGTTGTCACCGCGAAGATCGACTTAAACCTTGCTGGAAACGGTGGCACGGCTTCATGCGACTTTGGATATCAGTCCAGCCATGACCCCTACTTTTTCGTCCACCCCGATGGTACGTATCGCCTCACTGACGGCAATGGCAACTTCTCCAACACCGGCCTCACCGCATCCACAAACGGCTGGGACACGCTGGAATGGGTGCTCACCTACGGCGCCGACAGTGGCGGTCAACTGCCGGGGACGTTTTCTTTCTTCATCACCACCCCCAGCATGGCGCGAACGGAAGTTGCGTCAGGGCTGAACGATGGTTTGACTGATACGGGCTCTATCCTTCGCCTGCTGCCCTCGAATCAAACTAATAACACCGCGATTTATTGGGATAACGCTGCAATCAGTATTGCCGAGATCCCGGAACCAACCGGCTTCGCATTCCTCGTCGCCGCGGTTCCTGCGATGATCAGGCATCGCCGAAAGCTTGCCTGAGCGAATGCGACGCGACTCGTCCTCAACGAGGTAAGGTATGTTCAAAGCACTCGGTTTCTGTTTTCGGTCCCTCGACCGAAGTGGAATACTCCCGCAGCGGCTCAACCAGCGTAAACGCAATGCGTTTACGCTGGTGGAATTGCTGGTGGTGATTGGCATTATCGCGGTGCTGATTGCCGTGCTTCTGCCGGCGCTCTCAAAGGCGAGGGAGTCGGCGCAAGCGGTCAATTGCGCGTCGAACCTGAAGCAGATGGGACTCGCAGCGCAGTTCTACAGCAACGAGAATAACAACGCGATTGTTCCCTGGCACGCCTATTACCGTGATTCCAAGGGAGCGTTCTATGACCTACTCTGGCATCACATCCTGGGGACTTACTGCGGTGACAAGAAAGCATCCCTTGGCAACGCAAGCGGTGGGAGCTTCTACAACCCCTCACCCAAGGTGCTGCAGATCTTCCACTGCCCGTCGCAACGCGCAGAGATGACTTTTGACTTCCATTTGCGATACGGCATTAACCCCAACGTCACCACACACTTCCTCACGAAGACCTCCATCCTGACGCGAAAGCGGAATCAGATGCGGCGGGTCTCGGATCTGATTTTCATTGCCGATTCCATGGACGGAACGCAATACCGCGACATTTCGTCCTGGGACATTCTCCCGTGGAGCTACTACATCTGGTACAGGCTTCCACCCGAGCCCCAGTTGTCGCCGATTTCTGATCGACACAAGCGCGGTGCAAACATCCTTTTTCTCGATGGGCATGTCGAGCGAAAGTTGTTTGAGGATGTCATGGGCGAAAAGAACGCCCGGCTGTGGGATTACCGGATTCCCTAATGGACATGGGGAAACGGTTTCGGAGACGATTATGAAGAGTGTTGCAGTTGTTTTTGATGAACAGAAACGTGTTGCGCTGGTTGAAATCATCCTGCCGGACATGGGCCCCAAGGACCTGATGTTACGCGTGCTGGTTTCCGGCGTGAGTGTCGGCACCGAGGGCGCCGCATTGACGGGACGTCGTCCCGAGATGAAGTTCCCCCATGTTCCGGGTTACCTAGGGGTCGGCATTGTCGAGGAAACCGGCCGTGAGGTGCAGGATTTCTCCGCTGGCGACCGTGTGTTCTTCACGCAGTGCCGGTTGCCAGAACCATACGCATCGAATTCCTGGATGGGGGCTCATCTATCCCGCGCTGTGATCTCCAGCGACTGCACCATTGACCCTCCATTCGTCTGCAAAGTGCCGGATGGAATCGACAACGAATCTGCCGCCCTTTCAGGACTGGGAGCGGTCGCAGTTCGCGGAGGAGACCTGATTCCCGTCACCAGCGGGCACACGGCCGTGATTGTCGGGTTGGGGATCATTGGACAGTGTTCAGCCCAGGTGCTGCGTGCCAAGGGTGCGAGGGTAATTGTTGCCGACCGGATTGCCCAGCGCGTGCAACGCGCATCAGACCTGGGTGCCGATGCTGCCATTACGCTGGACGCGGGCATTCCCATCGCCGAACAGGTTCGGCCTTTTCTGACAGGCGGGCGAGCAGACATTGTTGTCGATGCGACCGGATCGCCCGCGGCTCTCGCACAGCTTGCGCCCCTTCTTCGAGAACGCGGCTGGTTCCTTTTACAGGGCTATTATCCTGGGCAAACGCCCATGGACCTTCACACTCTTCATTGCCGCAGCGCTCATGTCCTCGTGCCGTGCGGATATGATCGCAATGGCTATGATTATTGCGGTCGCATGGTAGGTGTCGGCGCACTGAAACTGTCTTCGATGATAACACACCGGTTTCCATACATTGAAGCACCTGCCGCCTACAAACTGCTTCTGGAAAAGCCCGGCGATTTCCTTGGAATGATCTTGACATGGGGACATGAATGAGTAATGCGAGTCGATCTATCACTGGGGGTTGGCCGGCTTCGGGCGAAAGCGCCCTGGCCCCGCCCGCGCAGTTGGGGTTGATAGGTTGCGGACTGCGCGGGGCGGGATATCTGCACTACCTGCTCCGAAAGCACACCGGCTTTCAGCTTGTCGCGGCTGCCGACCCGCAGATCAATTGCGCCGAGTTCGTCAGCAGGACCTTCGCCGGTTCCAAGGCCGCCTGCGTTGCCAGCGGGCGCGAGTTACTGAAAACTCCGAACCTCGACGGCGTGATCATCGCCAGTCCCAATGCATTTCATTGCCGCGATGCAGTCGACGCCATGGAACGCGGCCACCTGATGCTGCTGGAAAAGCCTGTTGCTACATCGTTTGAAGACCTTGGCACTTTGTGGCAAGCCTATCAGCGCAGCTCTTCAACAGTCATCATCGGCTTCGTTTTGCGGTATACGCCCTTCTATCGCCGGATCGAGCAGATCGTTCGCTCGGGAGCGATCGGCAAGATCTTCGTCATCAATGCGGAAGAGCTGATGTCGGATCGACTTTCCATGATGTTCGCCCGTGGCGATTGGCGTCCGCAGGCGGATCGGTCCGGCGGATTGCTGCTGGAAAAATGCTGCCACGACATAGACGTGCTGAACATGCTCGCACGCTCGCGCGTGAAATGGGTGGCGTCGCGCGCCGCTCGCACCTATCTCGTTCCGCAACCCGACGCCGGACCGCGCTGCAGCGAGTGCAAGATCGAACCGGACTGCCGGTTTGCGAAGGTGTCCATTAACAAGTCGTTTCAGATTGATTGGGATCCTGAACTGGATGAACTTTTCGCCAAGCTGGACGACGACAGATGCGCCTTCGATGAGCGCAACAGCTATCCCGATCATCAGACTGTCAACCTGGAATACGCGAACGGCGTGCTGTGCAATTTCACCGTCGCCCAAGCCCAGCCCGCGACCCGGCGGACGATTCATATCATCGGGTCGGAAGGCAGATTATACGGCAATCTGGAAGAAAACCTCATCAAGGTGTATCGCCGAAAGGGGGCGAATGATGAGTCGGAAGAGGTGATCCGAATCAATCACGACGGCTCGGGGCACGGCGGCGGTGATTCGGCGATCGTCAACGATTTCTGTGATGCCATCAATAGTCATGACAATCCCCATCGCCCCGGTCTTGCCGAGGGGATCGAAGCTGCCCTGATTTGCCTGGCGGCGGAGCAAAGCGTCCGCGCCGGGAATGGCGTTGAGGTCGATTCAATCCGCCAGCGAGTGTTTGGAACCGCGGAGAAACCAAAGTGATCCTGCCACTTGATGTGATCCGGTTTGTCACCGAAAGAACGGGTCATCCGTTAAATGACGACGAGGGAATTACCTTCGGCCCGCGTACCCGCGTAATCTCGGGCATCACGGTTGCGTTCACATTGACCGCGGAGGTCGTCGCAGCTGCAGTCAAGGCGGGACACAACTGCATTATCCATCACGAGTGGCTGACCTTCTTCTCCGCCTATTTCGGCGATAAGGAACGACACGACCTCAGCTGGCCGGTGAATCAGAAGCGCATCGCGCTGCTCGCGAAGCACGAGCTCACGTGTATGCGTATTCACGGCAGCGCTGATGAACTGTATATCTTCGACGAAACCGCCCGGCAGCTGGGCTTGAACGAAGGCATTGGCACGGATGGCTCCGCGATCTATTGCCGGAAGGTCTTCAAATCACCTAAGCCGACGTTCGGCGAACTAATCGACCATGTGAAGCGCGCCACCGGCATGCCCGCGCTGCGCACCACGCTCGATTCACCCTCGCGACCTGTCAGCCGGGTGGGCATGCCGTGGGGCGGCATGGGGCTCTTCATCAACATCGCCTACGTGCAGGGATTGATCGATGCCGGCGCGGACACACTGATCTGCGGCGAAACTGACAATCACGCCTTCCGCGTCGCCAGCGAATCCGGGCTCGCCGTTATCGAAACCTCGCACGAGGTGAGCGAAGTTCAAGGGCTACGCGTGTTCGCGGAGGCGCTCCAAGCACACTTCAAGCTGAATGTCCGTTTTGTCGACACGCCTTGCATCTGGAAAGTGTCGTGACAGTGCGCCTTGCGAGCCGCGGCTGTGAGGGAGCGAGGTGAAGTTGGGATGTCCGCTCGCTTACGGCCGAGTCTCGTGAAAGCCCGGATTCGTCTGACAGGCGCTTCGAAGGCTCTGTCAAGGAAGGACCGGCTTGGGATCCTGCGTCGCGCCCGCAGGACGTGTGGGTCGACGGATAGCCCGACCTTCGGAACTGTCGCGGGGGTGCCAGGCCTTTTCGCCCGGGTGCCTGACCAGGATTCCGGAGATCAAAGTGTTGCCGATACTCACCGGATCGCCCTGCCCGCTGAAACGATCTTCCATCGCTTTGCGGACTTCGGGCGTGTAAGACTCAAGGTAACCAACGAACTTCGTCGTTCCGCCGTCGCATGAAAAGACGTAACACCGATATGCAGCTCGGCCGGCATGATCGAACGGCGGGACCTTGCGCAGGACGTCGGTGAAGAAGGTCTTCCCGTCGTCGTCCGTTTAAAAGACATCCCGCCGCTGTTGGTGGATGGAACGCTGACCGCCGACCGATTCCCCAAAAAAATCCAGGCGAGCGCGATGACAATCACCGCACCAACCATCCCAAACTGGAGGTGTGGACGAGTAAGCGTCTCTCGGATGTCCATAGGGAAGTCGTCAAAGCTTAGCAAGGTCGTAAAAGCACTACAACGTTAATATGACAATTAATTTACATTGTTTTTGGATGATTCCAAGATTCAACGAAATTTTCTGGATTAACGTTGCATGAATGCTGATTTCTTCTAAGCTTTTTCTCTATATTAATTGTCTTATTCCAATGTCGTCCACTCACCCCGGGGACTTACTGATGCGATTCGCCTATCTGCTTTGCCTTTTCACGTTACCCGTTTTGGCCGCCGCGTCGGAACATGCTTTTCTAAAAACCGATGATCGCATCGTGGTTGTCGGCGATTCGATCAGCGCGCGGGGCGTGTATTGCGAGCAGATCGACCGCATCCTTCGCGCACTCTACCCGGACAACAAGATCTCCATCGTCAACCTCTCCGTCGGTGGGCAACGGGCGCAAGGCGGTGTGGAGATGCTGCGCACCTACATCGATAGACATGGCCCACCAACTGTCGCGCTGGTGATGCTTGGGGTTAATGACACCGAATGGACCGCTGGCAATACGGAGGGAAAGACGCAGGAATACCTGAAGTGGATCCGCGAGTTCATCGCAACGGCCCGCAAGCATCAGATTACGCTCGTGTTCCTCACGGAGACCGTCTTCGCACACAGCAAGCCGTCGCAGTTTGTCACTGAGATGAACGCGCTGCTGGACGTGCTGACCAAGGCCCTTGTAGACATGGCGCGGGACGAAAAGATCCCCGTCATCGACATTCAGTCAGCCTACCGTGACGAACTTCGGCGCGCTCGTCAGCACGATCCGAGATATGAATTCTCGCCCGATATTATCCATCCCCTTCCCACCGGCGAAAGCTGCATCGCCGCAACGCTGCTCCGTGCGTTTGGCGTGCCGCTTCCGCTGGCGACTGCTGGGCGCGGGTCGCTGCGAACGAATCAGAGTGATGTTGAGCTGAGCGCGAAAGATGGCGTCAACGTGGTGGCGAAGGATGGCGAAATCCGTGTGGAGGCCGTTGCCAGGAACAAGAGCACAGAGGCGTGGACTGGAACAATCAGCGCAGTGCTGGATCGCGCGTATGAGGTCGGACAGATCACGTTGGCGCCGGGCGAATCAAAGTCGTTGGATCTGCATCTTCCTGCAAAAGACCTCGCTCCCGCTGGCGTTCAGCCGCTGTTCTTCTGCGGGCGGGATGATCGCGGCCGTATGGCTTCGGGCGACGCGTTTTTTCAATATTCGAGAATCGAGCCCGCCGATGCTCATGAAATCACGTTTACCAGTGAGCAGTTCAAACGGCTGGACAAGGTGAAACCGCTGTGTCCGATCACGAAACTCACAATCGAACGCACGCAACAAGCTGTCACGGTGCGTTTCCAGGTTGCCGACGCGAAAAAAGTGGTGGCCCAGGACCATTTCGAAGCATTCAAGATTTCCCTCAGAAAACGGCAACGCATTAATGCCCCCATCGATCTTGAAAGCAGCCCGACATGGCAGCCGTGCGATGCGATTGAATTTTTCTTCGACCTTCGTCCCCACGCCACGACCAGCCGCGACACATCGCCTGAAGATGCCAACCCGGAAGGCGTTCTTCGCATCGGCTTCTACTACAAGGATGCCAATGGCGTACCCACCGCAACACTTGCCTTGCCTGAAGGAATGGATGCTTCCCACGCTCAACTTACCCGCGATGCGGATAATACCTACACGCTGAAGGCGTCACTAACATCGCCGGATCCGACACTTGGCTTCGCGGTGCGGGTAACCGATGCGGATGAATACAAGGTGGAAGCGGGTCGCATTTATTATCTAGTTGCGGATAATCCCATGATGTTCGCGTCGCAGTATTTCACCCCCGGCTTGACCGGGCAGCGATATGGCGTAGTAAATTTCCTGCGCATCGGGCTTCAAGAATCAGGCTTCTTCTACCGGATTGGATACTGACATGAACGCGGCTGTGGTTGAATCTTCCGGCAAGCTTGCCACCAGAAATATCCCCGAGCCGGAAATCGACGATTACGGCGTGCTCTGCCGGCTGCTTTTCGGCGCAACCTGCTCGGGGACCGACCAGCATCTGATAGACGACAAGATGCCCTGGGGTGAAATATCCGATGGTGCTGGGGCATGAGAGCATCGGCAGAGTCATCCGCGTTGGTTCAGGCGTTCGCAACTTCAAGCCGGGCGATCTGGTGACGCGGGTCGGCACCACGGCCTTCCCCGAAATTGGCTTGCATGTCAGTTGGGGAGGATTCACAGAATTCGGCGTGGCAAAAGATCATATTGCGATGCGCAAGGACGGTTTACCAAAAGAGACTTGGAACTCGTCCCGGATTAACCAGCGAATTCCTGCCTCGTATGACCCTGCAGAATGCACGATGATCATCACCTGGCGCGAGACGCTGAGCTATCTGCGCCGAGCCGGCGTTTGGCCAGGCAGCAATGTGCTTATCCTGGGATCGGGCGGGAACGCGATGGCGTTCACTGTGCATGCACGCAATCTGGGCGCAAATCTGATTGTCTGCTCAGGCGGCATTTCGCGCGCGGATGCGCTGCGACAACTGGGTGCAACGAGTGTTTTCGATTACCGGGAATCCAACCTGGAGGCGAGTGTTCGCGAGTTGAAAATTGAATTTGACTTCATTGTCGATGCAGTCGGCAAAGCAAATCAGGTTAACCGCGTCCTCCCGCTGCTGAAGCACGGCGGCACTGTGTGCATCTATGGGCTCGACGACTACAACGCACTCAGCATCGATCCCGCACGGGCAAACGGCTCATTCCTGGTCTACGGTGGCGGCTACGATGAGGAGGAAACACATGAGGAAGTCATTGCGCGCATCGGCGATGGCACACTTACCGCGAAGCCCTGGTTTGAGGGCAGCGATCCATTCGACCTGAACCACATTAATTCCGCGTTCGACGCCGTCCGAGCCAGGAAGTGTGTCAAAGCTTTAGTGCGGCTTGCCGCGGAATAGACAGCCCCGATAGTTACATCAGGTTTTGCGTCGTTACAGTTTCGGTATCGATCGCAGTGCCGTGAAGGGATATTCGCATGAGTGCGGATGCAATCGAGCAAGATCGTCGAGTTCAGTGGTTTCGCGATGCCGGGTTTGGGATGTTCGTCCACTGGGGGCTTTACTCGATTCTTGGACACGGGGAATGGGCGAAGTGGCGCGAGGACATTCCCACGAACGAGTACGCCCGTCTGGCTGACAACTTTCACGCGCGGCGCTTTGACGCACGCGCGTTGGCGCGGCTCGCACGGGAAGGCGGCGCTAAATACATCGTATTTGGCGCGCGCCATCATGATGGGTTCGCCCTCTGGGACAGCTCAGTATCCAACTTCACGTCAATCAAGTCGCCAGCCGGAAAGGATTTTGTGGCTGAGTTTGTGCAAGCCGCCCGTGCGGAAGGAATGCGGGCCGGCATCTACTACTCGCCGCTTGACTGGTCGTGGTCCGACTTGAACGGCGTCACGAGTGAAAGGGAACCGCTGGGTTGGCAAGACTTTTGCACGAATGGGCACAAGCTATATCCGCAGGAGTGGGCACGATTTACACGGTATGTCCATGAACAGGTTCGCGAATTGATGACCAATTATGGCCCGATCGACCTGCTGTGGTATGACGGCTGCTGGTATCAATCCGCGGAGGATTGGCGCAGCCGCGAGCTGAACGCCATGGTTCGTAAACTCCAGCCGAACATCATCATCAATAACCGTTCGGGACTGCCAGAAGACTACGACACACCCGAGAACGAAATCGCGATCAATCTTGAACCATCGGCGCGCCCTTTCGAGACCTGTCTGTGCATGAACGACAGCTGGGGCTACATTCCCGGCGATCAGAACTACAAGACAGTCTTTCAATGCCTGCACGTCCTTCTGCGTGTCCGCACCGCCGGCGGCAACCTGCTGCTGAACACATCGCCCGATGCCGAAGGCAGCATGCCCGATCCAGCCGTGAACATTTTCAAACAGATCGGGCGTTGGCTGTCAGTGAACGGATCCTCGGTGTATGGATGCGGACTCGCCGCTATGAGCCAGCATGGCACAGGATTCTTTTCTCAGCCAGGCATCCTCACGGCACGGCCTTCAGAGAACAGGATCTACTACCACATCCTCAGGTGGCTTGGGAAAGACGAACATTGCGTAAAGCTGAATGCCAAAATCCTCTCAGCGCGACTGTTGTGTGACGGGTCACCGGTTTCATTCCGACAGTCCGGAAGGATGACTTACCTTCAAAGCCTGCCCGCAGCCGCGCCCGATCCGCTCGACACGGTCGTTGAACTATCTTGCGAGCCCAACAGCGCCCGATCGCATTGGGAGAAAACCTTTGTGTAGCCATATCGCAATCACGTTAGGCATGCTTCTGCCGGAGCCTGATTCCCAACTTGAAGTCCGTTGCGGCGCCTTCGACTTGAAACTCTTGATTGACGTGTACGCCACGATCAGCGAGCCGTTGATGCTAAGGATCGTCGCATCATTTACTGGCCGCGATACGGCGACTTGTGTAGCATGGCTTTTTTCGGGGGAGTGGCGTATCAGTTGAGTTGATCTTCAGACCTTTGGAGGCCAAGGATGGCTTTG
>Ga0105047_10005851_pt1 | contig 20985 bp, 12 predicted proteins | sample MAT04_FD_78384 | JGI IMG/M metagenome (GOLD analysis project Ga0105047, IMG submission 78384) | Freshwater microbial communities from Lake Fryxell liftoff mats and glacier meltwater in Antarctica - MAT-04 (megahit assembly) | ecosystem: Environmental > Aquatic > Freshwater > Ice > Liftoff... | reverse complement strand
GGCTCCGATCCGGAACCGGACCCTTCTCCCGTGCCCGCCCCGTCAGCGCTCCCCGTGCCGGAGCCCGCCGCGATGGCCCGGTCGTCGTGGTCGACGGACCCCTTCGCCCTGGGCGCCTTCAGCTATCTTGGCGTCGGGTCGACCCCCGCCCAGCGCGAGGCGCTCGGCCGACCCGTCGCCGGCCGTGTCTTCTTTGCGGGCGAGGCCACGTCGGTGACACTTCCCGGCACGGTGGCCGGGGCGTGGGACTCCGGCACGCGCGCCGCCGACGAAATCAGCGCGGTCGCGGGGTCCGGGGAGCGGATCGCGATCATCGGCGCCGGCGCGGCGGGTGCCGCGGCGGCGAAGTCACTCAGCGACGCCGGATTCGAGGTCACCGTGCTCGAGGCGCGGGACCGGGTCGGCGGTCGCATCGACACCGTCTCCGCTGACGACTGGGCCATACCGGTGGAGCTCGGCGCGGGGTGCGTCGATTCGGAGACCGCACCCGGGCTCGTCGTCGACCTCGGCCGGCTCGACATCGAGGTGCAGAGCCTCGGGGACTCCGTGAGCGTGCGCACCGCGGACGGCATCGAGGTCGAGAAATCCGGCGTTGGCGCCGACACCGTGCGTGCGGCAGTTGCCGCGGCGGCCCTGCTTCCCGGTGACGTGACTATCGCCCGGGCGCTCGAGCAGCTGCCGCCGACCGCGGAGAACGACGGCGATCCTGTCGGGGCGGGCGATTGGCTGCAGAGTTACCTGCGCGGTGACGTGGCGATCCGATTCGGGGCCGACGCCGACCAGCTGTCGGCGAGGTTCGGGCTCGACGACGGCCAGCGCACCGCGGACTCGGTCGTGCTCGGCGGATTCCAGCTGTTGGTCACCGACGCGCTCGACGGGATCCCGGTGTGGACGAGCAACGTCGTGTCCGAGCTCGCCTACGGCGATGACGGGGTGAGCATCCGGTTCGCCACGGGCGAGTCCCTGCAGGTCGACCGGGTCGTGGTGACCGTTCCACTCGGGGTGCTCAAGAGTCGCGACATCCGATTCGACCCCCAGCTGCCGCTCAGCCACCTCGTCGCGACGACCGGGATCGAGATGGGCACGGTCGACAAGGTGTGGCTGCGTTTCGACGAGGCGTTCTGGGACACCGACGCCGTGCGCTGGAGCGTCGTCGGCGGCGACCTCGACATCACCGAGTGGGTCAACCTCACCGAGGCGGCCGGGTCACCGATCCTGATCGGACTCGTCGGCGGCGACCGCGCGGCGGCCGTCGCCGAGTTGGGCGACGAGGAGCTCGTCGCGATGGCCAGGGCGAGTCTCGCGCCGTTTCTTCCCGCCTGATCCGACTGGTGCCGGGCGCGCGAGCGGCCTCCCCGGCCGTGGCAGGTACCGGCTCGCGCCGGTCAGCGCGGCCGCGATCGAGACGATGAACGACAGCACGATCGCGCTGGAGACGGCGAACTCGACGGGACCGCTGACTTGGTAGGGGTCGAGGAAGAAGTAGGGGTACCAGCCGACCATGGTGCCGCGCACCATCGTGAATGCCCCCCAGATGAGAGGGAAGACGAGCACCACGCGCAGGGTGCGCCATCCGACGCTCGACCGGCGTGGCGCCATGAGCCAGTCGACGAGCGCGTATGCGGGCATCCAGTAGTGCAGGATCTGGCTCGTGACGGGCACCTGGATCGACACGCCGCGCGCGACGGCCTGCGCGACGATCAGCGTGTAGACGACGCCGGAGACGATCTGGTAGGTCGTGACGAGCATCCTCGCGGTCAGCAGCCAGCGCGGGTCGGCCGACTGGCGCACCGAGATGACCCCTCCAACGATCCAGAGCGCCACCGCCGCGATTGCACTCTGCATCGTGAAGTAGCTGAAAAAGTTCGGCAGTGCGGCACCCCCGGAGCCGAGGCTGTACTGGAGATGCGCGAAGAGCACGACGAGGCCGAGCAGACCCGCGAGGATCCGCGCGACTCCGAACGCCCTGCGCATGCGCCCCTCCTCCGTCGCGGCCAGCGTGGCCCGGTCCGGCGATCCACCAACGAAGCCCCGGTCAGCAAGGCTCCCGGGGCAGGAACCGAGTGTATCCCACCGCCGGGGCGGACACCGGCCGCTCGCTCAGGTGGCGGCCGGCACCGTGAAGAGCGCGTCGCGGGCACGGCGGGGACCTGTGCCGCCCCGCAGCGACTCCCCCAACCGGTCCAGTCCCGCCCTCGAGTCGGCGCCGAGCCCGAGCAGCCGCAGCGCCGCGTCGCGCAGCTCGGGCACCGTCGCGGCATTCGGATCGAGCGCCTCGCCGAAGCCGGCGAGTTCGACGGCCGCAGCCCCGGCGAACTGGTCGGTGGAGAACGGGAGCAGCAGCAGAGGAACTCCCGCCGTCATCGCCTCGGTGACCGAGTTATTGCCGCCGTGCGAGACCGCGAGCACTGCCCCGTCGAGCAGCCGCACCTGCGGGAGGTACCCCCTGACCAGCCACGAGGCCGGCACGGGGCCGAGCCGGGTGGGGGCGGTCGACCCGGTCGCGATCGCCACGCGAACGTCGAGGCCGCGGAGGGCGTCGGCGACCCGGGCGAGCACGTCGGACCGCACCGACAGGAAGCTCCCGAAGCTCACATACACAATCGGTGCGGAGCTCGCGTCGAGCCAGGCCTCGACCTCGCCGTCCCTTGCCTCTTCGCGCACTGCTGAGCCGAGGAAGGCGTGCGGCGGCAGCTGCAGTCCCCTGGCCTCGTCGTGCAACTCGCCCGGATAGTTGAGCAGCAGCACGTCCCCGCTCTCACCAAAGGCGTCGTCGGTCGTTGGCCCTGCGCCGTCGAGCTCGCGCATGGCGTCGTTCCACTGCGAGGTGAAGTCGTCCCGCACCCGCTCGCAGAGCCGATGAAGCGCCTGCAACTCGTCGTCTCCCGGGAGGAACGCGTCCGGCCACGTGGTCGGCGAGCCGTACACCTCGGACCCGACGGGCAGTGCGGTCGGATGCCCGAGCACGACATCCGCGTGCCGCACCCCCGAGCTGATGAGCGCCAGCCGCGCACTGAAGGCGAGGTGGTCGACGATGACGTGGTCGGGACGCACCCTCTCAACGATCCGCTGCACGTCCCTGGCGACCTCGACGGGGTTCCAGAGCAGGTCGCTGCTGCGTGCGGCCGCCTGGAACGAGAGGGTCTCGACCATGCCGATCCGCGTCGCGTCGAAGAAGCCGCGCAGGGCGTCGTCTTCGCCGCGCGGCTGGTCCTCGGCGCGGATGACACCCGGGTTCGAGCCGCGGCCGAGCTGCAACTGCTCGCGTTCGAAGCCGAAGGAGTCGACGATTCCCGCCGTCGCCGGCCCGGTCGCGACGACGACGCGCTCGCCTGCCTCGCGCCACGCGTTGCCGAGCGTGGCGAGCGGAAGGAGGTGCGACGCGTAGTCGGGCGAGATGATCAGCAGGCTCACGAGGTGCTCAACGCCCAGTCGACGACCTCGTTCGCCGCGGCGACGTCGCGGTAGACAGCCGACAGTGTCGCTGCCATCACCTCGATCGTGAACGAGCCAGCGACCATGTCGCTGGCGCGGCGGGCGTTCTCGGGGGCGAATGGCCCGACGGCGGCAGTAAGCGCGGACGCGACTCCGTCCGCCAAGGCGCGGCGGTCGCCGGTGTCAACCAGGAAGCCGGTGACGCCCTCCTCGACGTAGGTCGCCGGCCCGCCCACGGAGGGGGCGACGACGGGAAGCCCCGTTGCCATCGCCTCGAGCAGGGCTATGCCGAACTCCTCCTTCATGCTCGCGCAGACATAGACGCCGTTCGGCGCGGCGAGGCCGGGGCGCCCGTACCTGGCCGCCGCAAGCCAGCGTGCGGCGGTGTCGTTGGTGCGGTGGCCAGCGAGCAGCAGCCCGCTCGCGGCCGCGTCGGCGGCGGGGACGGCGACGGTGATGCGGGAGAGCTGCTCGCGCTCGTCGGGGTTCGGATGCGCAAGGTCCCCTCCGATTACCAACAGGTTGCACCGCTCGCGCAGCGCCCCGTCCGCCGACCAGGACTCGACCAGCGCCGCCATGCCCTTGACGCGGTGCAGCCGGCCCACCGTGACCGCGAGCGGCAGGGACCGGCGTGAGGCCGGGAGCGACTCGAGGAGCGCGTCGAGCTCGGCGATCGCCTCAGGGACGGCGGCCGGGCCCCGCGCGGCCGCCGCGACGGCACTCGCCTCGCGGCCGGCCTGCTCGATCACGGCGATGTCGATGCCCTCGGCCACTACCGAGTGGCGCTCCGGATGGGCGGTGATGTCGATTCCCACGAGCTCCCGCATCGTGGCCTCGAGGTTCGGGCGCGGGAACAGCACCGTGTGCGCGGCATCCGCGGCGAGGCGCTGCACCAGCCGGGCGCGGAACCAGAAGTGCTCGGTCGCATCGACCTCGCCGAAGTTCGCGCGGGTCAGCTGGCCGGCGTTCTCAAGCGACTGGATCACCCCGTGCGGGTCGGGCGCGACGGTGAAGACGACGGGGATGTCGAGCTCCCGTGCGACGGTCGTGGCGGCGAGCGTGCCGATATCGGCCATCCGAAGGTGGAGGGCGTCGACGGTGCCGGCGGCCCGCAGCACGCGGCGGATGCCCCGCTCGGCGGCGATTCGGCGCGGCCACGCCTCAGCGAGGGGCACGGCGTCGCCGAGGAACGGGATCGCCGCGAAGGAATGGCCGGACGGCGAGGACCCGACATCGGCAAGGCTCGCCAGCGCGTCGGCCGGTCCCCCGCGCGACAAGGTCAGCACCCGACCGATCTGCTCGTCGTTCGCGAGGCGGCTCCCGTCGCCAGCGCGCAGCGCGCCGTCAACCAGGGCGTCGCCGAGCCGCACGAGCAGGGTCGCGATGCCGCCGTTGTCGCCGGCTCCCACCTGGCTGAGCTCGCGGTCGATATCCGCGTGCAGGAACAGCTGCGCGATCGTGAGGCCCTGGTTCCAGGGCGCGCGCGGGTTGGCCCGCGCGGTCAGGTCGAGCAGGGCGAGCCGGGCGACCTCGGAGAGGAGGTCGTCACCGTGGGCGAGCTCAGTCACCGTGCGCGTGATGGCCTCCGACCCGTCACGGTCTCCGAGTCCGGCGATGGCGACCGCGCGCACCCCCTCCTCCTCGCCGGTGTCGGCGGCGAGGCGGCGGAGCACGCGCTCCGGGATCCGGCCCGGGACCACACCGAGAGTCTCGACAAGACGCGCGCGGGCCGCACCCTCCGAGACGCCGAGGATCGCCCCCTCGAGCGCGAGTGCGACGTGGTCGGGAACGGACGCCCCCCACCCCTGGAGGGTGCGCTGGGCGAGCATGCCGGGGAATGCGCCGCCGACCACCATGGCGATGAGCCCGGAGAACGCGTCGAATCGCGGGAGCCGGGCGCCGAACGCCCACGCGGCGTGTTCACGCAGGAAGAGCGAGTCGTGACACAGCAGTGAGGTGAGGGCGTCGTCGGCCGACTCGTCAAACACCTGGGCGAGCGAGTGCACCGCGGCGATCGCGGTCAGCTGGTCGCTCGGCTCCACCGCCGCTTGGACGAGGAGCCGCACCGCCCTCGTGCCGCCGTCGCGGCTCGCGGCGACGGTGAGGTCATCGGCACAGCGGATGCCCTCGAGGAGGGAACCGGCCGAGCGCATTGTGTCGAGTGCTGTGTGGGTCGCCACGGTGTGTGCCTCTCTGCGGGGTCCTCCGCTGATGCGGTCGACGGAAGACGGGAGCCAGCCCCCTGCTAATTGAACCCCCAGTCGATGCGGTCGAACTGTATATTCGCTGAACGCTAGTCGGCGACGGGAGCGGGATCCGCAGCCGGGGCGTGCCGCGCGGGGGCATTCTCGCGCAGCGACTGCCCGATCGCGGAGCCGGTCGCGCGGCCGGTGACGATCTCGGCGAGGTCGATTCCGACGAGGTCCTTGATGATCTGCGTCGAGGTCGCGAGCTGCCCGGCGACGCTCTGGCCGACCTGATCGGTGCCCCCTCCGTCGCTCGCGATGATCGTCATGTTGCGGATCGCCGCGAGGGGCTCCGATGCGGCCCGCACGATCTCCGGAAGCTGGCTGATCACCTGCTGGCGCAGCAGGTCCTCCGACTGCTCGGCGAGCGCGAGCGCCCGCGCGCTGGTGGCCTCCGCCTCGGCGGCGCCCTTGACCCTGATCGAGGCGGCCTCGGCCTCCCCCTCCGCCTGGAGCGCCTGTGCTGCCGCGATCCGACGGTTCTTCTCGGAGATACCCTCGGCCTCGACCGCCTCGGCCGCGGACTTGCGGCGGTCCCGGTCGGCGTTCGCCGCTGCGACGCTCGCCGCCGCGGCGGCCTCAGCGTTCTTCTCGACCGCGTACGCCTCGGCATCGGCGACCGCGCGGATCTCCGCGTCGAGCTCCTGCTTGCGCAGACCGACCCGCTTGCTCGCGGTCACCTCCTGCTGCGAGATGACCTCCTGCTGCGAGATGGCCTCGGCGAGGGGCCGGGCCGCCGACGCCTCGGCACGCGCCTTGTCGGTCTCCTTCTGGATCTCCGCGTTGCGGAGGTCGAGCTTGCGCTGCTGCTCGGCGACGGCCTGGTCGGCGCCGATTCGCGCCTCCTCCGAGGCCTGGCGCGACACAGACTCGGCGATCTCCGCGACCTGCTTGGCCCTGGCGGCCTCACCTCGGCCGAGGTCGCGGATGTAGCCGTTGTCGTCGTCGATCTCCTTGATCTGAAGGGTATCGATCTCGAGGCCCTGCACGTCGAGCGACTCGCGCACGGCCTCGAGCACCTGGCCCTGCAGCGCGGAGCGGTTGGTGATGATCTCGGTCACCGTGAGCTGTCCGACGATCGAGCGCACGGACCCGCTCAGCACCTCCTCGGTCGACGTCTCGATCTGGTCCTGCTGGTTGAGGAACCGCTGCGCGGCCGCCCGCACCATCGATTCGGACCCGCCGACCTTGACGACGGCGACGGCGTTGACCTTGATCGTGATCGCGTCGCGCGTCTGCGCTGTCGCCTGGACGTTGAGCTGCCGGCTGCGCAAACTGAGCTTGAAGTAGGCCTCGACTATCGGCATGACGAAGACCCGCGAGCCGAACACCACCCGCTGCCCGGCGTTCTCCGTCTGCGCGTGGCCAGGCTGGAGCGTCTTCTGGCGCGAGGTGACGATGATCGCCTCGTCGGGCTTGGCGACTTTGATGCCGCGCAGCAGGGTGACCAGCACGGTGAGCACAAGGACCGCGGCAACGGCGATGGCGATGCCGGCGGTGAGGGTATCTGGGGCAAGGTCGAGGGGCATAGTGGCCTTTCCTGCGCTGGCGGCTGGATATCGAGGATCTCTTAAACACTATCGGGCCAGAAGCTGGGGACCGCGTCACGGGAGGTAACAGGTTTGCGTGGGACGCACCCGCGCGCGATCGTGAACGAGTACGTCCACCATCGCCGCGTCGAGGGAAGAGCCCATGGAAAGTCCCACCAGAACCCTGCCAGCCGAGGCGGCGCCTGCGCCAACCACCTTTCCCGACTCGATGTCCTCCGGCGATTTCAAGGCCGCGTTCCGCAACCACGCGGCCGGGGTTTCCGTCATCACGGCGGACGATGGGAGCGGGCCGGTCGCGTTGACGGCGACGTCGGTCATCTCGGTGAGCGCCGACCCGCCTCTGCTGGTGTTCTCGGTCTCGTCTCAGTCGTCGAGCTCTGCCACGATCACCTCGTCCGACACCGTCGTGGTGCACCTGCTCGAGGCCGACCAGCTCGAACTCGCCCGGCTCGGCGCCACGAGCGGGATCGACCGGTTCGCCCAGCGCTCCGCCTGGTCGCGACTCACCACGGGGGAACCCGTGTTCCACGCCGCGCCGGTATGGATCAGGGGCCGGATCATCAGCCGGATGGACGCCGGAACGTCGACGGTGATCGCGGTGCACGCCCTGCAGTCCAACGTCGCCGGCGACTCGGCGGCGGGCGACGCGCCCGACGCCGAGCCCCTCGTCTACCACAACCGCACCTGGCACCGCCTCGGCTCGCACTCGCGGATTACCACCGCGTGAGCGACACCGCTGCCACGATCCGCAATCTCCTGACCGAGAATCGACGGTTCCCCTCCCCGCCGGAGTTCGCCGCCCAGGCGAATGTCGACGCGAGCTGGTGGGACAGGGCCGCCGCCGACCCCGTCGCGTTCTGGGCCGATCAGGCGTCACGACTGGACTGGGCGGTGCCGTGGCACACCGACCACAGCTGGGAGCCGGCGACGCCGCAGGCCGACGGGCAGCTCTCGGTGCCACACGCGGAGTGGTTCGCCGGCGGTCGGTTGAACGTCGCCGTGAACTGCGTCGACCGGCACGTCGCCGCCGGCCGGGGCGAGAAGGTCGCGTTCCACTTCGAGGGCGACCCGGGCGACCGGCGCACCATCACCTACGCCCAGCTCGAGCGCGAGGTCGCGAAAGCGGCGAACGCGCTCACCGACCTCGGCATCACCGAGGGCGATCGCGTCGTGCTGTACCTCCCCGTCATCCCCGAGACCATCATCATCACCCTCGCGATCGCCCGCCTCGGCGCCGTGCACTCCCTCGTCTTCGGCGGGTTCTCGGCGGAGGCGCTGCGGTTCCGCATCGAGGACACCGGGGCGAAGCTGCTCGTGACGACGGATGGGCAGTACCGGCGCGGCGTCGCCGTTCCGGTGAAGGCGGCCGCCGACGCGGCCGCCGGTTCGGTCGAGACGATCGAGCACGTGCTCGTCGTGCGCCGCACTGGCGCGGAGACACCCGACGTGCCGTGGACTCCGGGCCGCGACGTCTGGTGGCACGACGTCGTCGAGACGGCATCTTCCCATCACGAGCCCCGGTTCTTCGATGCCGAGGCACCGCTGTTCATCATCTACACCTCCGGCACGACAGGGAAGCCCAAGGGGCTGGTGCACACGAGCGGCGGTTACCTCACCCACGCGTCGTGGAGCCATTGGGCGGTGTTCGATGCGAAGGAGGACGACGTGCACTGGTGCACGGCCGACCTGGCCTGGGTCACGGCGCACAGCTACGTGCATTACGGGCCTCTGTCGAACGGCACGACCTCCGTCATTTACGAGGGCACCCCGAACACGCCGCACCCGGCGAGGCACTTCGAGATCATCGAGCGCTACGGGGTGACCACCTACTACACGGCGCCGACCCTCATCCGCACCTTCATGACCTGGTTCCGGGACGGCGTTCCCGCACACTACGACCTGTCGAGCATCCGCCTGCTCGGCTCGGTGGGCGAGGCGATCAACCCCGAGGCGTGGGTGTGGTTCCGCGAGCAGATCGGGGCGGGCACCGCCCCGATCGTCGACACCTGGTGGCAGTCAGAGACGGGCGCGGCGGTCATGGCTCCGCTTCCGGGGGTGTCGACCCTCAAACCGGGCTCCGCGCTCCGCGCCATTCCCGGCCTCTCGACCCTCGTCGTCGACGACGACGGGGTGCGGGTGCCGTTGGGGTCGGGCGGCTACCTCGTCATCGAGGGCACCTGGCCCGGAATGGCCCGCACCGTGTGGGGCGACGCCGGGCGCTATCGCGACTCGTACTGGGCGAGGTTCGCCGAGCAGGGCTACTTCTTCTCGGGCGACGGCGCCAAGTACGACGACGACGGCGACATCTGGCTGCTCGGCCGCGTCGATGACGTGATCAACGTTGCCGGTCACCGCCTGTCGACCATCGAGGTCGAGTCGGCGCTCGTCTCCCACCCCTGGGTCGGCGAGTCGGGGGTGGTCGGCGTGGCCGACCCGACGACGGGCGAGGCGATCGCCGCCTTCGTGATCCCCTCGACGCCGCCGGAGGATGCCGGGGACCCGGCGTCGTGGGTGGCCCTGCGGGCACGGCTCGCCCCCGCGCTGAGCGCGCACATCGCGGAGCAGATCGGGCCGGTCGCGAAGCCGCGCGACGTGTTCCTCGTGCCCGATCTGCCCAAGACGCGCTCGGGCAAGATCATGCGGCGACTGCTCGGCGACCTCGTCGACGGGCGCGAGCTCGGCGACACGACGTCGCTCCAGGACGAGATGGCGCCCGCCGCGATCCTGCGCATCGTCGAGGCCGAACGCCGCGCCGCGGCGGCGGGCTCCGTCGGTGGCCTTCTGGTACTCCCTCGCATCCTTCTGGATCCTGGCCGCCGTGCCGCTGCCGTGCGCGGGCAGGTAGACGAGCACGGCAAGGAACGGGAGGGAGACCAGCAGCAGGATCCACACCGCCTTGAGCAGCAACCCTGACCAGAATCTCGGGCGGCCACGGCTTTTCCGCCGTGCCGTTTTCACCTTGGTCCCCCGCGTGCTGCATCCGGCGCGGTGGCCATTCCACGGCGACGATTGTCGGCCGGGACCATCGCCACTAGCCCGGTCGGGGGCAGCTGCTAGCCTTCGACGAAGCGACCGTTCCCTCGTGTTCCTCTCGCAGATCGGGGCTCAATGACCGACCTCCCCACTCGCGGCGCGGAACCCGGCCCTCCGCCCCCCGCCTGGCATGCCGCCCCCCCACAGGAGGCGCTCGAGACACTTTGCACTACCCGCGAGGGACTGGACTCGGGGGAGGCCACCCGGCGCCTCACGCAGATCGGCCGGAACGAACTGGACGTCGTCGGGGTCACCGCCTGGTGGAAGGTGCTCCTGCGCCAGTTCGTCAGCCCAATGGTCGCCATCCTGCTCGTCGCCGGCGTCGTCACGCTCGTTCAGCGCCACGTCGTCGATGCCGGCGCGATCTTCCTCATTCTCACCATCAACGCGGCCCTCGGCTTCTGGCAGGAGCGCAAGGCCGAGGCCGACGTGCGCGCGCTGCAGTTCCTGTCCACTCCGTCGTGCCGGGTGATGCGCGACGGCAGCGAGCGGGTGCTCGAGGCTCCGTTGGTCGTGCCGGGCGACATCGTGCTTCTCGAGAGCGGCGAGCGTGTGCCGGCCGATCTGAGAGTCCTCGATGCGAACGCGCTGCAGGTCGACGAGTCGATGCTCACGGGCGAATCGCTCGCGGCGACGAAGAACCCCGTCGCGGTGCCAGCGGGCGCGACCGCCGGCGATCGCAGCAACATCCTGTTCAGCGGCACCTTCGTCACGTCCGGCCGCGGACGCGGTGTCGTCGTGGCCACGGGCAACCAGACGGAGCTGGGCGAGATCAACCGCCTCGTCCAGGGCCCTCCCGCAAAGACCCCGATGCAGGAGCTCACGGACACCCTGGAACGGCGGATCGGCGCCGTCGTACTCGGAGGGGTGGCGGTGGTGTTCGTCGTGGGCCTGGTTCTCGGCAACTCGCCGTCGGACATGCTGCGCACCTCGGTGGCCCTCGCCGTGGCATCCATCCCGGAGGGGCTCCCGATCGTACTCACGGTCGCGATGAGCGTCGGGGTGTCGCGAATGGCCAGGCGCGGTGCCATCATCCGGTTTCTCCCCGCCGTCGAGACACTCGGCTCGACCAATGTCATCGCCTCGGACAAGACGGGCACCCTCACCCGCAACGAGCTCACGGTCGAGGAGATCTGGACGAGCGAGGGCTTCCACCGCCTCCCACCCCTCGACGGCCACGGCGACCGGCCGCTCGATCCCTACCTCGAGTCGCCACTCGTGCGGGATGTTCTGCGGGCCGGCGCGCTGACCAACGAGGCGACCAGGGACGCGGGCGAGTACCTCGCCTTCTCGGGCGACGCCGTCGATGCGGCGATGGCACACGCGGCCGTACGGCACGAGACGCTCGACGAGGACGAGCGCCGGGCGGAGCCGGAGGCGCACCTCCCCTACGAACCGGACCTCGGCTACTCGCAGACCGTCCGCACCGACTACACCGGTCGACGCGTGCTCTACGTGAAGGGGTCCCCCGACGCCCTGCTCACCATGTCGACCGCTCTCGCCGAGGCGCACGGAACAGGACCGCTCGATCGCGGCGCCATCGAAGCGGCCAACTACGAGATGGCCTCGGGCGGCCTCCGGGTGATCGCGACGGCCGCGCGCGTGCTGGCCGACGACGAGCAGCTGGACACCCCACTGCCGCCCCCGACCGGGTTGACCCTCCTGGGGCTATCCGGGATGACCGACCCTCCCCGCCCCGGGGTTGTCGAGGCCATCGGCGACTGCCTGCGGGCGGGCATCGCCATCACGATGATCACCGGTGACCATCCCGCCACCGCATCGGCCATTGCCGAGCGGCTCGGGCTCCCGAGCGACGCGCCAGCGCTCACGGGAGCCGAACTCGACGAACTCGACGATGGCGCCCTCGCCGCCCGCCTGGAACAGACCAGTGTTGCCGCGAGAGTCAGCCCGAAAGACAAGCTGCGCATCGTCGGCGTACTCCAGGGCATGGGAAAGGTGGTCGCCGTGACCGGCGACGGCGTGAACGACGCGCCCGCTCTCAAGGCTGCGGCGATCGGAGTCGCCATGGGGAGGTCGGGAACCGATGTCGCCCGCGAGTCGGCCGATCTGGTCCTCACCGACGACAACTTCGCCACCATCGTGCACGCGGTGGAGCAGGGGCGAGTCACGTTCGCGTCGATCCGCAAGGCGACCTACTTCCTGCTCTCGACGGGGTTCGGCGGCTTCGTCGCCGTCGCGCTCAGCGTGCTCGCCGACCAGCCGCTGCTTTTCCTCCCGGTGCAGATGCTGTGGATCAACCTCGTGACTAACGGGGTGCAGGATCTCGCCCTCGCGCTCGAACCCGCCGAGGGCGACGAGCTGTCCCGCCCCCCGCGCCCGCGAGCGGAGGGCGTGCTCTCGCGCACCTTGTGGTTCCGGATGCTGATCACCGGCACCTGGATGGCCGGCGGGGTGCTGATCACCTTCGCGTGGGCGCTCGACAGCGGGCTTGAACTCGATCACGCCCGCACCCTCGCCCTCACCGCGTTCGTATCCTTCAACTTCTTTCAGGCTATGAGCTCGCGGGCCGAATACCGGTCGGTGTTCCGCCTCAACCCGCTGCGCAACAAACCACTGCTGTTCTCGTCGCTCGGCGCGTTGGGCCTGCAGTGGGTCGCAATGAACTGGCCGGTCGCGGCCAATTTGCTGAGCCTCACGCCATTGACCGCCCAGGAGTGGTTGGCCTGCGGGCTGGTCGGGTCGACCGTGCTCATGATCGTCGAGGGTGAGAAGTTCGTCCGCCGCTGGTCCCATCGTCGGGACGGGCGCTGACGGCGGGATCCAGCGAGGGCGGTGGGTCTGCATGGCGGCGGCCGGCAGGCCGCAGGATGGGCGGTTCAGCGACGGTAGGAGGCCGCGAGTCGGGCAAGGCCCTGATCGATCGTGACGGTCGGCTGCCAGCCCAGCTCCGCCCTGGTGCGCCGCTGGTCGAACCAGTGCGCGGTCGACAGCTGCTCGGCCAGGAACCGCGTCATCGGGGGCTCGTCGCGGCCCGGCCGCACCCGCCAGATCGCCTCGATGGCCGAGCCGGCGGCGCGGGCGGCGGCGGCGGGAATGCGCAGGGAAGGGGGCGTGACGCCGGCCGCGCGGCAGATGCCGGCGAGCATCTCGGCGACGGGCCGCGGTTCGCCGTTCGTCACGACGTAGCACCGGCCGTGCACCTCGGTCGTCCGCTCGAGGGCCGCGGCGATCGCGCTCGCCGCGTTGTCGACGTAGACCGTGTCGATGAGTGCGGCGCCATGCCCGAGCAGCGGCAGCCGCCCCGAACGCGCACGCTCGACGATGCGCTGCACGAGCTGGGTGTCGCCGGGCCCCCACACGAGATGCGGACGGATGGCGACGACACCGAGCCGGTCGGAGTCCGCCGCGAGGGCGATGAGCTCCGCCTCGGCCTTCGTGCGCGCGTAGTCGCCGCGCGCCGCGCGAGGATCGGCCGGCGCCGCGGCGTCCCCCATGATCGACGCGCCGGAGTGGGCGACCGACGGCGAGGAGATGTGCACGAAGCGGGCGGCGCCCGCCTCTGTCGCCGCGGCGATCATGTTGCGGGTTCCGCCGACGTTCACCCGCTCGAAATCCCCCGGATCCCCCGCGAGGGAGACCTTCGCGGCGAGATGCACGACAGCGTCCATGCACCGCGCGGCGTCCGCTGTGGCGGCCCTGTCGGTGACGGAACCGAGCAGGTCGACGATGCCGGGCAGCCCGGCCGGCCGGCGCTGGAAAGTGCGCACCTCGTGGCCCGCACCCGCGATCGCGCGGGCTACCGCGCCGCCGAGCAGCCCGCTCGCGCCCGTCACGAGCACCCTCACGGGCGGCGCATCCGGCCGCCCGAGAGCACGTCGGTGGCCCAGAGAGCGAGCTTGGACCTGTCGATCTTGGAGTTGTGCCTGACGTCGGTCGGCAGGACCGGCACCACGAGCACTGCGGCGAGCGGGAACGCCGCGGCGAGGCGCACGGCGGCAGCGAGCTCGGTGGAGGCCAGCGAGACCCGCCGGGATCCGGAGGTCGTCTCCACGATCGCGACGAGCTGCTGGGTGCCGCGCGGGCCGACCCCGACGAGCGCGGCGCGGGCTACCACGGGGACGCCCTCGATCCTCTGCTCCGTGGCGACGGGGGTGACCACACCGCCGGGGGTGACGATCACGTGGGGAAGTCGGCCCTCGATCCACAGCCGCCCGGCGTCGTCGAGGTGTCCGACGTCTCCGGTGCGGTGCCACCTCTCCCCCGGGGCCGTGCCCTTCCTGGAGGTGCGATCCGTGATCCACAGCCGGTCGTAGTTGTTGCGCAGGTGGGGGGCCCTGACGACGATCTCGCCGGTCACGTTCGGCTCGGAGAGGGGTTTCCCCGCCGCCGCTCCGCCGCCGTCGAGGGCGCTGATCAGCACGGAGGTCGTCGCGGTCGGCCGGCCGACGCAGACCCCGCCCGCGCCGGTGTGGCCGGTCTCCGCTGCGGCGTTGCGGATGCCGTCGAGGGTGATGTCGGACATCAGCAGCCCCTCGGTCATGCCGTAGGGGGTGTGCGCCACCGCCCCCGGCATGAGGTGCGCTGCGGCCGCGAGCAGCGGCTCGGAGACCGGGGCGCCGGCCGACAGGAACACGCGCACGCCGGCGAGGTCGGCGCGCTGGGCGGCCGTCAGGTCGGAGGCCGTCGCGACGACGTTGGCGATCGCGGCGGGCGACAGGAACACGACGGTGCCGCCGACCGCGGCGACCGCGTCGGCGACGGCGGTGGCGGTGAGGGTTCCCGGCGAGGTGACGTCCATGTCGGGCGTGGCCGATCGCGCGCCGAGGGCCGGCCCGAGGAGCGCGAAGGGGGCGAAGCCCGCAACGAGGCCGGTGCCGGGGCCGACGCCGTACTGGTTCGCGAGCGCGGAGCGGATCGCCGAAAGCTGGGAGTGCGTGTAGACCACGCCCTTCGCCGGGCCGGTCGAGCCGGACGTGAACAGCACCGCCGCGTTGTCGTGGCCGTCCGGTTCGGCGGGGAGGGCGTCGCCGGCGGCGAGCGATGCGGCGCCGATCCGGGTGAGGTCGGCGAGCGAGTGGGTGACGCCGAGGGATCGGCGTACGCCTTCCGGGAGGCGTGCCGTCGAGATGCGGCGCCCAGGCCACCCCAGGGTGAGCGCGGCGGCGAGTCCCTTCGCCTGCCCGATGATGTGGTCGGGCCTCGCCCCGCGCACGGCCCTGGTCAGCCCGCGAAGGCCGAGTCCGGCATCCGCGACCACGACGATCGCACCGATGCGCACGCACGCGTAGAGCACCGCCGTGAGGTCGGCGCCGGGCGGAACGAGGAGCGAGACGCGGTCTCCGCGCGCGACTCCGACCCGGGCGAGACCGGCCGCGAGCTCACGCACGCGGCGCGAGAGCAGGCGCCAGCTCACGACGCGCGGTGCGCCGGGCGCCCGCGCGGACCCGCGGGGCGGAGCCATCTCGACGAGCGCCGTGTCGCCGCTCCCCGCGAGCGCGTCGAGGTGGTGCCAGAGCGGCTGGTAGTCGTGCCCGGCGTCCGCGACCGGCGCGCCGTCCGCCCCCGGGCGCTGGTCGTCAAGCCAGGCGAGCGCGGCCGACGCGTAGTCGGCATCCTCGGCGACGAGGTGGCCGGCGCCCTCGAACCGGTGCACGTCGCTGTGCGGCATTCGCGAGACGAGGTCATCGAGGTACCTGTCGCTGAAGATCGGGTCGCGGGGACCCCACAGCATCAGGCTGGGCACGCCGAGGTGGCGAACGCCCTCGGCGATGCGCTCGAGCTCCGCGAAGCTCTCGTGCGCCTCACCGACCGGGATATCGGCGACGAATCCGCCGATCCCGCCGCGACGGTGCGCGCCTAGGTAGGGGGCGCGGTAGCCGTCCTTGACCTCGGCCGGCAGGGGGGGATGCGCGAGCGCCAACGTGGTTTCGAGGAACGCCGGTGTCTGAACGGTGCCACGGCTCAGCACGGATCGTCGCAGCGCGAGGCGGAGCGGGGCGGGAATCGCCTGCCCCTCCGGCTGGTGCACCGCGGTGTTGAGCAGCATGACGCCCGCGAGCTCGGCGGGGTGGTCGACCGCCCAGCCGAGCGAGACGACGCCGCCCCAGTCGTGCCCGAACGTGACGATCGGGCCCGCGAGCCCGATCGCGTCGGTCAGGTCGGCGAGGTCGCGCACCCGGCGTTCGAGCGGGCGGGCGCGCCCCGTCCGCTCGGAGAATCCCATCTCGAGCTGGTCGACCGCCACGACGCGCCAGGGCGTGCCACCCGCCGCTGCGGCATCGGTCGCTGCGGCGACGAATTCGCGCCACAGGTACGACCAGGTGGGATTGCCGTGCACGCACAGCACCGTGCCGACCGGCTCGACGCCGAGGTCGGCAAGCTGGGAGACGTTGTCGAGCACGTGCCAGGTGTTGGCCGATTCCGAGCCGCGCTGCGGCACCTCGACGAGGCGGGAGAACCCGTCGCGCAGCCCCGAGAGCCCGGCCGGGGGAAGGGCGGCGGCAGCACGCGGCGCCGGTATCCGGGATCTCACCAGGCGAGCTCGAGCATGGCGGTGTTGAGCCCGGAGCCCACTCCCATGAGCAGCACCCGGTCACCGCGCTGCAGGCTCCTGGCCTCCTCGACGAGGGTGATGGGGATCGACGCGGGGCCGACGTTGCCGAAGCGGGGGTAGGTGGTCGGCACGCGGGAGCGGTCGAGGCCGGTCGCCTTCACGATCGAGTTGGTGTGCACGTCGGAGACCTGGTGGATGATGTAGCGGTCCATGCTGGTCCAGTTCCAGTCGCGCTGCGCCTCCTTCCAGGCCGACACGACGAGGTCGAGTCCGCCCTTGAGCAGCGCCTTCGCGTTCGTGAACATGCCGTCAACGCTTCCGACACAGAGGTCGTTGAACTCGGTCGCGGCGCGCGTGACGCCGCCGAGCATGCGGTGGCCCTCCGGGTGCGCGTCGGCGGGGCCGAGGACGGCGGCGGCCGCGCCGGAGCCCAGCGTAAGGCTCGCGAACTCGCTCATGAACGCCGACCGGCCGAGGTCGGAGTGGGCGAGGCGTTCGATCGTGTTGTGCTGGATCTCGTCGGCGTCCTCGCCGTCGATCACGACGGCGTACTTGATCTGGCCGGAGTCGATCAGCCCGGCCGCCAGACTCATCCCGTTGACGAATCCGAGGCAGGCATTGGCGATGTCGAAGTTGATTGCCGACGACGGCAACCCGAGCCCGTGGTGGATGCGCACGGCGACCGACGGCTCGAGGTGCTTGCGGGTCACCGACGTGTTGATAAGGAGCCCGACCTGGCTCGGGTCGATGCCGGCCTCGCGCAGCGCGCGCTGGCCGGCCGAGATCGCCTCGTCGTCGAACCGCTGGCCCTCATCCCAGTTGCGCCGCTCGTGCACCCCGGCGACCCGCTGCAGCAGGCCCTGGGGGAGGCGCAGCCGCTTGAGCGCCGGCGCGAGGCGCCGGTCGATCTCCTCGGATGTCGTGATGCGCGGCGCCAAATTGCTCGCCACAGACAGCAGCGCCACGTTCCGATGCGTCGTGGTTGCGTTTCCGTCCAACGGGTCTCCCTATCGCCATGCAGGCGGACGCGAACAAACGCCCAGTTTAGTAGTCTCCCCCACACTCGCTGATCATTCCCGCCACGCTGCTCTCGGGGCACCCCCTTTCGCCCGTCGCCGCCGGGCTGGAATAGTGGGCGAAATGATGCACGGATACTCGGCGGCCCAGATCCGTGACGCGGAGGCCCCGCACCTTGAGGCGGGCGAACCGCTCATGGCACTGGCCGCGCGCGGCCTCGCCGGGGAGATCCGTTCGGTGCTGCGATCCCGCCCGAGATCCAGGGCCGTGGCCCGGGTAGTTCTGCTCGTCGGGTCCGGCAACAACGGCGGCGACGCCCTCTTCGCCGGAGCCGAGCTCGCAGCCCAGGGTGTCGAGGTGGCGATCGTGCCGACCGCGGACTCCCTCCACGATGCCGGACTCGCCGCGGCGCTCGCGGCGGGGGCGGTGGTTCAGCACGTCGTGGGGGTCGAGAGCGCCGTGGCGGTGGTCGAGGGAGCCGACGTGGTCGTCGACGGCATCCTCGGCACCGGCGCGGCGGCGAGCCCCGCTCTGCGCGGCGCCGCGCGCACGGTCGTGCGGGCCGTTCTGCCGCTCGTGCTCTCACCGCGCGGGCCCGCGGTCGTGGCCGTCGACCTGCCGAGCGGAATCAACCCCGACGACGGCACCGTGCCCGATCCTCTTGTGCTGCCCGCGGATGTGACCGTGACATTCGGCGGCTGCAAGGCGGGCCTGCTGATCGAACCGGCGAGCGGCCTGGCCGGCTCGGTGCGCCTCGTCGACATCGGGCTCGCCGCCGATCTCGCCCGGATGGAGCCGCTGCTGCGGCGGTAGGCGGCGGACGGCGCACCGCCGGGCAACAAGGGACGGCTCACTTCAGCGACGAGGTGAGCCGTGCCAGGTTGTCCCCACACCTTCTGCCGCACCGGATGATCGAATGGGCGACAGCAAGCAGCAGGGCGACCAGCTCGATTTCACGCATGGTCGCGTCATGGCCCGGCCTGCGCCGGGGCGAAGAGGAAATCGCGGCGGCGCTACCGTGGCGAGGTGGCGACGTACACGCTGTTGGCCGACGATCCGCCCGTGAGCGGATTGGGGAAGGTGACAACGTGCGCCGCGCTCGACGCGAAGACGCCGGAGAGCACCGCTTCGAATGCGGCGTCCGGCGGGTCGTCGGACCACAGCGCGAAGGCGCCCCCCGGGGCGAGGTGGCGCGCGACCCGGCGCAGCCCGTCGACGGCGTAGAAGTCGGAATGGGTGGAGCTGAGGAGGTGGCGGGGCGAGTGGTCGATGTCGACGAGGATGGCGTCGTATCGCCGGTCCGGCTCGGGGACGGCCCGCATCCGCGCGAAGAAGTCGTCGTGCACAAGAGAGGTCCGGGCGTCGCCGACGAGCTGGCCCGACACCGGGAGCAGGCCGCGCCGGTGCCAGTCGATCACCGCGTCGAGTGCGTCGACGACCTCGAGGGAGGCGATCCTGGGGTCGTCGAGCACTGCCAGCGCCGTGTACCCGAGACCCAGCCCCCCGACGAGCACCCGCAGCCCGTGGCCAGCGACGGCAGCGAGCCCGAGCGTCGCGAGTTCGATCTCGGCCACCGTGAACAGGCTCGACATGAGAAACTCCTCGCCCAGCTTGACCTCGTACACGTCGGTCTCGAGCACCGGATCGCGGCGTCGTCGAAGGCTGATCTCGCCCATCGCGGTGCGCTGCCATGCCAGCTCGGCGAATCGCGCGCTCATGATCTGCCCCGGCCTCAGCGCCGGATCGCCCTGACCAGCGAGGCGAACCTGGCGTTGGTCGGCAGGTCGTCGATCAGCACGGCGACGCCGTCCTGGTCAGCGAGGGGCACCCGCCAGTTGGGGTACTCGTCGACCGTGCCCGGCTGGTTCTGCGTGCGCCTCTCGCCGACGGCATCGACCAGGGCGACCCCGAGCAGCGACGACGGGGTCAGCGCGGTGAAGGCATAGAGCGCCTCGACCGTTGCCTGCACCGACGGCTGCCCGGCCTGCTCCAGCAGGCCCCGCTCGCGGACGAGTTCGAGTACGGACTCCTGCTCCGCGGCGTCGGCCCGCCTCTCTTCGTCCACCGGGCGGCCCAGCAGACCGAGCGACTCGCGCAGCGACACATGATCGCCAGCGAGGAACCCTGCTGTTGGCGGCAGGTCGTGGGTGTTCACGCTCGTCAGGCACTCCCGGCGGTACGACTCCGGGGCGACGGGCACCCCGTCGATGCGCTCGAACCATAGGATCGACGTGCCGAGGATCCCCCGCTCCGCCAGGTACACGCGCACCCACGGTTCGAACACGCCGAGATCCTCCCCGACGACCGTCGCCCCGGCGAGCTGCGCCTCGAGCGCGAGGATCCCGATCAGCGCCTCGTGGTCGTACTTCACGTACACGCCCTCGCCGGCGCCCACGCCGGCCGGGATCCACCAGAGGCGGAAGAGTCCGAGCACGTGGTCGACCCGGATTCCGCCCGAATGGCGCAGGATGCTTCGGAGCATGTCGCGGTACGCGGCGTAGCCGGTCTCCGCGAGCCGGGCGGGATGCCACGGCGGCTGCAGCCAGTTCTGGCCCTGGGAGTTGAACATGTCGGGCGGAGCGCCGACCGTCACCCCCTGCGCGAGCACGTGCGCGAGCGTCCAGGCATCCGATCCGTGGTCGTGCACCCCGACCGCGAGGTCGTGAACGATGCCGATGCCCATTCCCGCGTCGGTCGCCGCCCGCTGCGCCGCCTCCAGCTGCTGGTCGCACAGCCACTGGAGCCAGCAGTGGAAGTCGATCCGGCCGGCGAGGCCCGCACGCCGCTCCGACGCGAGGAGACCATGGGGGCCGCGCGGCTCGATCGCCCATTCAGGGGCGTCCGGTGGCAACTGCTCGGCGAGCGCACACCAGAGCGCGAAGTCCTCGAGGCCCTGCCCCTGAGCCTGCCGGAAGGCTGCGAACTGGTGGGCGCGGGCCGGGGAGGGCCGCACCGCATAGACGGCCTCGAGGGCGGCGAGCTTCGCGGCGTAGGTGCTGTCGCGGTCCAGCACATCGGCATCGAGATTTGCCGGATGCAGCTGGGCCGCGAGTCCCTCGACAACGGTGCGTGCGCGGTGGTCGAGATAGGCGTACTCGGGCACATCCTCGACCCGGATGTAGAGGGGATGGAAGAACCGTCGGCTCGCCGGCAGATACGGCGACGGCTCGACGGGGGGCTTCGGCTCCGC
>Ga0105047_10005850_pt1 | contig 20986 bp, 15 predicted proteins | sample MAT04_FD_78384 | JGI IMG/M metagenome (GOLD analysis project Ga0105047, IMG submission 78384) | Freshwater microbial communities from Lake Fryxell liftoff mats and glacier meltwater in Antarctica - MAT-04 (megahit assembly) | ecosystem: Environmental > Aquatic > Freshwater > Ice > Liftoff... | reverse complement strand
GACCGCTTCCCGCCTCGCGGGGCTGATGCTGGCCCGCGACTTCGGCCCCACGGCCACCGTTGAGATGCCGGACAGGGAAACCGACACCGTGAAGGTCCGCTTCCGCGGCGGGCGGCTGCCGGGCTTCGACCGCTTCATTCACGTCGACGACGTACTGGTCGTTTCCGAAATCTTCGAGCAGAAAAAAGCGGACTCACCCGCGCGCGCTACACAAGCCGTCACCGTACTGGCGGCCCGGCCTCGGGAGTACACCATCCTCCGCATCGAAGCGGTGAACGCGGACGGCTCCGCACGCTGTCGGCTGCTTACCGGCTATAACTCCGCCTTCAGCACGGCCAAGAATCTCGTCGGCATCCGTGCGATGAAGGTGCCGACAACCCAAGCCGTGCTGACGGTGAAAATCGTCGATACCAACGGGAAACCCCCGAACGCGGGGGCTCCACTGCAGATTCAGGCCGGCGAAATCGACTTCCCGACGCGGGCCGACGGCCGGGACCGGCTCGAACTGCGGGACGGCCTGTATCGCACACAACGTACGCTGCGCAACACGGCTTGCATCACCGTCACGCTCGGCAGCGCCGACGGCCGCCGCTTTCCGATTCCGGTCTATGATAATGCCGCCCGAGGTGTCGTCACACTCCGCTTCCCGTTCGATGCCAAGCTGATCGCCAAGGCGGAAACCGAAGCGAAGCTCGACCAATGGCTCGGTCGCGTTCTGGGCATTCAGGAGACCCAACAAAGCCTGAGTAAGGAACTCACGCGGCTGATCATCGCGGGCAAGAATCCACAGGCGCTGGAACGCGGTGTCGGCGGTATGACCGCGCTGGAAAGTCTGGATGCCGCGTTGACCGCGGAGTTGGCCGAGTTGCGCAAACTTCCCGAAGTCGCCGATGCGGACTTCGCCGCCCGAATCGCGACGGGAGAATCGAGAATGAAGTTGCTGCGCGATGCTCGACCGACCCTGCAGCAGCGTGTCGATGATCTCCGCAAGTCGATCGGCAAGATCGACGACCCGGCCCAGTTCGAGAAAGCGTTCGCCGCCAAGGAGTTGAACAACCGCATCCGCACGCTGCTCGAGGCGGGCGAAGTGCCGGAGGCGTTGGATACCTTCGATCAGCTTTACGACCTGGTCAAGCTGGAATCGGTCAAGGAACAGAAGGCCAAGATCGATGCCGAATGGGCGACGAAAAACGACGAGCACGCCAAGGCCCGCAAGTTTCTGCTCGGTCGCTGGCGCGAACTCACGGAACTCGCCGATTTCAACGCGAACCTGGACAAGCTCCAGGATGCCGCCAAACTCATGACCGAGATCAACGACCGCCTCGGCCTGCGCAATTTGGTCACGGCCTTGGACCAGACCGCGGCGAAGTTGAAAGACATACTCGACCGCCTCGACCCCGCATCCGAAGGGGACCGGGCATTGCTCGAACAGCTGCGCACCCTAAGCCAAGCTCTCGGCAAACTGGAAGCGGACGCGCGGGCGACCATCAAGACCCTCGAAAACCCAAGGTGACAACCCGATGCCGCACCTTGACCGCCTCGCGGATGAAGCCGTCATCGCTTCACCTGCATTGATCTTTTATCCGAGGTTTATTCGCGCGAATACGGCACGTATTATTGAGATGGCCGGAAGCCCGTCACGATTGCGGCCGCACGTGAAGACGCATAAAACCGTAGAGATCACAAAGATTCAGCTCGAATGCGGCATCGTAAAATTCAAATGCGCCACCATTGCAGAGGCCGAAGCCTTAGCTGTTGCGGGTGCCAAGGATATCCTGCTCGCCTACCCCGTCATCGGCCCGACCGCAGCCCGTTTGGCAGCCTTGAGTCGGAAGTACGCGGACATCGCAATATCGGCGCTGGTGGACAGTGCCGAATCACTCGAAGGATTACGGTCCGCGGCTTTGAACGCGGGACAAACTTTCGGTGCCTACCTCGACCTGGACGTCGGCCAGCACCGCACCGGAGTGCTGATCGGCCCACGGGCCGAGGAGTTGGCCGAGGGCGTGGCACGGACCCGCAACCTCGTGTTCAAGGGTCTGCATGCCTACGACGGCCACAACCATCAGGACTCGCAAACCGAGCGCGAAGCGGCAGTACACCAAGGGATATCATCGGTGATCGCCTTCCGCGATCGACTCCATGCCGCCGGCATCGACTGCCGCACCATCATCGCCGGCGGCACGCCGACGTTTCCGATTTACGCCGCGATGCAACGCGTGCCCGACTTGGAATGTTCGCCGGGAACCTACGTTCTGCACGACCACGGCTACGGCAGCCGTTTCCCGGATCTGACCGGGATCGTGCCGGCCGCCGCACTGCTGACGCGGGTGGTCTCCAAGCCGACCGGTAATCTCGTCACGTTCGATTTGGGCACGAAGGCCGTGGCCTCCGACCCGCCGATGACAAAGCGGGTTCACTTCCCGGACATCGCGGATTACAACATTATTGCCCACAACGAGGAACACCTGGTTATCGAATCGCCGCATGCCGATTCGATTGGAATCGGTGCCGCTTACTATGCGTTGCCGTGGCATATCTGCCCGACAGTCGCTCTCCATGATTATGCGTTGATTGCTGACGATGAGAATCGCATCGTCGACCAATGGAATATCGTCGCCCGCAACAGAACCATCACTGTTTGAGCATTCGCAGCCATGCCGGCAAATCGTTTAAGGAATTCAGCACGGCGGTCGCCCCGGCCGCGACGAATTTCGCGCGGACTGTGGAACGGCGCTGTTCCCGTTCGGCCTGCGGCAGAGCTTCGAACTCGGCCAAGCTCAGACCCATCTCGCTCGAGGAGTCAATGACCGCGACCGAATGCACCCCGGCATTCAGGCCGTCGTGGATGTCGACGACCGTGTCGCCCACTTTCACGACCGCACTGGGCGGGTAGACATTCAATGCCTCCATGACGCGGAAGATCATCCACGGCGCCGGTCGCCCGGCGGGCACTTCGTCCGCACAGATTGAAAAGTCCGGCACGTAGCCTTGGGCGGCCGCGCCCGTGGTGCACACCTCGGCGGCTTCCCGAAAGTAGCCCGTGCTCCCGGCGATCTTCAACCCCAGCTCCCGCAACTCCGCAACGACCGCGTTCAATCCGGGTACGAGTTGGGCGTACTTCGCCGCCGCCTCGACCTGCATCGGCGTGACGATGCGGTACAACTCCACGACGTCGGCCTCAGTCCAACCACGTCCACACGCTGATTCGAAGCGCGCCGAAAACTCGGCATCGCGCAGCAGTTCCCGGATGTGGTCCTTCTTGTGCAGGCCCATCGGCCCGCGGACTTCACGCAGCGAACACTCGATGCCGTATTGCCGGAAGGCCGCGACGAATGCACCCGAGGGCGCGAGGCAGCCGTAGTCGATCGTCGTCCCGGCCCAATCGAAGATCACACATCGAATCGACGTCGTCATACTTGGGTACCATAGGTATCATTCCACCAATGCTCGATATGACCGAATGACATCGTCATACCGGCTCCTCCTACACCATTGATGATCGTACAGCCCGGTTGGGGTGTCGCCGTAAACAAGACCTTCGTTGCATGTTTCGCATAGATGCCGTACCAACGCCGAGTGATGCGTTCCGTGGGAACGACGAGCATGCGCTGGAGATACTCCAGAATGAGTTTGTCGATGGATTCATACTGGGTGAACTCAATATCGCCTTCGTAAAGATGCGAATCGCCCAGGATCAATTCGCCGGATTCGTGCTGCGACGCCATCACATGGATGCCGTACTTGAGATGCTCGGGATACTCGTGGGCCAGATAGGCCTTGAGTTCCGCCAGACTCGGGCAGCTTTCGAAGGCCTTGTAGTGGGCCAAGGTCAAGCCCGCTGCGAGGTGGACGCCCACCCTTACTCCGTCCGCAGGGGCTGCGGCCGCCAGCATCTGCAGCTTGCACCGCCGCAGGCCGGACACCTTGAATTCCTGCGGGAACAGCGAAGAAAAATCGCTGCCGGTACAGACCAGCACCTGCTCCGCACGATATCGCTCGCCGCCGGCCGTGGTGACGGTCGGCATGTCGATCGCGACGACCGCGGTGGCGGGAATGATGCGAACGCTGTGGTGCTCCACGAGATGTTTTGTGAGTTGCCGAATCGCCTTCGGTGGGTCGACCACGCACTCCGATGCGCTATACATACCCGTCAATAATCGATCTGTCCTTACTAAAGGAAATCGACTTGCGATTTCCTTAGCGGTCAACATCGTAAGCGATGACCTGTCATACTGTTCATTGGATGCCAATTCCTGCAGAACTTGAGCTTCGATCTCATGATGGGCGAGATGGAGCGAACCGCACTGCTGCAGCCAGATACCCGCTTCCTTCCGTAAGGTCAACCAGCGATCGCGGCTGCGTAACGCCCGCTCGTAGTGTTCGCCGGCCTGCTGCCCGACCGGCCAGATCATACCGAAATTCCGCACTGAGGCACTTTGGGCATATGTGTCCCGCTCGATCAGCACGACCGAACGGCCGCGTCGTGCTGCTTCCCAGGCACATGCCAAGCCGACAATACCGCCGCCGACAACGATGGTGTCCGATGTTGATGACATGACATTGATTTCATAGGTTGTCAGGAACGGACCGTACTTCCGCGGATGATCAGCTCGCCCGGAACGACCACGTTGACCGGGGTTTTCTTCTGGTTCTTGCGTCGCTCGACGAGCAGCCGAATCGCCTGCTCCACCATGGAATCGGTATCGGATCGATAAGTGGTCAACCCCTGCGGCAACAAATCGCCGACCGGCAAATTGTCGTACCCCATGACGGCGATCTCCTCGGGAATGCGAATCTTACGTTGCTGCAGTTCGAGAATGACACCAACGGCGGTATAGTCCGCGTAGCAATGAACGCCATCGAGTTTCGCATCCAGAATCCGATCGCAAAGCGATCGATAGGATGCATGCCGATCCGGGTTCATATCGTGTGTGATGACGGTTTCCTCAATGCGGAGCTTGCGGGTGTTGGCCGAGGCGGCGCAATGTAATCCGTAGATGTAGCCCGCGAGGCGACATTGGTGACTGCTCGTCGGCGAAGCAATGACGATGCCGATTCGTTTGCAGCCCATCTCCAATAGGTGTCGGGTACCGGCGAGACCGCCGGAGAAGTCGTCGCTCGTTACCAGATCGCGGTCGAGCGGTCCGTCCGCACCGCGCAGATTGCGCTCCAGCAGCACCACCGACAGCCCCGCATCCTCTGCTGCTTTCAGGAATACCGCTTCCGCAGCCGCGCGACCTGAGCTGATGCGATTCGGCAACAAGACGATGCCTTGAACACCGTCCTTCGCTGCGGCCTTGACGGCATCCTTGGCCTGCTCTTTTGTAATGCCTTCCACCACAGCGAAGGTATCGAACCCGAGATGCATCGGGGTCCGCCGCGCCAGAGATTCGAACCCTTCTCGGATGACGGTTGTCGTCAGGCGCTGCCACGGGCCGGGCGTGGTGTGCAGCAGAATCGCCCAGCGATCCGCATCGGCGGCCGGCACCCGGTAGCAGCCGGAGCGTTCGATGGTTTGAATCAACCCCTTGTCGCGCAGGACTTGAAGGGCGCGTGAGGCCGTAACGACGGAAATGGAATGTTCCACGGCGACGCCGCGGATGCTCGGCATGCGGCCGCGATCCCATTTTCCGGTTTGAATCTGCGCTTCGATCAGTGCAGCGATCAGGAGATATTTCGGCATGAATTCAGCTTCGCTGCGAGCGATGCTTAGTCCTTTTTCCTACTGAATTGATCGAACAGTCGACCTTCATGATCGTAGACTTTCGCTTCGAGCACTCCGGCATGAATATTGAAGCAGCAATAATGGTAGTTGGCGAGATTCTGATTCTTGAAGAATGCGGGCGTGGGTGCGAAGTCTTCCAGCTTGCCGCCGCCACCGCCCGACGTCAGATACGTCACACCGTCGGTCGGGTCGACCTTGTCGGCTCGGATCGGCCACGAGCGCTCGTAGAAGTGGACATGGCCGTTCATGGCGAAATCGACTTTATGCTTCTCGTAGAGCGGTATCAGCGATCGCGCCCGCGAATCGCCGAACTTCGAATTCACCTTCCAAGTATTACCGTAGTCGTCCGAATCCATCGTCCAGCAGGGGTGATGATGATAGCAGAACTTCCACTTTGCCTTCGAGTTCGCAAGGGCGGTATCCAACCACAGATATTGTTCACTTCCGGGCAACAACGGCTTGTTGGAATCGATGACGAAGAATTCAGCGTTACCGTAGACGAATTTGTAGTAGTACTCCGGTTTCGGCAGGCTGAAGTATTGATAGTAGTGAGCGTGATTCTTTTCGTGATTGCCGATGCAGGGGAAGACCGGTACGCGGCCGAAGAGATCGTTGCAGGGCTTGAACAGTTCCTCGGTCCATTCCTTCTTGTCCGGTCCGTTGTCGACGACGTCGCCCATGTGCAGCACGAAGTTGGGGCGACGCTCCCACATCAGCTTGGCGATCTTTCCGGTAATGGTCGGATTCTTCTGCGTGTCGCCGAAGATGGTGAAGCTGTAGGCGTCGCTCGGGCCGCAGGCGGTTTGAAAGACGTTGGCTTTCCCGGCGATGACGGTACCGTCCGCGTCGGTGCAAACCATGCGGTAAAAGTATTTGGTGTTCGGTTGCAATCCGATGAGCGGGATTTCGTGCATGGCGGCCTTTGCCGCGCTTTTCGCCGTCAGCATGGGCGGAAAGCTGTTGCCATATTCGACGACGGCTTCAGTCGGCACTAGTGTTTCGCCCATCACGACCATGGAAGTCTGCGTCGCGAACTGCACGTAGGGTTCTACGGCGAAGCGCGGCGGCTCCGGCTGCCTGCGTAACGCAAGCGCTTCGTCGGCTGTGTAGTGCGCCTTCAATTGTTCGGCCGTCAGCGCGTTGACGCACCACAGCACTTCGCGGATCCCGCCGATCATCGGGAAGTCCTCGTCGTCGTCCTGATAGCGGCCGAGGACGAGGGGAGCGGAGTCGGCGTAGAGAACGTCGCCGGATTGTTCGCTGCTTTCCGCGTTGAGTTTCCCGTCGACGTAAAGTTTCATCCTCGTGCCGTCGTAGACGGCTGCGACGTGATGCCAGCCGCCGAGTTTGTAGGGGGTTTTGCTTTTCAGGAAGGTGATCTTGCCGGTCGCACTCGGCGTCTTGGCACCGGCCAAACCGAAGGAGAACCCGACCTTATCGTATCCGAGCAGGAAGCCCTTTTCGTGCGGCCCGTTGTCCTGGAGACAGCCGAAGATGCCGCCCCACTCGGTGTCCTGATCGATGCGGACCCAGGCGACAACGGACATTGCAGCCTTGGGAAGAAAGGCCGCTGTCGGCATCACGCGGTCGCGAACCACGATGCGGTCCGTCTCGGCAAGCGTCAGACCGTCCGGCGTGGCGATCGGTTTTCCGGTGATCTTGGCGTGCAGCAAGCCTGCAGCATCTTTGCCGTCGGGTTGCTTCGTGAAATCCCAATGGGCAAGCGGTTTGAGGTCGATCCGCTCGGCGGCACCCAGATCGAATTGCCGCGTGGATAAGAGCGCGGCAACGCCGATCGCAATGCACATCAGAATCGTGACAAGCTGTTTTGTTTTGCGCACTACACACCTACGGTGGCGGCCGATGTATTCAACGAATCGTCCCGATCATCAGCATAAGCGCTGGTCCGTCGCCTGTCCAGCATAACCCGAACCTTCATCGGACTTTCGCAATGGCATCGGACCGACCGCCCAGTATGGCACGATTTCGTTCGTCGGAGGAACTATCCAAGTCTTCGGCATTCAGGCTGTGTGGTGCGCCCGCCGGCCACAAGCTTTGGGCGGCAATACTCGTTCGCGCGAACCCGAGGCTTACGGTGTTCAGCGAGCCTGCGCCACCGTCTCCCAGATCGAAGAGTTCGAGCACCCAAGTCCCGCGTGCGGGTGCTCCCTGGAAGGTACTGAGCGGTTGCAACGGCTTGGTTCCGTTGCGGTCCGCGAACGTCGTCGTTGCGGCGAATCCAATGCGGTTGACGAGCGTCGCACGGCGACCGTCGGGTGCGCTCAACCGAAGGGAAAGATCGCCGGGTCGGGGATGCACGAGGTTCAGGGTCACGGTGAGATCTTCAACCGCGAAGGTTTCGTTCACCACGATTTCGAAGCGCGTCGTGCGCCGCGGCAACACGATTCGAGGCAGCAAACCGGGCGTGTAGTTCACCCTCGATCCGCTTGGAGGCGAAACCGGCGGCGGTGCGACGGGCACTGTCGGCGGCGGGGGTGACGCGGTGCCCGCCAGGTGGGACGTGATTTGAAAGAAGTCGCCGGCTTCCCCGGTGATGCCGTTGCCGTTCTGGTCGAGAGGATTGCCTGAGATGTCGCGGACGCCCGAATGCACCCGCATCGTGTAGCTTCCTGTGGTGGACTGCGCGCGAGAAAACAGGAGCGTGAATTGCGTTCCGTTGGTTCCTGCCGTCGGGATTACGGATGAGATGCTCAGCGTACTGGTCGGCCCGGCGACGGCGACGTTGGCGTTGGTCAGCGTTGCCGCATTCACAGCCTCGCTGAAGGTCAGGCGGACGCGGTCGAATTGCCCGGCTTTGGCACCTGAAAACTGAGCGGCGACGACGCGCGGACCCGTGCGGTCCGCGGTCGGCGGCGGCGGAGCGACCGGTAGGGCAGGTGGGTTGACGGGTCCAGCATTGACCAATTCGGCGACGTTCAATCGACCGCCGGTTGCGACTTTGCCACTCAGGCCCGGCAGACGGTCGACGCTGGTTTTCAGCTTGTCCAGGATTTGGGAATAGGTCCAAGTCGGGTTCTGATCCCAAAGCAGGGCCAAGGCCCCGCTGACGAACGGAGCGGCCATCGATGTGCCGCCGAGTGCTCCATAGCGGCCGTTATTCAGCGTGCTCGTGATGTTGACTCCCGGGGCGGCAACGGTGACGGAGGTCGCTCCGAAGTTGGACCAGGACGCGAGATTGCCGGCGTCGTCGGTCGCGGCCACGCCGAGGACGTTGTTGAATTGCGTCGTGTAGGCGGCGGGGTAGAAAGGCGATCGGTCGGTGTCCGTCGCGTAGTTGCCGGCACTGGCGACGACGATCGCCCCTGCGCTGCGCGCCCGGCTCAACGCGGCGGCGAAGGCGGTGTCGTAGGGGCTGCCGCCCCAACTGGCGTTGATGATCTTCGCACCATTTCGCAGCGCATAGTCCAGTGCGCGAACGGCGTCGCTGGTCAGGCCGCCGTTCGCACCGATGAATTTCAGCGGCATGATCCGCGTCCGCCAGTTGACGCCCGCGACGCCTTGGCCGTTGTTGCCGACAGCGCCGATGATGCCGGCGACGTGGGTACCGTGCTGCACGCTGTCCGTCAGGTTATTCGAGTTTGTCGTGAAATCGACGCCGTGAAGATCGTCGATGAAGCCGTTGCCGTCGTCATCCCGATTGTTCCCGGCGATTTCGCCGGGATTACGCCAGAGGTTCGGCGCCAGGTCCGGATGCGTGACGTCGATGCCCGTATCGATGACCGCAACGATGGTTTGCCCGGTGCCGGTCGTCGTCGACCAGGCTGCAGGCAGGCCGATCGAGTTGCCCGCGGAACGGTTCGCATTCCAGACCGGGTCGTTCGGCAGGGCCTGCGTTCGGATGATATAGTCCGGCCCGACGGAAGTCGTCCCGGACAGTCCACGCAATTCCCGTTCCGCCACGTCGCGGTCGACGCCGGGTGACACGGCCACCCGATATAGACCCAAGCCGAGTGCTTCGAATCCCTGCACGCCTGCGGAACCGGCCAACGATGCGGTTCTCCAAGCTTCGGGCACCACTTCGGCGAAGGAGACGAGCACGTGCTCGGGGTCGAAAGCGGCTTGGGTTGGTGTGAGCCTGTCTTCAAGCTCCAACGTCTGCAAAAGGGCTGTGCGGCGGCTGGTGCCGTGTGACGACATACCGAAATCCTCGGTGCGGATCGAGCGGTCAATCAGGGAGTGCCGGTCGCAGCGGCTGTGCCGCGGGGGCCGAACGTGCGAATGTTAACGCAGGGATGTGCAACGAGATGAGGAATTCGATTGCGCTTTGCGGATGGGTCACGACGAGCGGTGCAGTTGTAGCGATTGCCGAATTTACGAAGATCACGTGAACTCTAACGGTCGCTAAGGTTCAGGAAGCGTGATAAACGGGAGAATCCAATCCAAGGTTCATCGAAATCGTCGATACTTGAGTGATCGAAACCGGTTAGTATCGATAAGCTGAAATTCTTCTCCAGCATTATCTTTCCTCCGCATATTCCTCGTTCTTCGCAGCTTCGCCGAGATACGCGTTTCATTCTTGGGAGTTTTTCATGTTCCGAATGATTGGCCGGCGGTGGTGGGCGGCCTTCCTGTTGCTCCTGCTTGTCACGGCTCGAAGCGAGGCCCAAAGCACGTGGACTGGTATTGGCGCTGACACAAACTGGTCAACCGCCGGCAACTGGGATATGCCACCGATCAGCGCCGCCACTTTGCAAGTGATCTTCGGCAACACGACATTCCTGACGAGTACAGTTGATGCGAATTACGACATCAATCAGCTGACCTTCACGAATGCCGCTGGGGCTTACACGCTCGATGGCGCCGGTGTGATCACTTTTCGCGGCACATCGCCGGCACTGACCCACAACGGCAACTCGACGGTGACGATCGATGCACCGGTCGCCTTCGCCGGCAATGGGACCATCGGCGGCACAGGTACCGGCAACTTGATCTTAAACAATCTCTGGTCTCAGAACGGTGTTCTGACCGTCAGCCGCAACATCACCGTTAACACGCTTCGGCTCGGGATCGATGGCGGTACGAACCACGCCGCCGTGCAAACCGGGGCGAATACGCTGACGCTGACAGGGGACATCCGTTTTGAGGTGCTGCCGTCGCAAAACAACCCTGCTGGGGCTTCAGCGCCGGCGCCGGAACTCGGCGGCAACGTGTTTCTGTCCGCCGGGAACCATTCCTTCATTGCGAAGAATTACAGCAGCGTGTCGATCACGGGTGAGGCCGACTTCAACATCAGTGCCATATTGTCCGGTCCCGGTGGATTCACAAAAACCGGCGATGCCGTCAGTTTGGTTGCATGGCTGGTCTTCTCGAATCAAAACACTTACACAGGGCCGACGATTCTCGGCGTGGATTCCGAACTGACATACGCCGGCGTCACGAACGCGCTGCCCCCGATGTCGGCCGTGACCATCCGGAACGGGGCGGTCTTGTATCTGTCCGAAAATCGGGCAGGCATTAACGGTTTTAACCAGACTATCGGCTCGCTGTCGGATGCAGGCTCGACCAACCCGACCTTACCCGGCGGATCGTTGTTCCTCGGGCCGGACAATACGGCCGTCACTCCCGTGCTCACGCTCGGCGGGGACAACACCAGCACGACCTACGGCGGCCAGATTCGACGCGGGGGCAGCATTGTGAAGGTCGGCACCGGTACATTCACCGTCACTGCGCCGGACAGCGACTTTCTCGGCGGCGTCACGGTCAACGGCGGTCGATTCAACACGAATCTGCAGACCGGCACTCAGTCCGGCACGGGCGCCGGCAACGTCACCGTGAACACGGGTGCGACCTTCGGCGGTACGGGCCGCAGTTCGGGCGCTGTGACGGTCAACAACGGCGGCCGTCTGGCCCCCGGCACGGCGGACGCGGTCCCCGGTACGCTCACCGTCTTTGGCTCGATAACGCTGAACAGCGGAGCGACCTTCTTGGTCCGACTCAACGGCACCGGCGTGGGCCAAGCCACGCAACTCGTCGCTCAGAACGCTGTGACACTCACCGGTTCGACCTTAACGGCAAGCTTGGGTTATACGCCCGCCATGGCCGACCGCTTCTTCGTCATCAACATGACCTCGAACGGATTCGTGACCGGGGAATTCGCCGGCCTGCCGCAAGCTTCCTCGTTCACCATCGACGGCAACACGGCCTACATCTCCTACTTCGGGGACATCGCCACCAACACCCTCCAAGGCGGTAACGACGTTGTCATCAGTTTCACTCCGATCCCGGAGCCGACGACGATCCTCGGCTTGGCTGTTGCCGTGCTGCTCGTCGGCCGCCGGGTGCGGCGGCTTCGATCATCTCGGAATGCGGATTTGGGAATGCGGATTTGAAGCAAAGAATCGAAACTCCCTGCAATCCGCATTCCCGAATCCGCATTCCGCTATGGTCCGCGCAGCGGATACTACAATCCCATCGTGACGGATCGCCGCGACTTGGGACTGTGGACCATGATTGAACTCATCGACGCCGTGAAGACCTACGAACAGGGCCGACGCGTGGTGCAGGCCGTGCGCGGGGTCAGTCTGACCATCCAGGGGGGCGAGTTCGTCACCATCATGGGGCCGAGCGGCTCCGGCAAATCGACGTTGATGCACCTCATGGGAGCACTCGACACGCCGAGCGGCGGCCGCGCGGTCTTTCAGGGGCAGGACCTGCAGACGATGACGGATACCCAGCGGAGTCTGCTGCGACGCACCCGCATCGGCTTCGTGTTTCAGGCCTTCAACCTGCTTCCGACACTCACGGCCGCAGAGAATGTGGCCCTGCCGCTGCTGCTCGACAAGCGCAACCGCAAGGAGTCGATCGCCCGCGCGTGTGCGGCCTTGGAGCGGGTCGGGCTGGCACATCGGGCTGAGCACTTCCCGGAAGAAATGTCCGGCGGGGAGATGCAGCGGACCGCCGTGGCGCGGGCGCTCGTGGGTGAGCCGGAAGCGGTGCTGTGCGACGAGCCGACCGGGAACCTGGACAGCGCCAACAGCCGCGAGATTCTGACGCTGTTGGCAGGCCTGCCGGAGCCGGGCCGCCGTGCGGTCATCATGGTCACACACGACCAGAATGCGGCGCAGTACGGCACCCGCATCGTGCGGCTCCGGGACGGACTTCTCGAGTCCGATGCGCCCGTGACCGGGCCGCGACCGTAACTTCGACGCTACCATATGGAAAGACTCCACGACTTCGGGAATGCACGATGCAGCTTTATGTTTTGCTCAGCCTTCGCTATCTGCTTCAACGCCGGAACCGCGCCCTGCTCATCATCGCCAGCATCGCACTCGGCGTGGCGACGCTGGTGTCGTCCCGGTTGTTGAATCAGGTGCTCGAACGGGCCGCCGGGCAGACGAGCACGCCGCTGGGCATGGGTGACCTGTCCATCGGCAACGGCGAATTCGGCGTCGCGCGGTCGCTGGTCGACGAACTGCGGGCCGCGAGCATTCCCGGGGTGGCGAGCGTCCAACCGCTGGTCGTCGAACGGGTGACGCTGCCGGAACCGACCAACCGCATGGCGGTGCTGATCGGCGTCGAACTTTCCAAGGAATGGTTGGACCCCGGCAAGCCGAATCCGCTCGGCGTCACCTTCACGCGGACGCTGGAGGAAAACCGGGCCACGGCGATTCTGCTGTTCACGCGCCGCATCGTCGTGCTGTCGAAGCCCGCCTTCGACGACTGGGTGAAGTCCCGCAAGGATGCATCGGCACCATTCGTCGTTCGGTTCGGCAATCGGGACATCGACTGTCTGCCGGCAGGGTACTTCGAGTCGGCCGCCGATTCGCCCATAGGGTTGTTGGGCAGCCACGTCGTCGGTATGGAGATCGTCCAGGCGGCGCGGTTCGTTCGCGCCGGGCCGAGCCTGGGAACGGGTGCCGCAGCGGGCGGCTTCGCCGGCGAGGATCTGTGGGAAAAGCTGACCCCCGTTCGCGTCAATCGGATTGACCTGCTTTTGGAACCGACGGCCGACGTCGTCACGGTACGGTCCGCGGTGCTCGCCGTGGTGCAGGATCGCGCAACCGTGCAGACGCCTGAGACGCAGGGATCCTCGACGCAGGAAATCATCGGCGGCATTCAGATCGGCTTCACGCTCTGCTCGTTCGCGGCCATGATCGTCGGCCTCTTTCTCGTCTACAACGCGCTGGCGGTGACCGTCGCCGAGCGTCGTCACGACATCGGCATCCTTCGATCCATCGGTGCGACCCGAATTCAGATCGTCAAACTGTTCGCGTTCTCGGCGTTCGTGCTCGGTCTCCTCGGTGCCGCCCTTGGGGTGCCCATCGGCACGCTGATGGCCCATGCGATTCTGACCGCTTTCCGCGAAGAACTCGGGGCCATGTTCCTGAACCCCTCGGCGGATCCCGCCCTTCCTTCCCTGCTGACCACCCTCATCGCGGCGGCGGCGGGCATCGGCACCGCCGTGTGTGCGGCCATCATTCCCGCGATTCAGGCCGCCTATCAGGATCCCGCCGATGCCGTGCGGCGGGTGCCGGGCATCGCCGGCGGCGTCTGGGCGATGGCCCACCGGGCGACCTGTGCCGCGCTGATCGCCGGGGGCATCATCATGATCGTCACAAGGCATGAACTTCCGCCGCGCGTCGGCGCGTTCGGCGGCATGATGGCGGCGCTCGTCGGCTTGCTGTTGTCCGCCCCCATCCTCGTCGGCATCATGGTCCGACTGCTGCATCCGCTTTTCCGCCGCATCCTGCCGATCGAAGCGAGACTCGCGGCCGATAACCTGATCCGCTCGCCCGGCCGCACGGGCGTCGTCATCGGTGCCCTGGGAGCTGGGGTCGCGGTCATGATCCAGACCGCCGGCGTGGGCCTCAGCAACGAAGTGCCGGTCGTGCAATGGCTGGACGAAGTGATCCAAGCCGACCGCTTCGTCTTCGCGGGCAGTGTGACCGAGGCGACCAGTTCTCAAGCGCCGCTCGACCCGGTCGTCGTCGACGACCTGCGCAAACTGCCCGGCGTCGACTCTGCGGTCGGCATCAAGTACGTTCGGCCGGACTTCAACAACACGGTCGTCTTCCTCGTCGCCATCGATGCGGTCGCCTATGCGGACCACACCTCGAAGCGCTCCGGCGGGAACCGCGAAGGGCTGGCGAAGCTCCGCAACCTGCCCGGCGGCAACTTCACCGTCGTCTCGGAGAATTTCGCCCAGCGGCACGGCTTGGGCATCGGCGACGCGATTCGCCTGCCCGGCCCGCGCGGCCCGGTCGAACTCCGCATCGTCGAAACCGTCCGCGACTATTCCTGGAGCCGCGGCACCATCTTCCTGGATCGCAAAGTCTACGCGACGCTGTTTCAGGATCCGCTCGTGGATATCTGCCACGTCTACCTGAAGGATGCAAAACCCGATTCCGCGGAAAGCAAAGCCGTCGCCGATTACGCTGCGAGCCATGCGCTCACGGTGCAGGATCGCAAGACCGTGCGCAAATTTCTGGCCGACCTGATCGACCGCGTCTACGTCCTGGCGTACCTGCAGCAGCTCATCGTCGGCATCGTGGCCGCCCTCGGCGTCGTCACCGCACTGCTCATCTCGGTGCTGCAGCGCAAGCGCGAACTCGGGCTGCTGCTCGCCGTCGGGGCGACCCCGGGGCAGATCGTCCGAACGGTCTTGGCCGAAGCGCTGCTCATCGGCTTCTTCGGCACCGTCCTCGGCATCCTGATCGGCCTGCCGATGGAGTGGTACATCCTCCGGGTTGTGCTGTACGAGGAATCCGGCTTCATCTTCGATCTGCTCGTGCCGTGGCGGCAGGGCCTCGGCATCGCCGCCGGCGCGATCTTCGTCTCCGCGATCGCGGGCCTGATCCCGGCACTGCATGCGGTGAAGCTGAGCATCCCCGAAGCGGTCGCCCACGAGTGATGCCCGACGAGCCGAACGCTGACTTACGCCTCCTGCTCGCCGCAAGTCACTGCTGCCAAGTAGCCATACGTACCCGCGCTCCAGCGGCGCGGCCGTCGCAGATTCCCTTCGCCATCGACGCCCGTCATCTCGATGATCCGAAACCCGGCCTCATTCAACTCGCGACGGATTTCGCCGGCCGTGGCGTGGTGCAGCGTCAACGGGGCACCGCCGTAAGCTTGGGGCATGGTGATGTCGCCGGTCTCGGCTCGGCCCAACAGCGCGCAGAGTTCGTGATTCAGAATCCGCTTCCAACCGAGGCGGGCGTAGCGGCGGTTGTGGACGTGCAGGACAAACGTGCCGCCGGGTTTGAGCAGTCGATTCACGTTGGTCAACATGTCGCGGCGCTGGTCGCGGCCTCGGATCATGCCCCAAGTGCTGAACAGGCACGCGGCATAGTCGAACGGGCCGCCGGCAGGAGTCACGTCGATGATGTTGGCGTTCAGCCACGTCACGAGAAGCGTGCCTGCGTTGGCTTGGGCCTGCTTGAGCATCTCGACGGAAAGATCGACGCCGACGGTGTCGTGGCCGAGCTGGGCGAAGCGGCCGGCAAGCCGGCCGGTGCCGCAGCCGAGGTCGATGAGGCGACCGGGCTTGGCGAAGTGGCGTTCGCAGAAGGAGACATCGGCTGTGGCTAGGGGCGAGGCCGCCATCTGCTCGTCGTAACCGCGGACCATTTCGGCGGCACGGAAGTAGTCGAAGAGTCCTCGATCGACGCCTGAGGGAAGTTGCCAATCGGGGATCATGTCGTGCCCTCCCTGAGTTCTGCCCGCTAAACTCCGAAGGAAGCGTTTTAAGCAGGAGCAATCGGAATGGACCGCCGCACCGCCCATATTGTCGAGGTCACCACCGCGACCGAGTCGTTTCACTACCGCACGCCGATCAAGTTCGGCGGGGTGGTGCTCGACCGCGTGACGCTGCTGAACGTACACCTGACATTGGAAGCCAACGGCCGCAGGGTGACAGGCTTCGGCTCGATGCCGATGGGCAATGTCTGGGCGTGGCCGACGCGGTCGCTGACCTACGAGACGACGCTGAATGCGATGCTGGAGATCGCCGCCGAGACGGCTCGTCTCCTGCCGGCGTGCGGCCTGCGCGGGCATCCGGTCGAGATCGTGCACGCCCTGGAAGCCGAGTTTTTCCGCCGCGCCGACGGCGTGCAAGCTCGGCTCGGCTTGACCGAAGCGATCCCGAAACTGGCGACGCTCGTGGCCGTATCGCCGTTCGATGCGGCACTGCACGACGCCTACGGCAAAGCCTTCGACCGCAGTGCCTACCAAACCCTGGGCCGCGAGTTCTTGCCGCAGGATTTGTCGCACTTTCTGGGCGAGCCGTACCGCGGCCGATATCTGAATGAAGCGGTCACCTCGGCCCCGGTGGCGGAACTTCCGGTGTATCACCTCGTCGGCGCACTCGACCCGATCGCGCCCGCGGATCTCGTGACTCCCGTCGGCGACGGCCTGCCCGAAACACTCGTCGACTGGATCGCTGCCGATGGTCTGACCCACCTGAAGATCAAGTTGAACGGCGATGACCTCGGCTGGGACTTGGCCCGCACGCAGGCCGTCCATGCGGTTGGGGGCAGCGCGGTCACGCACTACTCGTTGGACTTCAACGAACGCTGCCCGAACGTCGACTACCTGCTCGACTACCTGCACAAACTGCGGGAGGAAACGCCCCGAGCCTACGACCGCGTGCAGTACATCGAACAGCCGACGGCGCGCGATCTGAACGCCGGCCGCGGCAACGCCATGCACGTCGCGGCGAAGCTGAAACCCATCGTCATCGACGAGTCGCTTCTGGATCCGGCGACGCTGCACCTGGCCTGCGAACTCGGTTACACCGGCGTCGCCTTCAAGGCCTGCAAGGGTCAGACGGGAACACTCCTGCTCGCCGTCGTCGCCCGGCAGCTCGGCCTATTCAGCTGCGTCCAGGACCTGACCTGCGTGGGTGCGTCCCTGATTCACTCGGCCGGCTTGGCCGCCCACATCCCCGGCATTGCAGCCATCGAATCCAACGGCCGGCAATATTGCCCCGCCGCCAACGCCGCCTGGGCCGACCGCTTCCCCGGCCTCTTCGCCATCCGCAACGGCAACATGCCGACAGGCACGATCACCGGTCCGGGCCTGGCGGCAGCCTCGTGAATCTTCCGAGCGGAAGCCGTCAGCCACGGCGTTACGCCTGGCGGCGTGGAGTCTGATGTGGTCGCGGCTGGGCGCGCCGAAGGCGATCGAGGCGACGGCGTATCAGAAACGGATCGAAGAGGAGTTCGTCGTCGATCATCAAAAACGGATGGAGAAGAATCTGCATCGTCGAGCAAAGGAATTGGGCTACGAGTTGAAGAAGATCGAGATGCCCGCCGACGAGCTGAGTTGACGCGGTCAGACCGTGCGACGATCGAGCCGAAACCTCGACATCTTGCCAAGCCCGACTGCCGGAAACCCCCCTCCGTACGGTACGCGGAAAGCCTGCGCGCTGAAGTCGGAATTCGAACGCAACTGCAACGCCACCCGCTACTTAGGCTGGCCTAACGTCCCTGGGGCGGCGTCTGGGGACGCTTCGAGTCGGGCATGTGTGCGAGACCCGTTACTCGATCACCACAGGTAGCGTGTCCCAAAGCGAGTGTGGTTCCCCCTCCTCTATGTCGTCGCCGGGCAGGAGTGTAGCGCGGTCAACCACGATGTGATCACCACGACGTGTATTCTTCACATGTACAGTTCCACCCGGACGCAGCAGGTATGTGTAATCCTCCCTGATCCACAGACCGATCTCATCGGACTTGGCGATAGCTCTAGAGACGGTGAACCCGGAACTGCTGTCCGAAAGGTTCGATATGATCCTCTCTTGAAGCGTCCATTTGAGACAACGCCGGACACGATTCACCAGGCACATGTTGACGTTGACAATGAGAACTAGGTGTACCCTGCGAGCGATTAGGTGAAACCCGGGGGGTCCAGGGGGGTCCATGACTCACCCTCGGGGAATTAGACCAGGCAATCGTTCCACCGTCCCGTAGTTGAAGAAAGATCAAGCTTCGGATAAAAACCTGATCTACCGCACGCCTTACGGCTGCGGTATGGTTGTGTATTGGAAGGTGGCCACAACGGGTGTGTGGTCGCTGGGGCGGTTCGGTCCAGTCATCAGATCTTTACGCACCACGATCTGGCGGAAGATGAAGCCGACATCATCTGCCAGTACGGCGTTCATCATGATGCGGTCGAGTTCACCGATCGGGTGAGTCTTGCGGTCAGCAGTGGTCAGGTTGCCGTGCAGGTCGATGAGGTTATCCGAGGGAGTGGTGGTCTCCATGCCGCGAAGTACCCCCATCGCGTCCTGAAAAGTCGTGTCTGCATACTTCTTCTCGGTGTTCATGTCACCGAGCACCACAACGGCAAGGCCGGGTTTCTGTGCAAGGCTCTTGGCGAGGTAGTGACTCACGACGCGGGTCTGCTTCTTGCGCTGGGCGATGTCCTCCACTCCGCTACCGGCTTTCAGGTGACAGTTTACGAGCACCAGTTCCTTCGTTTCATTGTTCGGCAGCGTTTGAAGGATGCTCATGACGCAGTGCTTGGACGGCACTTTGTAATCGTTGCTGTTGTTGGAGTAATCAGTCGTGGGGATGCGGCTGAAGTTTACGGACAAGCCGAGGTCGCGGTAAAGATAAGCCACGTCCTGCTCCGTGTAGGTATCTGTACCTTGCACAAAGCCGACTTTGTAATTCGCACCGTATTTAGTATTGATTTCATCCGCGAGGATCTGCACCACTTTGTTATTCTCGATCTCTTGCAATGCGACGATGTGTGGTAGACCGCAGTCGTGGATGATCTTCCCCATCCGGACGACACGGCCTTTGAAGATGGCATCGGAAGATGCGCTGTTGGTTTTGGCAGTGGTGGAGGCGTTATCGGAGATGTCAGCGTCGAAGAACCATTCGAGGTTCCAGGTCATGATGTTGTATTCGCCGTTCTCGACGAGCGTGGGGGCAGCGGTGGCACTACTGTCGCCGGCGCGAGCGGCAATCGGCCCGGCAGGGGCAGGGAGCGCATCGGGCTTGAAGATGCGTTGCGCGAGGGTCGCGTCGTCAATGAACGGGTTCGTCTTCCCCTGCAGAGTAGCGATACGGATGTTGCGCTCGATCTCCTCGGCGTCGGCGGGGTCTTTCAGATGCCAGGCCAGAAGCGTGTCGCGCTGTAGATCGAAGAACGGGAGGTCGATGCCCTGCGTACCATAGATGGTGCGGAAGTAAAAGACGGCGCGGGCGGCATTACCCTTACAGCCTTCGCGCGGCTCGAACCTGCCGTTGGCCCATTCGCTATACTCGTCGATTTCGCTGCCGGGGATTCCGCTGAGGAAAGTGTTGCTCCGCCACCACTTCTTCGTGTCCCCGTCCGCGATTTCCGCGAAGGGATGATTGCCGCGGGATCCGTTGATCTGCTTGTAGGTGGGGTAGAGGTGGTGCAGGTTGCACTTCTTCGCGGCCTTATTCTCGGTGCCGAAGCGGGACTGAGGCCAGACATGTTCGGTGTTCACCTCCGCGTCGGGTGGGATCGTGCTGGCGGCGAAAAGGTTGCCGCTGTAAAGCAGTCGCACCTTGCCGCCGTTGTTGTCGACGTTGGAGAAGAGCTGGTGCCGGGCGGTCTTGTAGTCGAAGACCGTAGTCGGGGTGTAGTCGGTGCGGACGAGCGCTTCGAGTTGGCCCCCCGTCTTTGTGGGATGGACCGACTGAGCGCAGAGCAGCATCGGTGTAATGAGCGTCGCGATCACCACGGCGAGCCAAGCGGGGCGAGAAGCGGGTAACATAGAGTCCTCCAGGGTAAATGAGAAGATAGGGCGACTAGGGGCGACTGGCGAAACGATGTCATTTTTAGGGAAAAAATCGAAGCTTAAGATGACAGCCATCGAAAGGGCTTTTGGTTCCGGTTGTTCCGAGATTCGACACGTGCGTATAAATCATCGTCGTGCTCACGTCATCGTGGCCGAGGAATTCCTGCACCGTGCGGATGTCGTAACTCACCTCCTACAACTGCGTCGCGAAGCTGTGCCGGACGCCCGCACCGCCTTCGTGACTTCACCGTGCGTCCAGAAGGTAAACCTTGCCGAAGCCGAGTGCGACATCTTTTTCATGCAATCGTCGTACTTTTTCCAAAGGCTCGATTGAGGCCGGTTTCTACAACTCGGGCCGCCGCCACGGCACTTCGACTGAATTACCCTACGGCCGGTAAGGTTTCAGGGCGGCGAGGGCGGAGCCTTGGACGAGCGGCAAAACATGGCCGGCCCGAATCGGTTGCGGTTGCTTCATCGTGTTCCCCAGCAAGGTGTTCTCCAACCATCCGCGTGGCCCACCTGTG
>Ga0105047_10005848_pt1 | contig 20990 bp, 27 predicted proteins | sample MAT04_FD_78384 | JGI IMG/M metagenome (GOLD analysis project Ga0105047, IMG submission 78384) | Freshwater microbial communities from Lake Fryxell liftoff mats and glacier meltwater in Antarctica - MAT-04 (megahit assembly) | ecosystem: Environmental > Aquatic > Freshwater > Ice > Liftoff... | reverse complement strand
CCGTGCTCGAGGCCGAGTCGGAGGAGACCACCACCACGGCGGCCGCGGCCGAGGGCCCGCTCGATCCGCTCGACGACCTCGACGAGGACGGCACGTTCGACGAGCGCTGCGGCGCCGCCGACCTCGGTGGCGGACTCGTCGTCCAGACCCTGTGCGACACGTCTCTCGCGCCGACCCCGGAGGGTGGTGTCACGCCGACCCCGCAGTCGCTGTTGCTGCTGCCGTCGCCGTCTCGCTGGGAGGACCTCGCCGATGTCGACGCAACCGTGCGCGTCACCACGGCTGCCGACGGGCGACGGATCGTGATCTACGTGCTCGGCAGCGACACTCTGTTCGACAGCGGCAAGTCGGCGATCCGTTCCACCGCGCAACCGCCGCTGGCTGCGATCGTCGCCTCGATCACGGCTCGTTATCCGTCAGCACCCATCCAGGTGCGCGGCTCGGCCGACTCGGTCGGATCGCCCGCTGCCAACCAGACCCTGTCGGAGCAGCGCGCGAGCGCCGTTGCATCGGCCATCACCGGACTCGGCATCGACCCGGCCCGGGTCACCTCGATCGGGCTCGGCTCGAACGTGCCCGTTGCGCTCGAGACCAATCCCGACGGCACCGTCAGCGACATCGGCCGCCAGGTCAACCGTCGCGTCGAGATCGTGGTCGGCTGATCATGCGGACCACATCACTCCCCCGCCTGTTCATCGCGATCGGCGCGACGCTCGCTCTCGTCGGTTGCGGATCATCCGGCGGATCCTCATCTGGCTCGTCCGGTGGATCCTCATCTGGCTCCGCCGCCGGTTCGACACCGCCATCCGTTGCGCCGATCGATGGTGTGGCGACGACCATCGCCGGCGATGCGGCCGTCGTCACGGCCGCTGGTGCGCCGGTCGCGGGCGAGCCCGGTCCGATCTGCGACAGCATCCCCAGCCTCGACGTGATCTCGTCATTGATCGGCGAGCCGATCATCGAAGCGCGAGACCTGTCGTCGCCGTCGGTCGAGATCGAGGGCAACCTCGTCATCGCCCAACGCTGCGAGGCGAACGGCGGTGCCGTCGGCACTGCGATCTTCGAGCGGTCCGACCTCGTCACCGGCGCGGCCGTGCTGGCCGGGGTCGGGTCGCAAGGACTCGCCTACGACGGTTCGTGGCCTGCACTTCCAGGTGCGGTCGCATGGGCCAACGGCATCACGATCGAGCACGAAGGCCTCTACTACACCGCAACGGCGATCACCGGCGGCACCGTTGGCCAACAGGATGCGCCCGCCGCCTACGAGGCATCCGCCGCCCTTCTCACCGAATGGCTCGGCCAGTGAGCCACCCATGAACCGCCGCCGCTTCCTCGCCCTTGGCATTGCGATCTTCGCCCTCGTCGCCGGGCTCGCCGGATCCACGTCGGCTGAGGTGTCGTCGGGCGATCGATCGGTGTTCGTTCCGATCGTTCCGTGCCGGTTGTTCGACACCCGCGCCGAAGCACCGGTCGGCCCGCGCATCACGCCGCTCGGTCCGAACGGCGTGATGACGCAGGCCGTCCACGGCACCAACGGCAACTGCACCATCCCGGCCGACGCCACCGCAATCGCGCTCAACGTCACGACGCTCAACTCCACATCGGCGAGCTATCTCACCCTGTGGCCGGCCGACGCTGCGCGACCGCTCGCTTCCAACCTCAACTGGTCGGCTGGAGCTCCTCCCACCCCGAACAAGGTCGACGTCAAGGTGTCGGTCGACGGCAAGGTCAGCCTCTACAACCTGGCCGGATCGGTCGATGTGCTCGCCGATGCGGTCGGCTACTACGTCGGGCACAACCACGACGACCGCTACTACACCAAGGTTCAGGTCGACTCGTCGCTCGCGACGAAGGTCACCAAGCCCGTTGGCCAGTCGTACCTCACCATCGGAGCGGCCTCGTTCAACGCGACCAATCCATCTCAAGCCAACGGCGCCTACTTCCAGCCGAGCGGATCCTGGTCGTCGCTCTCGGCCGGTTTCGGTGCATGCCTCGTCGCGCCCGTCGTGCTCCCTGCCGGAGTCGTCATCACTCAGATCGACATGGCGGCGAACGACAGCACCAGTGCCGACTACGTCGACGCCAACCTCTATCGCGACCCGGTCGGCGACGGCGTGACAACGCGCCTAGCCACCGCCCAGACGGGATTCGCCTCGACCCCGGGCTCGATCACGGCATCCGAGACCGTCCCCGACGAGTTGGTCGACCCGAACGTCAACGCCTACTTCCTGTACGTCTGCGGCATCCGCAGCAGTACCGCCCTCTACGACGTCACGATCATCTACAACAACCCGGCCTGACCCGCTCCGCAGATCAGGCTCAGTCGGTGATGAACGTGCCGGTTGCGAAGCCGGCGCTGTCGAAGAGGCGCTCCGACGGTGTGTTGCCGACGGTGATCGCGGCTCGCACGGTCGTGATATCAAGGCTGGGCAGTTGGTCGAGGACGTGCTCGACGAGGGCTCCTCCGAGGCCTCGACCCTTGGCTGCGGGAGTGGTGATGACGTAGCCGATCAGTACTTCGTCGGATTCCCACGGGCTGACCAGCACGGCGCAGACAGCGTCGCCATCCGGGTCGAACCCGATCGTCGACACCTGCGAGCACACGGCATCGGGCCATTCGTGCTCGATCCATCCGCCGACCTCATCCCGAGCCTCCACAATGGTCTCGCCCTCGGAGTCGATCGTGCCCTCGTAGGCATCGAGCATCAATTGCGCCAGCGCCTCGAGATCGTCGGCAACGATCGCCCGCATCGACAGACCGCCGATCGAACCGTCCCCGGACACAGCCGCAGACTCGGCGGCCGGACGTTCGGCGAGCTGCAGGTGCCACCAACGACGCTGCTTGACCTGCGGGTGGACATCGGGCGTGTCCATCGCCAGACGATAACCCCCCGTCAGGTCACGCTCGACCGGAGCTCGAGCGTCCGCGGCGGGCCAGTGCATCGACGGTGACGGCGATCAGCAACACGGCGCCGGTGACGATGTATTTCACGTCGCTGGTCTTGTTGAGCAGGATCATCCCGTTGGCGACCGAGAAGATCACCAGCGAACCGAGCAGTGCCGACCAGGCCGAACCGCGTCCGCCGAACAGCGACGTGCCACCGACCACGCCGGCCGCAATCGCGTTGATCAGGATGTCGTTGCCGCCCGACGACTGCGTCACCGACATGCTGCGTGAGGCGACCAGGATCCCGCCCAGTGCGGCGAGGCTCGAGCCGAGGACGAACACGATCAGACGCACATTCTGGACGTTGATACCGGCCCGCCGTGCGGCTTCGGCGTTGCCGCCCACCGCATAGACGTGGCGGCCGAAACGGGTGCGGCGGAGCAGCACGTCGACCGCCATCACGAGTCCGAGAAGATCACCATCACGAGCGGCAGGCCGCGGTCGAGGGCGAAGATCAGCGTCGTCAGCAGCACGCCGACGATGACTACACCCATCCGCAGCGCCAGATTGCGCGCCGGTTGCAGGGTGAGTCCGGCGGCTCGGCGCTGGGCCCGGCTGCGCATCGTCAACACCGAATAGATGCCGATCAACAGCAGCGCGACGATCCACGACGTGATGTCGCTGTAGAAGGTGTTACCGATGTTGAGGATGCCCTGGTTGGTGATGTAGATCGATCCCTGGCGGCCGAGCACGGCCAGCAGGGTGGCATTGTCATGGTCGGTCCCAGGCGATCAACGAAATTCGCGTTCTGTGATCAACGAGATTCGCGTTCGGCGGGTCGGGTTGCTTCCCGTCTCGGAGGTTAGCGCCGTCTCGGTTTGGTCGGGTCCGTGGCTGCGGTGGTGAGGGCTTGGTGCTCTCGTAGTCGCCAGGATGGGCCTTTGATGTTGAACACGACGGCGTTGTGCATGAGCCGGTCGAGGATGGCTGCGGCGACGACGGTGTCGCCGAAGATCTCGCCCCAGTCGGGCAACCCGCGGTTGGTTGTGACGATCGTCGAGTGCTGTTTCTCGTAGCGGAGATTGACGACTTGGTAGAACGCCGACGCGGCTGCGCGGTCCATCGGCAACAGCCCGACGTCATCGATCACCAACACTGATGGCGCGGTGTATGTCTTCAGTTTCGACGCGAGGTTGCCTTCCCGGTTCGCTTGGGCGATGTTCGCGACCATCTCTTCGGCGTTGGTGAAGTAGCCGCGGAACCCGGACTCGACCGCCAACGTCGCGAGCGAGACAGCGAGGTGGGTTTTGCCGCAGCCGGGCTGGCCGAGGAACAGGATCGGCCGCCCGGTTTCCATGAACCGCAACGTTGCCAAGTCGTCGACGAGGCGCCGATCGACGGTGGGTTGGAACGCGAAGTCGAACTCGGCGATCGTCTTGCGGAACGGGAACCGTGCATAGCGGAGCCGTGCCGACAGTCGCCGGTCGCGGGTCGCGTGGGCCTGCTCGCCGACCAGTCGGGCCAGGAACTCGACGTGGGTGAGGCCGTCGACGCGGGCCTGCTCCGCCAACGTCGCGAACACTTCGGCGGCCCGGTCGAGCTGGAGGTAGCCGAGGTCGTCTTTGATCTGTCATACACGCCGGCGCTCATCCGAGATCACTGCTCTCGGTTGTGTGAGCGGTGCTGTCGTCGAGATTGTCGTAGCGGGCCAGATCGGGTGCGGCGACATCGAAGTCGCCGCCCGGCAACTCGATCCGACCGACCGGGACTGGTTCCGGCGGTGCTGGTTCTCGGACGAGTTTGAGGTGCCGGCGTTGCGTTGACGCCAACGCTGATGTCTCGGCGGCGAGGCGGTGATCAGGGTTCCAGACCTCGCTGCGACCGTCGGTCGCGATGGTGTGGATGGCGACCTGACGACCGGCCCACAACACCCGGATCTCGTTGCTGTCAACGGGTTTACGGACCTCGACGAGCTGTCCGAGGCAGTCCGTCGGGACCGAGTAGCGAACCCGTTCCCACTCGATCAACGGCAACGCCTGATGGACCCGCCGCGCCTCGACATAGTCGGTGTCGAACCGGCGGCCCGGCAGGCCGCGAAGGAAATCGTGCTCGACCACGAACCGTTCGATCGGGGCCACACCCGTCGTGCGGTGTCGCCGGTCATGGACCCGGTCGTCGACCCACACCCGGGCCCGGTGGTTGAGCGCGTCGATGCTGTCGGGGACGCCGGTCACGACCAACTCCTCCAAGAAACTCTCGGACAGATCGCGGAACGGGCGCTCGATCTTGCCTTTGCGTTTCGCGTCACCTGGCTGACAGGCCTTGATCTCGATGACATGATGACGGGCGAACTCGAGCGTCGGCGGATGCAACAAGAACCGGCGTCCCTGCGACCGCCCAAGCGCACCCATCCGGTCCGTCCGACACAACTGCGGAACCCCGCCAGCGGCCTCGAAGAACCTGACCATCCCCTCGAACGTGTGCTCCCGATCCACCGACGTGGTGAACCACCACAGCCGCCACCGCGACCAACACAAGATCATCCCGAAGCACCACAACACCGGCCCCAGCCCCACCCGCTGCGACCATCCCGAGCAATCAGAGAAATCGAACTGGGCTTCCTCACCCGGCGCCGTCTCGATCCGAACCGACGCCGAATCGGCCCCGCGGAACCTCGGCCCGCGCTGCTCACGAACCCAACGAGCGACCGTTGGATACGAACCCGTGAACCCTTCAGCGCGGACGATCTCGAACAACGACGTCGCCAACAGATCCTTGTTCCCAACCAACAACGCCGACAACCGATCCGCCCACACCGGCCCAACCCGCCGGTCGTCGTCGGCGATCGTTCGCGCCGGCGGCGGTCCTCCCTCCCGACACCACTTCGAGATCGTCGCCGGGTGATACCCCGTCTCAACACCGATCTCCGCGTACGTCATGCCAGCGCGTTTCATCGCGAGCACATCCATGAACTCCTCCTGAGTCATCATGAGAAGCGATCCCTCCAGTCGTCTTGCTTGGTCGCTCGACATGCTGGAGGGATCACCCCTCAACGGTTGAAATTCAGGAAGAACCCGCCCCACCTACCGCGAGAATCGATGATCGCCAAACGCGAGATTCACTGATCGCCCACAGCCTCGTCATCGACCTCGATGTCCAAGGCAACGCCACCGAACACCTCATCGGAACTGACGACCCGCTCCGTCCCGCCGACGACGGCGGCCGAGCCATCTACCGCACCATCATGGACGGCGACCAACTCCAAGTCGTCCCGGTCCGACCAGGCCTCGACCTCGTCCCCGCCGGACCCAGAACCCAAAGCCTCGCCGACGAACTCAACCGGGTCGCCGGGAACCGCACCGAGGTCATCGCCAGCTCGTTCAGCGGCCTCCGTCACGCCATCCACACTGCGACCGCCGGCTACGACATCGTCGTGATCGACACCCCACCGTCGGAACAATCCCACGGTCTACTCGACTGCATGATGGTCGTCGCTGACGCCGTCGTGATCCCGACCAAGATCTCCAAAGACGACATCACCGGCGCCGTGAAGCTCCTCCAACGCCTGGCTGCGCTTGATCGTCTCGGCGTCGACTACGCCCGGCCGCTCGGCGCCGTGCTCGTCAGCGCACCGACGGGGGCGAGTCGGATCGAGGCCCGAGCCGAAGCCGACCTCGCCTTGATCACCCGCCACATCCCACTGTTCAACTCGAGGATCCGCTACCGGCCGGCACCGATCTCCGAGGCATCACGTCGGCATCAGACGCTGCAGCAGATCTACAGCAGCCTCCCGACCGACGCCGAACGCCTCCGAGGTCTGCGAACTCGCCCGACCAACGCTGAGCACCTCACGCTCGCTAGCGCCGCCAAAGCCGTGCAAGAACACGCCGACCTCTTCGACGAGATCGTCGCCCGCTTCACCCAGGACGCAGCCGCATGAGCAGCGATCAGAATGGCTGGCGTGGCCTGGCAGCTGACCTGCTGGCAGCCGAGCCGATGGCAACCCAGTCGATCGAACGTCGCCAGAGTCCTCCGCCGGGAGCGAGCGAGGTTGCAGCTCATGGTTCCAGCTCGATCGCGTCCGGGAAGCGGCGCCGGCGGCGGAACGGCGAGTCGTTTGCGTCCACGAACCAACTCGTCGGTCTCTGGCTGCCGCACGACATGGCAGCCGAACTCCGAAGCCGAGCCGAGCCGAGCCGAGCCGAACAAGCAGGACTGTCCAACAGCGAATTCGTGAGACAGATCCTCCGCGAGCGCTTCGACACTTCCCGTGAACGTCAGCGTTAACGATTGCGCTGACGTTCACGTCCCTTCTCATCGCGGCGTCGTTCGGCAGACTGACGACGCTCGACAAGGGCGTCGCAGCGCTGGGCCGCAACGGCTGAGGGCCCGACTCGACGCGAAGGGTCGACGTCGAGAAGGCTTCGCCAGCATTGGCGCCGGAGCAGAACCTGCTCTGCGGGCGCAGCGACTCAACGCAGGGGTCGCGTGAACGGCTCCTCGGCGATCGCCCGGTTGTTCACATCGCCGACGGACACGGTAAGAGAGTCGACCCCAGCCGGAGCAGAGAGGACAACGAAGGTTCCCGCGTCGGTCGTGACGATTGCACGATCGACGACGTCCTGCCCGCAATCCGGTTCCGGTCCGGGCTGCTCGGACACGCAGACCACACCGTCAGATCTGCCCATCCGTTCGATTTGAATCGGACTTGTCGAGGTGCCTTCAGGCAGGCGGGTCACGTTGATCCAGCGGCCGCCGACGAGTAGATCGGTGGTGACGAACTCTCCGCTGTCCGCGCCGACCACGCCTGGCGGCTCCCACCGGCAAGCCGTGTCGCCAGATGCCGCGAAACAGATTCCATCGAGCAGATCACCGTCGTGGAGGGACAGGTTGCCACCGAGCGCAGACCCGGAACCGATCACCGGTTCGCTGATGATTCGATTGCTGATGTCGTCGGCTGCGTCATCCCATGCGCTCTCTGGAACGGCGGCCATCGAGTCGAGAACAGACACTGCCTCTGCCGGTGTGTGATCACTTCCAAATGCTGATCCGAACGAGATCAATACATCGCCGCGAGTCACAATTCCGCTGACCCAACCTCCCGACTCCGGAATGTCGGCGGCAACCGCCGCGCTGTCGTCGAGATCGGGATCGAGCATCTTCTGAAATCGCATCTCGGTCTCGAAAAGCGAGATCCCAATTCGCAGTCCGTCCTGATCGAGGTACGTCAGGTAAGCCACTGAAGAGTCCACAGGATCCGAGCCCAAGTCTTGCTCGAACGCGTAGCCGGTCGCCGGGTCGACTGAATACGTCAGGGCGCCCTCGGTCCATGTCGGCTGCAAAACCGCCTTGAGTGCTCGAGCCGCCGCCTCGATGTTCGAGTTGATCGTCACGGACACTTGAACCTTGTCGACATTCCAGCTGAGCGAGCCCTTGTCTCCGAACGTCCCGGGGCTCCAAAGCCCGCCGTCCGGGGTCGGCTCGACATCCGAGTCGTCGGTTCCCAATAGCACCGAACCGGTCGTGTCGGGCTCGTAGACCGTCGCTGCCGGGGGCTCAGTGCCCGACGTTATGGAGCCCAGACCTTTTGGTCCGACGACGGACAGCAACGCGCGAAGATCGTTCGGGCCGGTGACGAGCCAACGGTGGACGGGGAACGCGTCCATGGGAGACGCAGACTCGCTGATCTCGACCAATTGCCAGCCGTCAGGAACCGCTGTGGGTAGCAGGAGAGTTCCGAGGCGCGGTCCGACCGCGGTCGATTGGGCTGGGTTGGAGTCGTTCTGCGGCTCGCCACGAATCGACCAGACTAGACCCCCGCCGAGAGCAAGTGCGAAGGCGGCCGCCGAGGCGATCCAGCGAACGGATCGGTGTTGCTCGACGACCCGAGGAGCAACACGGGGTTCAGGTCCGCGAATGATGTCGGTTATGTCGGGCGCGGCAGGCGCGGAGTCCGCCAGGGTGGCGAACAGTTGCCTGAGCTGATCCTCGGCGGAGCCTGTGGTCGGCGTCTTCATTGCAGTACCTCTCTCAGTCGGTCTTTGGCGCGAGCGAGTTGCTTGCGAACGGTGCCTTCCGTGACATCGAGGCGACGGGCGATCTCTGGGATCGGAAGGTCTTCCCAGTAGGTCAGGAAGGCAATTGCTCGTTGCTGAACGCTCAGCCGCTGCAATGCCCGACGGACGTCGATACCCATCGCCGCGTCCGCGACGTGCACGATTCGCAAACGACCGGCTCGCTCTTCTCGCGCCTGGCGGCGACCGTGCGATCGCCGTGTCTCCGCCGCCGAGTTCACCAGCGCCCGAGTCAGATACGCGCCCGGCTCCTGGATCGTCGACCAGTCCTGACGTTGCACGACGCGATGCACGGTGTCGACGACCAAGTCATGGGCGTCGGCTACCCCGACAAGAGCGGTCGCAAGCCGGATCAGCCGAATCGACTCACTGCGGTAGACGTTCACCCACTCCGGCTCAAACGCTCGACTCGGACGGTTCGCAGGCTCCGGCCCGTCGGCGTCGCTGTCGGATGTCGGACTCGATATCACGATAGGTAGATGCCGCCGGTCGCCCGATCGTGTGACACGCAATTGCCGCCACTGTAAATGACACGGGTCGCAGCGTGCCGAAGCTGGTGCCCGAGGCACAAGGTTATCCCCCAGCCATCACGGTTCCCCACCAGCCATCTTGCTGCCGTAGACAGGTGACCCCAACGGCCGCAAGCGGCCGGGTAGATCAATCGGTGAGTTCGTAGCTGGTGCGCCATGATGCTTCGTCGGTGATCGTGACGTTCTCGGCGAGGTTCGTGAGCTGTTCCATCGTCAGGCTCTGCGAGTAGATGTAGAGGGTCTCGTCGGTGCTGAGGGCGAGCCCGATCGTTGGATAGCCGGTCGCCGACTTGAAGCCGTACAGCCCGTTGACCGTTACGGTGTCGAGCTTGGTGTAACCGCCGCCGGCGAGGGTGTTGAGGAGCGGACCTTGCTCGACAGCGACGCCGAACGATCCGTCGTTGGTCAACAGGCTTGGTGTGCGCATTGCGATGCGGTGATACGGCGTTTCGAGTTCGGTCAGCCCGTCCGGAAGAGGGCCCCTGAACTGATAGCCGGCGCGTGGTGAGGTGGTCTCGGTCGGCTGGACGAGGTCGACGAGTTGGTACATGAGATCGATGTTGTCGCCGCTGACGACCACCGGGATGTCGCCGACCTTCCATGCCAGGGTTGTGTTGCCGTTCGTAACTGTCGTCTCGTAGACGCCTGGGACTCGGCCGGGATTGGAGAACGGGAACGACGATGTGTTCATTCCGGTGTAGCCCGCGTTGATTGAGATGATGGATGAGGGGGCAGCGTCGGGATGGATGACTCCGATCGTCCCGACCCATCCTTGATCGTCGTCGTGGAAGCTGTAGCTGGCGTTGACGTTCGGGATTGGGTCGCCCGGCCAATTAATGATGGGGTAGGCGTCGATCCGGTCGGCGTTTGCTGAAGCCGTCAACATCACTGGAGCCTGAACGGGCTGGTTCGCTGCCGGGGCCTTGTTGGTTCGGGACTGTCGTGCCCAGGCGACGCCGCCCACCGTGATGACGGCGGCGAGCCCGAGAGCTCCGGCGCGCACGCTGGCTCGGTGACGATTCCGTTGCCGCTCGCGCTGGCTGACCCGTGGATAGAGCCCGGTGGGGGACTAAAGGGTGCGCTGGCATCCTTCAGCTCGTGTCCGATCTGGTTGCCGTATTCGATATCGGTGTCGGTCATGGTTGTTCCTCCATCAATTTGCGCAGCGCTGAGAGGGCTCTGCTGGTCTGGGCTTTGATCGTCCCGGCGGGCGAGCCGAGGATGCGGGCGGTTTCCGCCTCGGAGAGGTCATCGTGAAACCGCAGAACGATTACGGCTCGGTGACGGACCGACAGCTGTTGCCTCGCGACGATCAGCGGTCGACTCAGTTCGGCAGCCGGCGCGGGCGGCATCGTCGCCATCTGGCGGGATGCGTGCCGGGCGAGTGCGCGTTGCTCGTTCACGCGCCGACGGTGCCGAGATCGGACTTCGTTGACGACCGCTCGCCTCAGGTAGAACACTGGGTCGGTCACGCTGCCCTGGCGCCACTTCGGTAGGACCTTGGCGAACACTTCGGCGACGATCTCTTCGGTGACGTGAGGGTTGCCGGACATCATCAGCGCCAGCCGGTAGACGGACGCCTGCTGCGTGTCGAACAAGTCGGAATACAGGCTGTCGCTCATCACGAGCGGGACGCTCTTGGGGATGATGTTGCTCGCAGGCTGCGTCACACCTCTACAGACTCCCGACCTGACAGTTCGGTTTCATGCGAGACCCGCAGATCCGAGGCAGATTCACAACGTATGTCCCCTGAGCCTGGACCGGCGCCGTCTCATTGGCATGATGAACGACGTGGGGAGTTCCACCGACTCTCAACAGAGTGATCTGTGGACACGACATTCATCAGAACTGGTGCGCTACGCCACACTTCTTGTCGGGCCGACGGACGCACCGGATGTCGTTTCGATGGCGTTCTCGAAGTTGTCGCGGCTGGACGCGACGGAGATCCGAAATCCGCGCGCCTACCTGTTCCGGGTCGTGCACACCGTCGCTCTCGATCAGGTGAGAAGCCAACAGCGGCGACAGGCTCGCGACATTCACGCGCTCACGCCCGCCACGGGCACAGACGACGGTGGCGACATCGACGTCCGACGGGCAATCGTCAGGCTCCCACTGCAGCAGCGATCGATCGTGTACTTCGCCTATTGGGAAGACCTGGAAGCAGCCCAGATCGGTGAACTCCTCGGCATCGCCACCAAGACCGTTCGACGCCAACTCGCGAAAGCACAATTCCGACTCCGAAAGGACCTCCAATGAACGACCTCGATCAACGCGTCCGTCGTGGACTCGGCCAGATCCTCGATCTGGCCCCAACGCTCAACGACTCTCCGAACATCGCACCGATCGCGACGACACATCGGCCACGCAGCGGCCTACGCCCTGCACTTGTCGGCGCGTCATTCGTCGCCGTCATCGGTGCTGCTGGCGTCGCATATCTCGCGACGAGCAACTCGCCGACGGGACCCACGTTTCAGAGCCCGGCGACGAGCGGCCAAAGCTCACCCACCGGTCCAACCGCGCCGGCAGTGCCCGCCACATCGACCCCAACTCCCCTCGCGACGGAGGTCTCGCCAGTCGACACCACCGGACCCTCGGATGGCGGGTCGTTGGGAGACCCGTTGGCCGCACTCGATGGTGCGACCGGGCTCTTCCTGCCGACCTATGTTCCGGCAGAGTTCGAACTGGCGTCGCTCACGGTGAACAATGCGGCGCCGCTCGCCATTCCGGAACGGACGTGGGTTCGCAAAGATGCCGCCGGCGTCGTCAACGCAGAGATCCGGCTGACGGTGAGACCGTCATCGCCTGATGATGGACCGCTCGCAGCTTCGGGCAATCAGACCGTTCATGGACTTCCGGCTGCGGTGGCAGCCTCTTCACAAGGCGCTCTCGTGACGTGGATCGAACAGGACGTGATGGTGACGATCCAGGGATTCAATCTGTCCGTGGACGAGGTCGTGTCGGCGGCCAACCTGGTCGTCGTGACAGGGTCGCCTGCGGATGCCACCTTCGATGCCGGGCTTCTCCCGGCAGGCTTCGCACAACTCCAGAGTGGCGACCTCGCCGCTGTCGGAGCTGTCGGCATGAACTTCGACCTGCTCCCCAGCGCCGGTGCGGACGGTCGGTACGTCAGCGTCGGCGTGGCACCTGACTTCGATCAAACCAGGCTCGAGCCGCTCGCCGTCAACGGAGCAGAACTCGTCGACATCGGTGGCATCCAACGCCTGGTCGAGACGCAAACCGTTAATGGCCGCCCGGAGGTCACCGTCGTCACCTGGATCGAAGACCGGCAACTGATCTCGGTGTTCAGCAATCTCGGAAGAGAGGAAGTACTTGCTTTCGTCGGTGGAATGGCGTGGGCTAGTCCGGAGCAGGTGCTGTCGGCTGGACGAGCGATCACGAAGAAGACACTGCTTCTGCCGGTACTGGATCGCATCACCTTCTCCGACGGCACAGAGGTCACCGCACGAACCGAGGGGCACGGGATCGCTGCAATCTGCCTCGAAGCTGACCGGCGATGCGTACGTGCCCTCGACGAATCGACCTACGGTGGTGGCTCGCGTGATTCCTTCTTCCATCTCGTGGAGATCGGCGGGGACCAGGTCGTCCTCGGCTGGCGTGCTGGAGCCGGCGACGTGACGCTCGTGGACTCCAACGGTGGGGACGTCGGTGCTCCGCCCGCCTCCGTGGAGAGCGTCATTACCGACGTGGGGCAGTTCGTCCGAGTCATCATCCCTGCTGGCGGTCAACAGCAGGCTCTCACCTTCGGCGACGGAACCCAGTACGGCTACAACACGACACCCAACCTCGTCGAGTTCGGATGACCGTTCGCACGGCGGACACGTCGGCGCCGTGACGAAACGGATTCGGTGCACTCTGCTGGAACCGACCTGGATGCTCATGCGCCAGTAGCAATGTGAGCCCGACTGTTCAACCGATCGCTGAGCCAAGCTGTCCAGCCGAGATGACCGATCGCATCACCTTCGTCGATCTGTACACGCAGCAGTACAAGCGGCTGGTGCAAGTCGCGCGGCTCACGACGGGTTCGAACGCGTTGGCTGAGGAACTCGTTCAGGATGCGTTCGCTGATCTGTTTCGCCGCTATGACCGGATCGGTAATCCGGAGGCGTACCTGCGCCTTGCGGTGATGAGCCGATGTACCTCGTGGGTGCGAAGACGCGTTGTGGCTCGCCGGCATGACGAGCAACGTCGCCCGGAACCCGTGGCGAGCAGCGACTCGACGACCGTCGAGGTCATGGACATCCTCGCTCGGCTCCCGGTTCGTCAACGTGCGGCCATCGTGCTGCGGTACCTCGCCGACTGGTCAGAACGCGACATTGCAGCGTCGCTCGGCTGCAAGCAGGGGACCGTCAAATCGTTGCTCTCACGTGCAATCGCTCAACTCGCAAAGGAACTCGATTATGCCCAATGACCTGGACAGCCGTATCCGCTCCGCCCTCGGCGACGCCGTGAGCACGACGAACGTTTCTCCAGACGCGTTCTCCGCCATTCTGGCTCGCGCCGAATCAGCGAGATCAGCGTCCCGGCCGCTTCGCTGGGCCGCCGTGGCCACACTGGTCACCGCAGCAACAGGCGCAGCGATCGTCGTCGCGATGAACACCGATCAAAACTCATCGGGACCGAACCTCGCAGCGATCGATCCTCCAGCAATCAACCTTCCATCCTTGAGTGATTCGATCGAAAACTGTGGGACCGTCGACCAACGCGCGGCGACTCCGTACGAGACGGCTGCCGTCGGCTACCTCCCAGCTGCCCTGCCGGCTGGATATCAGCTCTCGGCCGAGCAGCCTCCTCAGGCAACGGTGCAACACCGAGCGGAGTCAACGGTCGATTGCTGGCAGGCCGACGCCACGTACGTCGACACGTCGACGCGCAAGATGGTGACCGTCAGCGTCGTGCGCCAAGGACATGACGTGCAGCCGACCTGCGAACTCCCCGTCGGCTACCTGCCGAGCGAATGCACCACTGTTCAGGATCGACCCGCCGGGCTCACCCACGGCGGGACCCGAACATCAGTCAGTTGGATCTCACCAGACGGCAACGCGGTCAACGTCAGCACGTACGGGTTCGTAGACACCGAATTGCTTGCCATCGCGAACACCGTCACGTTCGACGGGAGCAACGTCGGCCTCACGCTGCCTGCCGGCATGGCGCTGGTCGACTCCACCCCCAAGACCCGAAGCGACGGGCGAGACATCACCTACTACTCGGCGCGGTTCGACGCGCCCGGCGACGAATCTCAGAGCTCGTCTGTGTCGCTCACCGTCACCACGTGGAACGACGTCACCATCAACGAAGCCGGCCCGGCGGCAACGGTCGAGTTCGGCGACACGACAGCTATCGCCATCACGACGGGCGGACCAGACACCGGCATCACAGGTTGGACTCGACCTGCCAACGCCGGCGGACCCTTCGACGTCATCGAATTCGACCAACCCGCCCACGCCTACATCACCTGGAACGACAACGGACTGACGTTCCGCATCGAAGGACCAGACACCGCAACCGTGACGGCCTTCGCATCAAGCCTGGAACCGACGACCTGATCGCCTGTCGACACGAGGGCACCTGCTGACGGTCCAGCCTGCGACGCTGTTCGAGTTGACGGAGTGGAACCATCTCCATGTCCGTGGCGGTGCGTTGTAAACCGATCTGGTCGCCGTGGCGTGTAGGGGGCATGGTGAGCATGGATGACCCTGGGATGATCGCCGGCCACACCTCTGCGAGTGGCACGGCCAGGGCGGCCCCCGATTTCGAGTCGTTCGCTGCGATCGCGTACCAGCCGGCACTTGCCGTCGCCCGCGCCTTGACGAATCGTTCGTCCGACGCAGAGGACATCGTCCAAGAGTCGCTCATTGCGGCCCACCGACATTGGACCCGGATGTCAACCTATGACGACCCGATGGCATGGCTGAGACGAGTCGTCACCAATCGGTGCACCTCTCGATGGCGCCGACTCAGCCGAGAAACGCTGGCCATCTCTCGCCTGACAACCCGTGTCGGCGCCAACGGGCATGACGACCCGCCGCTGCCAGACGCAGCGTTGTGGGCCGCCGTGCGGACGCTGCCCCGCCAACAAGCTCGGGCGGTCGTCCTGTACTACGTCGACGACCAAGCCATCGACGACGTCGCCCGCACGCTCGGCTGCAGCAGCGGTGCCGTCAAGTCCCATCTCTCGCGAGCTCGAGCCACGCTCGCTCGAACCTTTCCCGACGCACGAGTAACGGAGGACCAGCAATGAGCACTCCCACCGAAACGGACGAACGAATGGATCAACTCCTGCGCCATGCGTCCCGCAGACTGCACGGTCACCTCCAGCTACCGGTCAACACGTTGACGCAGAAATCCAACCCAGGTCTCGGCAGGCGCCGCATCGGTTTCGTCGCTGCCACGGTACTCGGCGTCGTCGGCGTCATTGGTTTCATCGCGGTCAGAACACGCAACAACGAGATCACACCTGCGGCCTCATCAGACGTCGGGCCTCGGTGGGTCGTCACGGATCTGCCCGACGGATGGAGCATCGTCGACACCGTCGGGCCAGGAGGCGCCCCATACGTCGACCCTGCCGTCACAACGATCTACGGCACGACAAGTGCCCCGCTGGGCCCTCTGCTCCAGATCAGCAGCTCGCCTGATCCAACCGGTGATCCCACTCGTCCGGACATCAGCACCGAGATTCGCTCAGGCCGAGAAACCTTGTCGGGCACAGCTGCCGGTGGGAAACGGATCCTGTACGTCCGCACCCCCAACGGATGGACAGTGTTGACCGCAGTGGAACTCGACGACGCGACTCTCACCGGCCTGGTCGACGCAGTCACATTGAACGAAAGCGGGGTCGCCTCGATCTCACCCGACCGACTCCCAACTGGCATGCGCCTGATCGTTTCCGACACCCTCCTGGCAATCGCTCCGATCGTCGCGGACGCTCAGTCGAACGACCCTGGACTCGGCACCCGATCGGACTACGACCGCCCACCCGCCAGTGATGGACCAGGTATGAGCTTGTACACGGCGCCGGCGACACCAACGGAACTGCTGTGGATGAGACTCAACACCACATCGTTCGGCGAGATCCAACTCGAATCCGGGTCCGGTCAACTTGTCACGGGCGTCACGGGAGAGAATTTCCGCAGCCTCTACTGGCAGCACGACGGCATCGCGTTCCTCCTCTCCAGCCCAACATTCAACGACCTCCAACTCGTTGCAGCCGCGAATTCTGCACGACCGGCAGATCTATCCGTCTGGGCACAGCTCGGCGGGGACCAAGTCGTCCCACCAGGCGACACCATCCCAGCCACCGTGATAACAGGTGGCTGATTGGGACTGCAGGCGGTGTGTGGCGAGGTGAAGCGATCGGCGCAGCGGCGTCGGTGTAATGAAATGACACGTCACCGCGGGAGGGGTCTTGCGACCGGTAGCTTCGCGTCATGTCCGTCGTGAACATGCTCATGGGCGGACCGCTCGCCTTCGTTGCAGTGGTGGCACTCCTCACCGCCGCAATCCGGCACGCCGCAACGAAGCACACGGTCTCTACCGGCGACGCCACACCCGAGATTCTGAGAGACCCGATCCCACCCGGCTACACCCGGTACACAATCCCCGAACAATCCCGGCCCTCGAAATGAATCGAACTTTCGGCGCGAGCGTCATCGCTCGACGATTCTGCGTAGTTCGTTGAGGGTTGTCCGTACCGCTGGAAAGCTGGTGGTTGCGAGCTCATCGAGCAATCGGCGGATTGTTGCGCGCTCGCCGGACATGACGGCGAGCGCCTCGAGTGCTTCGAGGACGTCGTTCGTCGGGAGCGGTGCCATGGCGGCCGAGCGGCGCAGGTTTTCGACTTCGTGGGGGAGGGGCAGCTTCGGTCGGACGGTCACCGCGAGGTGCATCGCGCCGAACAGACGTTCGTGTCAATCGACGGAGGATCGGCTAGTTCCGATCGACGTCGAATCAGGTGTCTTGGCGTGACATCGACCCACACGGGACGAGCCGTGACGTATCGCGGAAGTCGAGCGACACCTATCCCGGCATGTCGCGAACCTCGCGATCCGAAGGAGCAACCATCGTGGATATGAACAGTGTCAATGTCATTGGCCGTCTCGCCGCCGACCCGGAACTGCGGTACACCGAGAATTCGGTGCCGGTCGCGAATCTGCGGATCGAGGTGAACGGTCGGAACGATCACGTCGATTTCATCGATGTGACGGCGTGGGGTGTGCTCGCCGAGACCGTCGTCGAGCACAAGACCAAGGGCGATCAGATCGCGGTCGTTGGTCGGATCACGACCAGCGAATGGGAAGTCGACGGCGACCGCCGCTTCCGCACCGGGATCACCGCCGACAACATCGTCTTCCTCGCCCGTGTCCGCCATCCCGCCGACGCGTGACTTCGCCCGCAGCGGCACCGCAGACTCGCGAATCGTAGGCGACCCATCGACCAGGCTCGAGGGGTCGTCTACGATGAGCACGACGCAACCCCTGGGGTTGGGTCGGGTTCACAGCGGCCCGGGTTGTCGACGCTGGCCAGTACCACCTCGATCTGAGAGGAGGTCTGGGATGAACGTCTCGGAGCTCATCACGTTGTTGCAGTCGTTCCCACCAAAAGCGCCGGTGGGAGTGCTGACGTTGATTCCGTCAGGTGTGATGATCGATGTCGACACGGCCCCGGTGGTCACGGTCGAACAGACCTTGGCCGATGACGGCACTGCTGATGCCGTGTGGATCACCGGTGTCGGCGCGACCGGTGTCAATCCGCCGACCCTGATCACCTGGCCCTGTCCGTGTGGGGAACTGCTCACGATCGACTACCACGCACCCTGGCCGCACGACCACGACGTGCACCTCAACGACATCACTTACCGCCTCTGACACCGCGACACCCTGCCGCGGGGGAGTTCTCTTCTTCGGGTGACCGCCGGCATCGACGATGTGGTGGATGGAGGTGGTGCCGTCGACGTCTGTGTCGTGCGGGTCTCGATCTCGGGCTGACCTGAACAGCTGCCGGTCGTCTGCCCGCTGACGGAGTTGTTGTTCGTCCGGGTCGGCTCTGGCTCCCGGTGATGAGGCATCGCACCCTGCCAACCCCGCCCGGCGCAGGCAAGGGCACACCGTGGAATCGGTGGTTCCTGGCTGTCGCCGCTGCGCTCACACCACAGATTCCACAGCTCAGCTGCGCTGTCCCTTGCCTACGACGAACAGGGCCGGCTGTTCGGGTGATGCCACCGGGAGCAAGGGCCGAACCGGACCGGCAACAACAGGCCCAGCCGGAAGGTCCCGGCCACCACCTTGGGGAAGGCCGGGTGGTCGGGACCCGAAGGCACCAACTCGAAAGGAACCGATCATGTCCATCCACCACATCGTCGAAGCCGGCTACATCAACATCGAGCCGATGAACGACCCGCTCGAGCAGCCCGAATGGCTCCAAGCCGACAGTCCAGATCTCCTCACCTACATCACCCCGATCGTCGGACCAGCCACGAGCCTGATGATCCACCGGTTCGCCACCTACATCGCCGCCGGCGAAACCTGGATCAACTTCGAACTCGCCGGCCTCGGCCAAACCTTCGGGATCGGCTACAACAACGGCACCAACAACCCCGTCATCCGCTCCCTCGAACGGATCGACCGGTTCGGGTTCGCACGCCTCAACTCGTCAAACCGCGACAAACTGCGGAATAATACAGCGATTGTATTGAGCTGAAAGCGGTACAATAAATTCCGTGAATGAGCCGATCTCGCTGCATGGTTTCGCCGATCTGCTCGGGGTCTCGCAGCGTCGCGCGCGCGCCATCGTGGAGTCGAACCACCTCGCCAGCCGGCTCCTCGGCAACACCCGAGTCATCGACACGGACGACATCCGCCACTACCAACGTGTCCGGCAGCGATCTGCCGGGCAGCCGCTCAAGCCGGCGAACGCATGGCAACAAGTTTGCTTCCAGCTCGACCCGCGTTCCACGCCCGATGAACTCGACGAGATCCGGCGCCGTGTGCGATCGCGAGCCGACCACCTGCCCTGGTACGCACACCCGTCGATCGTCAAACGCTTTCGTGAGAACGATCAACGGCACGCTGTCATCGGCGGCAGCGATGCCGCTTTGGCGCTCGGAGTGCCTGTCGGCGGACCGAACAACCTGCTTCACGTGTACGCCCGGTCACGTCATGTCGAAGATCTCGCGACGCAAGCGCAACCCGAGCAGAGTTCGCCAGCGAGGGCGAACATGATCGTCCACTCAGTCCCCGACGACACATGGCCATTCCACGGCGAACGACATGCCGCACTCAACGTTGCCTGGCTGGACATGGCCGACCACGACGAACGTGGAGCGGAAATCGTGCTCCGAGAATGGAAACGACGATGAACGAAATCGACCTCCGTCCGTACCTGCTACCGAAACACCGGGCGGTGTTCGCAGCTCTGCGCAACCTCAGTAGAAGGATCGGCAGCGAACACTGGTGCCTTGTCGGCGGATTGATGGTGCTCACGGTTGGCGCGCAACACGGTGCCGGCGGCCGACGATCCGAATCCACCAAAGACGGTGATATTGTCGTCGACCTGGTCGCGGCCCCCGGCATGCTGCAACGAGTCACATCGACGCTGATGTCCCACGGGTTCACCATCGCCGACACCGTTGGTGGATCCGGCGAACACGCGGGTGACAACGCAGCACGCTGCACCCTCGTCTACTACAACGCCCAAATCGACATCTTGTGCCCCGATGGAACCCCGGAGACACTGCTCGACTCCGTCGAAGGAATGCGCAGCATCGCGATCCCTGGCGGAACGCGAGCGCTCGAGCTGAGTGAGCTGGTCGACGTCTACTTCGACGAGAACGAGGCGAACGCAGAGTTCCGATGCCCGACGCTCCACGGGGCGCTCGTCACGAAAGCTTCCGCTGCAGTCGATCAGCGCACCGCCGACCAGCCTCGCCACATTCAAGACGTCGCCTTCATGCTCACACTCATCCATGACCCGATCGGATTCGCAGCAGCGTTCACCGATGGCGATCGGGCAGTCCTCGGACAAGCCTTCGATCGGATGGCACACATGCCGGCATGGGACCACCTCGGTGGCGACGACCGCCGCCTCGCCGAAAGCACCGTTCGCCTTCTCAACCAACCAACCTGACAATCTCAGAAAGAGTTGCGCGAAAACTAGGCCAGACAACTGGCCCCGGCTGAAAGGCATGTTGACTGACGCCGCTCAGCAGCATGATTCCGGAAGTCCGTCGGGTCATCCAGGGCTGTAGTGGTTGGCGGACTCGCCGTCCAGACCCTGCCCCCGGCAACCCTTGAACGCCGCACATCAAAAATGATGACGCCGACGCGGACGCCTTGTGACATCTATGAGATGTCACTTTCTGAGTGGAGCCCAGAGAGAGAATCGAACTCTCGACCTTTTCATTACGAGTGAAATGCTCTACCGACTGAGCTATCTGGGCGACGCAACGATGCTAGCGGGCGCTTCCGGCCGCGCCCACGTGCAAAT
>Ga0105047_10005847_pt1 | contig 20992 bp, 19 predicted proteins | sample MAT04_FD_78384 | JGI IMG/M metagenome (GOLD analysis project Ga0105047, IMG submission 78384) | Freshwater microbial communities from Lake Fryxell liftoff mats and glacier meltwater in Antarctica - MAT-04 (megahit assembly) | ecosystem: Environmental > Aquatic > Freshwater > Ice > Liftoff... | reverse complement strand
TCACCACCTTCGACCTCGACGAGTATGTCCACGGAGCGCTCAAAGCCGGTGCCCGCGGGTTCCTGCTCAAAGACGCTGGACCCGCCCTGCTGACCCAAGCCATCCACGCCGCTGCCGACGGAGACGCACTGATCGCACCCAGCGTGACTGTCCGCCTGCTCGCAGCATTCGCCCACGCACAGACCTCACCACCGAGGCAGCCGATAGAACCGCTCACCGCCCGCGAGGAGGAAGTCCTCGTGCCTGTAGCCCAAGGCCGCACCAACAGTGAGATCGCCAGCGAGCTGTACATCACCCCGAGCACCGTCAAAGCCCACCTCGCCAGCCTCATGCGAAAACTCGGCGCCCGAAACCGCGTCGAGGTCGCGATATGGGCCCACGAGACCGGCCGCATCTGAGACCGTGAAAGCTCCCGCCGCCGTCTGCTGCAGCGGTCCACAGCGTCACAATTCGGCGTGTACCTCTAGAAGACGACACTGCGTCCGCTCGCCGAGTGATGCCAACTCAGCCCGCTGAAAGACCAACTCCATCATCTCTGCTTGCGTACAGGAGCTCTTCTGTTTCGCCACGAACTCCACGACTTCGCTGGCGAAATCCGCTCGACCGAGTGGAACTTGCCGTGACGGCTGTAGTACTTCAACTGGAGCTCCAGATCAACGGCAACAACCCATTGGGTCAGGTGACAGCACCGTTACCAGCACCCCGTCTACCGCAGCAGGCTAGAGCCGATCACATGGCGCTGGATCTGGTTGGTGCCTTCCACGATTTGCAGGACCTTGGCCTCACGCATGAGCCGCTCGGCCGGGAAGTCCTCGACGTATCCACTGCCACCGAAGACCTGCACCGCATCAGTCGTGACCTTCATACACATGTCAGTCGCGAACAGTTTGGCCATAGCCGCTTGTGTTGAGAATGGCTGATCATCGTCCTTGAGTCTGGCGGCCTGCAGGTACAGGGCTCGGGCAGCTTCGATGCTGGTGGCCATGTCTGCGAGTAGGAACCGGATCCCCTGAAAGTCCGAGATTGGTGAGCCGAACTGTCGGCGACCTTTCGCATACGCAACCGCGTTATCGAAAGCCGACTGGGCAAGTCCCACTGCGCAAGCCGCGATGCCCAGCCGACCGGAATCCAATGCTGCCATCGCAATGGCAAATCCTTGACCTTCCTCCCCAATCAGGCGATCGGCGGAGACTTCGACGTCATCGAGATTGACGGCAGCGGTCGTTGAAGCCTGCATACCCATCTTGCGTTCTGGTGTCGCGGCGCTCAGACCAGGAGTATCTGATGGGACGAGGAAGCAGCTGATACCCCGAGACCGATCTTCAGAGGTTCGTGCCATGACGGTGTAGAAGTCTGCCTGTCCCCCGTGGGTGATCCAGGCTTTTGTTCCGTTGAGAACGAAGCCCTGGGTCGTCTTCTCGGCGCGTGTGATCAGCGCAGCTGCATCCGACCCTGACTGTGGTTCGGACAGGCAGTAGGCGCCCAAGAGTTTCCCGCCAACCATGTCTGGCAGCCATCGTTCGCGTTGTTCAGCGGTGCCGAAGGTTGCGACAGGGTGACAAGAAAGCGTGTGGACACTCACGCCGAGCGCGACGCTGAGCCAAGACGTGGCAAGTTCTTCGAGTACCTGTAAGTAGACGGAGTAGGGCTGTTCGGCCGCCCCGTACTCGACCGGGTAGGGCAGCCCAAGTAGGCCGGTGGCTCCGAGCTTCTTGAATGTGTCTCGGGGAAAGCGTGCTTGCGCCTCATATTTGGTGACAAGGCCGTCGAGTTCGCCGACTCTTATCGTCTTGACGAGGTCAAGCAGTTCGCGTGCTTCGTCGGTCTCCAGGGTGCGTGAAACGCTCATGACCCCATATTCGGCTACGGCCCGATGACGAAGAGTTCGTGGGGTTGGTTATTGCACATGATGGGACCGTCCTCGCCGCACACGACAATGTCCTCGATGCGGGCTCCCCACCGTCCTGCCTCGTAGAAACCAGGTTCGATGCTGAAGGCCATACCCGCCTCCAGCGGCAAGCTGTTGCCCTCCACGATGTAGGGCTCCTCGTGAGTCTCTAGTCCGATGCCATGACCGGTACGGTGGATAAACAGTTCACCCAAGCCAGCGTCTGACATTATCGAGCGGCCCACGGTATCGATCTCTTCGCAAGGAACGCCCGGGGCGACGGCTTCACATGACGCAGCTTGCGCCTCCTGGAGAACTGCGTAAGAGCGCAGGAATTCTGGATCAGGGTTGCCCATCGAGTATGTGCGCGTCGAGTCGCTGCAATAGCCCGCCGCCGTCGTGCCACCGATGTCGACAACCACGGGATCGCCGGCTTGGATGACCCGATCGGAGGACTCGTGATGTGGGCTAGAGCCGTTGGGTCCGCTAGCGACGATCACGAAGTCAGCGGTCTGGTGGTCAACCAAGATGGCATTGGCGATGTCGCGAGCAACCTCATTCTCTGTCCTGCCCACGCGTAGCCATTCGGGCACCGAAGCGTGCACAGAATCGATTGCCTCCCCAGCAATCTGCAGCTGGCGAACCTCTTCGGCAGATTTGCGCATTCGCAATTCCGACAGCACAACGCCAGCGGCGATCTGACGCGATTCAGGCATTGCCGCCTGCAGGTTGAGCGACTTGACAGCCCACATTCGGTCATCAACGGCGACAGTCGTCGCATCGCCGACCAAGCTCGCGACCAGAACGTAGGGATCTTCGGCTTCTTCCCATCCCACGACCTCGATCCCGAGATCCTTCACGGGGCTCGCAAGCGCTGCAGCGATTTCTAGCGTAGGAACGACCAAGCGCGCCTCGCCCTGCGCAGGAACGATCAGACAGGTCAGTCGTTCTAGCGGGATCGCCTGATATCCGGTCAGGTATCGCAGGTCCGGACCCGGGCTGATGAGTAGTGCATCAACCTCGAAACGGGCAGCGGTTCGAGTAGCCGAAATGAGACGTGCCTGCAGGTCGATGATCGTGTCGCTAGAGGGGGCATTCATAGTGACCACGCTAGTCGGCAAAGATAGGGTCATGTCGCCCGAAGTCACCCCAGCTAGCACTGTGCCCACCAAAATTAGCGCTGTGCCCACCAAAATCATGCTCTTGGATACGGCCTCGCTGTACTTCCGGGCCTTCTTTGGAGTACCAAACACGATTAAGGCTCCTGATGGCACGCCTGTCAACGCCCTGCGCGGACTGCTGGAATTCATCAGTCGCCTGGTCGACGATCATCAGCCGACCCACCTCGTGGCTGCCTGGGACGACGACTGGCGTCCCCAATTTCGGGTCGAGCTCATCCCTAGCTACAAGGCGCACCGTGTGGTGGACCAGGCACTCGAAACTGAAGAAGTCCCCGATGAGCTCAGCCCGCAAGTACCGCTCATCATTCAGGCGTTGGAGTTGCTTGGGATCGCTCGGATTGGGGTGCCCGGCTACGAAGCCGACGACATCATCGGCACTCTGGCGGCAACGACCAAGTCGCCTGTCTTGATCGTGACAGGCGATCGGGATCTCTTCCAACTCGTCGACAATGCCCAGCCGATCACTGTGCTATACACAGCTGCCAAAGGTGTCGGCGCGGCTGAGCGAATTGACGATGAAGCGATCCTCTTGCGCTACGGCATCCACTCTCACCAGTATTCCGACTACGCGTTACTGCGCGGTGACTCCAGCGACGGGTTACCTGGTGTGCGCGGGATTGGTGAGAAAACAGCTGCCCGACTGATCGATGAGTTCGGTTCTGTGACAGCGATCTATGCAGCAATCGATGAAGGCACTGCCAAGCTCGCACCCGGTGTGACCCGCAATTTGCTCGATGGCCGCGACTACGCCGGTATCGCTCGGGGCGTTGTCGAGGTGGTCAAGGACATCGAAATTCCAACCTTTGAGGCAGTGATCCCGGCGGCCTCACCAGACCCGCAGGCTCTCGCCGACTTCGCCGCGCAATGGGGCGTCACCAGCAGTGTGGAGCGGGTACGACGCAGCTTCGGTTGGTAGGCACTCCCCCTGGCGCATGGGCCGTTTGGGGTGCGAATCTCAGCGACGGCGATGCCTACCCGGCAAGAATGTCTCGTTGATCGATGTTCACTGATCTTCCGGAGGCACTGTGTCGAGCAAACAACGCAAGCGCGGGCGCAAGCGGCGCATGGCGAAGCAGGCGTCAACGACTGCTGGCGCGACTCTGGTGGGTACTGCACTACTTGCAAGCACCGCTTCGGCCGCTTCGGCGTCCGCTCCGACCGAAGAGTCCCTCAACCCAGACGACAACGCAACCGACACGACGATTTCGGCTGATCCAGCCGGTGACGTTGTACCCAATGGTCATATCGCTGAGGTGACCGATCCTGCCACCGGAGTCACGACCCCAACGGTGACGATCCCGACCGTCCCGCCGAACCCCACCGTCCCGCCGAACCCCACCGTCCCGCCGAACCCCACGGTTCCGGCGAATCCATCGGTCGCGGCCAAGCCAGCTCCACCCAAGCAGACGAAGGCGCAGAAAGCCAAGGCTGCCAAGGCTGCTAAAGCCAAACGCGCAGCACAGCAGCGCAAGCTCAACAAAAAGAAGTACGGAGTCGCCAAACTCCCAATCACTCAGACGCAGATCAAGAAGTACAAGATGAGCAAGAAGGATGTGCGCCAGCTCGTCAAAGCAAAGAAGCACGCCAAGTCGGGCAAGGCCAAGCACATCCGCCAGCGTGAAAGTAAAGGCAACTACAAGATTGTGAGTAGTAGCGGCAAATACCACGGCGCTTATCAATTTGATCGGCAGACCTGGCGAGCCAACGGCGGCGGGAAGTACTCGCCGACGGCCAACAAGGCTCCATCGTGGGCTCAAGATCTCGTTGCCTACAAGACTTACCTCAAAGCTGGTTGGAGGCCCTGGGGCGGGTAGACGCGGGTTCGTTTCTTTCCGTGCGCTCACTTCATGCGCAGCGCGAACCAGGTCTGCGCATCCACCGCTGCGGTAACGGGTAGTTTGTGGGCCTTCTGGTACTTCGCCACAGCCTTTGCTGTCGTTGCACCGAACACACCATCGCGAATGGACATTCCGACCTTCTGCTGAACGACCTTGACCTTTTCGCCGCCACTGCCGCGCCAAAGCAGGGTTGCCCCCTTGAGAATGGGCGGCAGTGACTGAGGTGAATCGCAGCTCACCGTGTTGCGATGGGTGCGAAGTGGTGCGGGTTGGTTGTTGAAGATTCGGCATGGACCGAAGTCCTCGGCATAGGACTTGCCAGTCCAAAATGAGGTGCTCTTTCTCGCGCCATTCCAGGAAAACGAGAAGTGAACGTGGTCGGTGTGCGGGTTGGAATTGTTGAGTTGGCGCCACCCCTCCCCCATCCGGTACGAGGCCCAAATACGGTGGTTGTAACCGATGTACATAATGCCGAATCGCTTGGCCCAGTAGCCGTCGTCAAGAGTCAGCCAGGTCAACAGACTGGCCGCTTGGGCAAAGGTCTTGGGGTCATTGGCATCTGCGTGCCAATCCCATGCTCGACCGTCGAGGTGCTCGCTGATGCCGTCGTCAGTGCAGTTGCGTGCCGAGCCCCAATCCACGGTGCCTGGGAATCGGTCAAGGACCAGCTTCTTGAACGCTGTGACGCCCTTCTTCGCTCCCGGGCTACAGGAATTTTGTGGCACGTAAGCAGCTGGCTGATCGAGCTGGGCTGGGGCAGACTTGGCACCTGGCAGGCCCCGTGGGTTGGCAGGGACCGGAAAGGGTGGCTGGCCAACGGGTGGAAGCTTGAAGCCCTTCCCACCTGGCAGCTTGCCGGAGACGATGCGGGGGCTCGGTTCACTGCCTGCTGAGTTTGTTCCTGAGCCGTGAGATACGCCAGAGCCGATCGCCGCAACGGCGCTACCGGCGTCATGTAGGGACACGGGAATCAGGATCGCGGCAGCCGCGGCGGTGCCGAGCAGGGAGGACTTAGAGGCCATGATTGAGTTATCGGTCGATTGGCCTCATCAACTGAGCCAAGGCTCGTACAAATATGTGTACCTACACCTCGACCTGGTGTGCCACGACCCCTCTACGCAGCGCACGCGCCGCCCCAGCGGCCGTGTCTCCCAATGCCTTGTCAGTTGCGGCACCGGCGATCTGTCCCAGAAGGTCGATGAGTTGGCGGCACCAGCGAACGAAGTCGCCAGGTGCGAGATCGTTCTCGGTCAGCACCAGATGTAGCGGATCACCGTCTGCCCAAGCCCAGGCTGCGTTGCTGAACCCAGGATGAGGCGCGCGCACGAACGCCAGCTTGTTCTTGGACTCCCGCTCGGCGAGTTCCTCAGCGATCAATTCCTGCTCCTCAAGTGCGTACCGAAGTACCTGGCTCGGCGGCAATGCGGGAGCCACTTGCGCATCCTCGGGGACACGACTCTCGAATATCAGCCCCGAGCATGCCCCGGCTAGCTCAGGGGCGGTGAGTCCCCGCCATACGTCGCGACGCAAACATTCGGCAGCAAGCAGATCCTGGTCGCTGTACAGCCGAGCCAGCATCTCTCCGGTCGGCGTCACAGTCTTGCTGTCACCGGTTCCCTCGAGGTAGCCAAATTCGGTGAGCAGTGCGCAGACCCTGTCGAACTGACGGGCGACACTGTTGGTCCGGGACTTCATTCGCTGGCGCAGTTGGTCAGTTTGCACATTCAGCTTGTGATAGCGGTTGGCCCATCGAGCGTGAGCTTCTCGGTCGTTGCAGCCGTGACACGGGTGGACGCGCAAAGCGGCTCGAAGGTCGGCGATTTGCTGGTCGTTACTAGCTTGAGAATCCCCACCGCGCCGCGGCCTTTTGAACTGCGAGTGGGTGGTGTGTTCAACCAAGGTGCGCGCTAGGTCTCGGCGCCAATTGGCACTCCGAGAATCAAAATTCTTTGGCACTTTGAGGCGATCAACAACCTCCACACCGTGCGGCGTATCCACAGCCGAGATTCGCTTCACTCGCCTATCGGGAGTGAGTACCGCAGGACGCGGGTCAGGGTGACCTTCTCGCGCAGGCTCGACTACCAGTCCCGGGCCTGTATGGCGCCCGACAGCTAAGGCAATGACGTCGCCTACCTTGAGTGCGGCCAGCGACTGCTCCGCCGATGCCCGACGTCGCGCGGCACCTTGGCGAGATAGGCTGCGCTCGCGGTCAGCAAGTTCCTGGCGCAGTGCAGCGTATTCAGCGAAGTCACCGAGGTGGCAAGTCATCGACTCGGCGTAGCCGGCGAGAGCATCTTCATGGCGGCGAATCTGTTGAGCTAGGCCCACGACACCCTCGTCAGCCTGGAATTGCGCAAACGACATTTCCAGTAGTTCCCTCGCCGGTGCGACGCCCATACGTTCGACGAGATTGACAGCCATGTTGTAGGACGGTGCGAACGAAGACTTCAGCGGGTAAGTCCGGGTTGACGCCAAGCCAGCAAGGCCAGCCGGGTCCATCCCGTTGTGCCAAACGGTGACAGCGTGACCCTCGGTATCGATTCCCCGCCGCCCGGCCCGGCCGGTGAGCTGCGTGTACTCCCCCGCAGTGATGTCAGCGTGAGTTGTGCCATTCCATTTCACCAGTCGCTCGAGCACCACGCTGCGCGCTGGCATGTTGATGCCGAGCGCGAGGGTCTCGGTGGCGAACACCGCTTTGGTCATCCCTTGGACGAAGAGTTCTTCAACGATCTCCTTGAACAGCGGCAACATGCCCGCATGGTGAGCCGCGATTCCACGCTCCAGGCCGTCGCGAAACTCGTAGAAGCCAAGAACGCTCAAGTCGGCGTCTGGAACCGAAGCGCATCGCTGGCCGACGAAGCTGCGAATGTACTGCCGCTGCTTCTCGTCGGTAAGTCGCACGCCTGCCTGTAGACACTGGACGACAGCTTCACTGCACCCGCGACGACTGAAGACGAACACCAACGCCGGCAGTAGGTTGGCAGCTTGCAGCCGCTCCAGGGTTCGAGCACGGGGAATGAATCCCATTCCGCCTGGTCGGCGATTGCCACCACGCCGGGCACCATGGCGTTCGCCGTTGCGGCCCGTGCGGGCGCGGCGGGCATCGTCTTGGGCTAGGCGTTCAAGTACCGGATTGACGGACTTGCCGTCATCGCCGAACAGGTCCACCAACTCACGACCGGTGAACACGTGCTGATGCAGCGGTGTCGGTCGTTGATCTTCCACGACGATCGCCGTGTCCCCGCGTACACTCTGCAGCCATGCTCCGAACTCCTCGGCATTGCTGACAGTCGCAGACAGGGCCGCCATGCCGACACGCTGCGGCAGGTGCAAGATGACCTCTTCCCACACTGAACCGCGCTGACGGTCGGCGAGGTAGTGAACCTCGTCCATCACGACATGGGACAGGTTGTCGATGGCTCGCGATGAGTCATACAACATGTTGCGAAGTACTTCGGTGGTCATCACAACCACATCAGCGTCGCCGTTGATGACTGTGTCCCCAGTCAGAAGGCCGACCTTCTCGGAACCGTAGCGTTCGACGAGGTCGTGGTACTTCTGGTTACTCAGGGCCTTGATGGGTGTCGTGTAGAAGGCGCGGGTTCCCTGAGCCAGGGCCAAGTGGATCGCGAACTCACCCACGATCGTTTTGCCGCTGCCGGTTGGTGCTGCAACCAGCACACTACGCCCGGCATCGAGTGCCCGGCAGCCCTCGATCTGGAACTCGTCTAGGCCGAATGGCAACTGCTCTCGAAATGCAGCTAGCTCGCCCTTTGCGTCAATATTGCGTCGCTTAGCGGCTGCGAACCGTTGTGAAGGCGAGAGTTCGGCCTCGTCGTCGTCGTCGGCCGAAGGGTTCATTGCTCAAGACTACGCAGGTACTGCCGAAGTTGGCCTTAGGGGCGAAGTAGTGGTGTTGTTGGCGCATGACAGCTTTGCCGTATGACCAAATCGTCGCCGACCTCGACCGGTCCTGGACCCCTCGCCTAATCTCAATCATCCTCAATCTTGCGACTGATTCCGCCGAGCGCGAGTCTGCCGCCGAAACCTTAGGCGCGCTGGAAGACCCCCGGTCACAGGCGCCCTTGCTTGAGACGGTGATCGACCAGGAAATCCCTCGGGAGATCCGAGAGGCAGCTCTAGGGGTGCTGCTTAGCGCTGCGCAGACGCCCGAGGGCGAAAGGCGGCGATGTATTACCTGTCGCAAGTGTCTCCGGAGCACAAGTCGCAGGCAGTTGCCCGCGATGCGTGGGACGCCGTCACGAAGGAGACCTTCGGAGGCACTCAATCTCAGGAGACGCTCGCCACGTATGCGTTCCACGCAGACCCTGTCGAAGCGCAGGAGCGCCTCACAGAACTCGCACTAGCCGAAAACCGCGAGGACGTACGATTCGCCGCCGTGCGGCTCATCGCGGACCGAATACCACTCGCCGTCTTGCTTCGTGAGCCGCCGCTCGTTACGTGGGGCGTCCACCAGTTGCTGCTTGACTCACCTGCAGGCGCGCCGCAACTAGCCACGGCCGCTGACATCGCATTCCTGAAGGAAGTGGACAACGTGAACATTGCGGCTTCGGTAGCGCGGCTAACGCAAGCCTGAGCCCGCTGCCCGCTCCCCGCTGTGACCGGTCCGATGCGTGAGTCGCGGCCACCGATGCGAGCGTATTCTGCGATCGCAAATCCTCAGCGGTACTCGGGGTTTGGGTGGTCTGGCTGCGATAGGTCCCAATCACTGGTCACGTTGCCATGCGTGGGAACACCACCGGCATCCTTCAACATCCGGGCAAAATGAAGCATGTTCCATGTCATAAACACGGTGTTGCGGGTCGTCCAGGCGTTGTTCTGACCGCCGTTGTCTGGGTCAAGATACGACGGGCCGGGGCCTGCTTCGCCGTTCCAATACGTGTCGGATTGGGGTGGAATGGTGACACCAATGTGCTGCAGCGAGTACAGCATTTGAGCAGCGCAATGCTTGCCACCGTCCTCGTTGCCGGTGATGATCACGCCGCCGACCTTGCCGTAATAGGACCACTGGCCAGCATCATTGAGCTCCCCTGACCACCCGTAAAGTCGTTCAATAATCAGACGGGTTTGGGAGCTCTGGTCACCCAGCCAAATCGGGGTAGCCAGCACCAGAATATCTGCCGGTGCGATGAACTCCTTGTATAGATCGGGGAAGTCATCGCGCCCCCAGCCGTCCTCGCGCATGTCCTTGGAAACTCCCGGTGGGATGACATGATCGACTGTTCGAATCACGTCAACCTTCACTCCGACGGCTTGCAGCATCTTGCGCGAAATATCGACCAGACCTTCGGTCTGACTCACCTGTGGTGAAGGCTTCAACGTGCCGTTGAGTACGACCGCGCGTAGGTCGGAATAGTCGCTGTCTGCAGTGTTTGCGAGGTGATCAATATATGACTGAATTGGTGCTGGAATCATCGGGCATTGCCTTTCGCGTGTGGGCAGGGCGACTCTGTGCGAACGATCACCTGTCGCTCACGCGCTGTGCCCAGCGGTGAGGTTCGCGGTCTTTCCTGAATCATATTGCGCAGTCCAGGCGCCTGTGCCTGTTCGTATTGGTTCAATGACTAATTCGCAATGATCACCACCGCCGCGACCATGTAGCACGACGGGACCGGCGAACCAGTTGGTCACGTCGTTCAGGATGGGCACGCCATGAAGTCCGGGCGTCTCGGGAAATGAACAGCGAGCGCTGTGGCCTAAAAGCCGAAGGTAAGGTAGATCAGTCAAAGAGCGACCTGAAAGACGCAGGGGAAAAGGTCAAGGACGCACTTAGCTAGCCAACGCAACACCTGAAGCGGCTCCAGCTCCACGCAATCTGGAGTGGCTTCAGGAGTCGCCCCGCCTATGCGTGGACGACTGCGAACACGTTGAGAGATTCCGGCTTGATCGTGATGTTCGCCGGCACTGACCCGATTCGCTCGCCGTCGGCGTACGCGATTTGCCCGGGCGCGTCCAGGGTGACGGTCTTGACCAGTGATGTTGAAACGAAGGGCTGACTGGTATGCGTTCCCTTGAACACTCCGGGGAACGCGCGTAGAAAAGTGAACTTCGAAACCGCTGACAGCACAGTGATATCGAGCAGTCCGTCGTCAACCTTGGCATCGGGACATACCTTCATCCCGCCGCCATAGGAGATGCCGTTGCCGACAGCAACCAACATCGCTTCGCTCGTCTCTGAGACGCCTTCGCGCGTAATGGTGAACGGCAGTGGTTTGAAGACCCGCAGTTCGGCCAGAATTGCGGTCAGGTAGCGCAGTTGGCCATGTGGCCACGTCATCTCGTTAGCACGCTCGTTGACTTCCGAGTCGAAGCCGCAAGAGAGCACACCAAGAAAATATCGGGGGTCGGCATCGGCAGTTTCGACGTGACCGAGGTCGATAACTCGCGTACGCCCATCGGCGATCACGTCGGCAGCAGCTGCGACATCATTGAGAGGCACACCAAGGGTGCGGGCGTTGTCGTCGCCAGTGCCCACGGGAATGATCCCCAGCGGGGTGTCAGTCCCGGCAAGCGCTTGGACTGCTAGATGGACGGTACCGTCTCCCCCGCACGCCACGAGGGCGTCCACGCCCTTCTCAACGGCAGTGCAGGCGAGCTTGAGAGATTCTTCAGCACTGGAACCGGTCAACTCTTCGACCTCAAGGCCTCGCTCACGCAGCCGCCTGGCAGCAATGGGCGCGTTCTTCTCGCCACGGCCTTTGCCAGAAGTGGGGTTGATTAGCAGCGCAACTTTGCGGATCGTCATAGGTAGAAGATAACTGAAATGTCGATCACGGTTAGCTAGAGGGGAGAAATTTCGTCGTCGGACCAGATCGAATAGTCTTCGCCCTTGGCCTTGGCCGCTTTGATCCGCCGACGATCGTTATAGAAGCAGAAGATCAGGGCCGCGCCTACGAGTACGAGAATGGGCAAAGCCAACATCAACAAGTTGATCGGGTCTGCAGTTGGGGTGGCAATTGCTGCGAATAGGAAGACCCCGAAGATGATGAAACGCCACCAGGACGCCAATTTCTTGCCGCTCAACACGCCGAACATGTTCAGACCCACGAGCAGCAGCGGCGTCAAGAACCCGACTCCGAACACGACGATCAATCTGGTGAAGAAGGAGAGGTAGGTATCGACCGGCAGGTAGTTGGCCACTGAGTCGGGGGTGAAGTTGAACAGGATAGTCAACGCTCCCGGGAGTATGAAGTACGCCAGCACGACCCCGGATAGAAATAGCGGGACAGCAATGGCGGCGAAACCGAGGGCATAACGGCGCTCGTGCTTGTGCAAGCCGGGAGTGACGAATCGCCAGAGTTGATAGATCCAGACGGGACAAGCCAGGATCACGCCTGTGATCATGGCGACCTTGATTTGGAGGGTGAACGCGCCAGCCACATCAGTAATCGTCAAGGTGACTTCGCGACCCTGGGCACGTGCTTGCTGCACCACCTGATCGATGGGTTCGCTGATGAAGTGAAAGATCGGCTTGTAATAGACCCAGCCGAGTATTGAACCCAAGACGATTGCTAGGACGCTCTTGAGCACACGGCTACGCAGTTCGCGTAGGTGATCTGGAAGCGACATGGCCCCCAAGTCGGAACGGGATGCGAGCGCCACGGTTGTTATGTCGCGGATCCTGCGGAGTCAGGCTTGGCCGGCTCCGGAACCTGCTCTGCATCGACGGGTGCCGCGCTGGAGCCTGCTTGAATCTGAGCAGGCGGTGGCGGCGGAGGCGGGGGCGACGACTCGTCCTCCGGCTTCGCGTCGGGCTTGTCCTCATCGATCAAGCCTTTAGTCTCAGCTTTAAAGATCCGAAGTGATCGCCCAAGACCGCGTGCTGCATCGGGCAACTTCTTGAACCCACCGAACAAAAGGAGGGCGAGGAGCAGGATGATGATCCATTCCCAGCCGCGTAAACCTGACATGCGACTCAGCATACGCCCGGAACCGGCGAGAAAGTAACCACACCACGACAAACACGACCCCGCAGTCAGATGTTGACTACGGGGTCGGCGTCTGTGGGGGTGTTCGAAATATCGGTCAGGCTCCGGGTGCAGGCTCGAAGTCACCGGCCACGAGATCGTTACTCTCGAGCCAGAGGGCGAAGTCCAAGACGTCGTCGTAGTTGAAGGCAGGGCCGGTGTGTCCTTCAAGTGCCTCTGCAGGCACTCGGTCCACTACGACCCCGGCACTCGAGAGCAGCGCGACTACCTCTTCGTCAGCGGGCTTCTCAATGTCATCGTGACATTCCGTGCAGCGGAACGTATAGGTCGCCCACCCTGCACTTTCGGCCACAGTGAGTCGTACATCGCTGGGTGTTAGGTCAACGTCGCCGCACACAGGGCACGTGGCCTTGATTGTCGTCATGGCGGTCGCCTCCGTCATAGTCCTGCTTTAGATTTAATCCTTCGGCAGGACATTGACCGAACTTGAGGACCTATTTCTTCCCCACGGCGAAATTGCCAATTCGAGGCGCTATTTCTCACTCTCAGTAGCTGATTCTGTGGATAACTTCGCATTGTCCACAGGAGTTGCAGTGGTGTAAGTCGTGAGGGCCGATGCGGCGCGTAACCGTAGTTCTTCTGCAAGGTTTGCCGGTTCGAGCACTCGAACCCGACCGGCGAATCCAAGCACGGTCCTGATGGCCCATTCCCTCGAGGCGATGGAAAGTTCAACTAGCCAAGTCCCGTTCTCGCGTCTGACATGGGCCAATGACGGAGTCTGTTCAACCCACCACGCGACCGAAGAGTCAAGTTCGAACACGGCTGCCGTACCCGCCAGGTTCAAGCCGGCGTCGAACGTGACATCCACTGGCAGCTCGAGAGCTTCGTCGAGTTCGACGAGGCGTTGGATTCGATCGATGCGGAACATTCGCAGGGCTTGCGCGTTTCGGCACCAGGCATGCAGGTAGGACTGAGCATCGACAGTGAGAATCTGTAACGGGTCGATGACGCGCTGGGTGACTTGGTCAGTCGCACCGCCGTGGTAGTCGATTCTGATCGCGTGAGCGTTGGTCATTGCGGTATGAATCTCGTCGATGCAAGCCTGATCGGCGGAGCCGAAGTCATCAGTGACAACGACGTGATCGACCAGTGCTGCTGCGCTACCTGCGGCCTTGGCGATTTTGGCAGTCACAGTTGCCAGAGCGGACCTGTCATGTGGGCCGGGCACAGCAGCGAGCATCTTCAGTCCGAGCAGAAGTGACACAGCTTCCACTGGTGTGAACTGCAGCGGATTCTCAATGCCCTGCGGGTCGCGAACAGTGATCGTCTCACCGAAAGCATCTATGTCCAAGGTTATGTGGTTGATGCTGAATTCGGTACAGATAGCCAGGTTGACGTCATCGCGTAGTAGATCCGCAGTGATTCCGAAATGCTCGGCAGCCTGATCCCAAGTGATCCCCGGGTGTGCTTGGAGCCATGGAACCAAGGCCAGGAGGCGGGATAGGCGTGCCTGTGCGGTTTCAACAGTTGCCTTGGACGCAAGTTTGGCGACCTTGGCAAGGCTCGCTCTATCGGCGTCTTGCAAAGTGGAACTCGGAGCGCACGCAAGGCTGCGCAGCACATTGGTTGTGCGCTCGCGTAGCCACTCAGGACGCAGCACCGTGACCTCGTCTCCCGCGGCCAGAATCTCTTGTAGTGCCTTGTCAGGGTCGACTGCGCTCAATTGCACTCGATCTGCTGTATCAAAGTCGGTGTCGGGGTCCGCCAATGCGCGCAGCCTCAGTGCCGCAGCCGGCTTGAGCGCCAGCACGATATCGACAGGGTCGTTCCCCGGATAGTCGGTAGCGATCAGCTCGCGGAGGACAACCCCCTCAGGTAGCTCGTAGCTTCCAGGCGCCATCGAGGATTTCTTTGATTGGGTACCGATATCACTGGCAATGCGAGACAGCCGAAATGAGCGTTGCTCGGCGCGGTCGAGATCGTGTCCGACCAAATACCACTGGCCGCGCATCGCAACGATGCCCCAACCCTGGACTCGGCGCTTCTCCGGTGTGCCACTGGCCGACTTGCGGTACTCGAATTCCACGGGTTGGCGAATGCCGATCGCCGACGCCAGTGATGCCAAGACCTGGCCGTTTACGTGCACAGATGGCGTGAACCCAGAGGTATCGGATTCGGTCCAAAATCCCGTGACTCGCTCGATCTTGCTCAGGGCATTGGTGGGATCGCCAGCCCACCCTGATTGATCCCACATGCGCGCGGCGAGGCCAAGAACTAGGGACTCTGCCGGAGTGAGATCCAACTTGGGCAGGTATGTCTGTTTGCGGCTCAGAACGTAGCCACTGCCGATCTCATCGTCGGTCTCGACTGTCTCGATGTTGATCCCGAGCGCCCGCAGGTCGTCCTTGTCGCGTTCGAACATCCGCTCGAAGGCCGCATCGCTGGCATCCGCCGGGTAGTCCCCCGACCACTGTCGAAGATCTGTACGCGACAGAATCTTGAGATTGCGTTGGGCCTCAAGGAGACTCAATGCCAGCGACAGTAAACGTTCAGTCTTGTTGCTCGACATGCTTTAGCTGATCTTGGTTAATTGCACCACAAAGATGAGTGTTTCGTTTGGTTGTATGTCGGGGGACGTGGGGTTCGCGCCGTATGCGAGATCACCAGGAACCACCAGGATGCGCTCTCCGCCCACCTTCATGCCAGGGATGCCCTCGGTCCAGCCCTTGATGAGCCCACCTTCAGTGAGCGGGAAGTTCGCAGGTTCGCCGGAGTCAAATGACGACTCGATCTTGTTTCCCGTCAGCCCACCGGCTAGGTAGTAGTTGACGGTGATGTTGTCATTCAACTTGGCGGTCGCTCCGGTGCCCACCACTACGTCCTTGCTGGAAAGTTCTGTCGCCGAGGCTGGGAATGGGAACGTGACCTTCATAACTGCACCTGTGCCTGAGACCTGAACCTCATTGGCAGTCAGGTTGGTGGTGCCAGCACTCGCAGATGCGCTTGCACCACCGGAGCCGCTATCGCTAGAACAGGCTGCGGCCGCAAACATCAGGAGAGGGGCACAGAGCAGGATCAACACACGACGGAGGTTAGAAGTCATCCCAGCACCCTACGGCTACATGCTCGCTATCAGTTTCTCGACTCGCTCATCGACGAATCGGAATGGGTCTTTGCACAGCACAGTGCGAGCCGCTTGGTCGTTGAGCTTGAGGTGCACCCAGTCGACTGTGAAGTCACGTCGGCGCTCTTGAGCCTTGCGAATGAACTCCCCGCGCAGTCGCGCACGGGTGGTTTGGGGCGGCACGGATTTGGCCTGATAGATCTCGATGTCGCTGGTGACACGCGCGGCCAGCCCATTGCGTTCCATGAGGTAGAACAAGCCTCGGCGTCGAGTGATGTCGTGATAGGTCAGATCGAGTTGGGCTATGCGTGGATTCGACAAGTCCATGTTGTGCTTGTTCATGTAGCGCTCTAGCAGCCGTAGCTTGATGACCCAGTCAATTTCGGTTTCGATTTGAGTGAGGTCGCCTGCGCCGATCGCTTTGAGGGCGCGACCCCAGAGTTCGATGGTCCTGGCGGGTGCCCCGTCAGGGTCATCGAGCAGACCGGTGGACTCGGCGAAACTCTGCACTTTCTGGAAATACTCGCTCTGTATATCCAACGACGACATCATTTTCCCGTTGGCCATGCGCACCGTTTGGCGGCCGGTCTGATCCGCACTCATCTCACGGATGGCTCGGATTGGATTCTCAAGCGTTAGGTCTCTGATGCTGCGCCCGGCCTCAAGCATGCGCAGGACCAGGTCGGTCGTGCCGAGTTTGAGCATCGTGGTGGTTTCGCTCATGTTCGAGTCACCGACGATGACGTGCAGGCGGCGATAGCGTTCGGCATCCGCGTGGGGCTCGTCACGGGTGTTGATGATGGGTCGCGACCGAGTGGTTGCTGAAGACACGCCCTCCCAGATGTGGTCGGCCCGTTGGCTCACTGTGTAGATCGCTCCGCGCGGGGTCGAAACGACCTTGCCCGCACCGCAAATGATTTGGCGTGACACGAAGAAGGGAATCAGGGCGTCCGCCAGTCGCCCGAACTCGCCTTGCCGACCGATCAAGTAGTTCTCGTGGCAGCCATAGGAGTTGCCAGCGGAGTCGGTGTTGTTCTTGAACAGATAGATATCCCCGGTGATGCCCTCTTCAGCGAGGCGCTTTTGGGCATCGACGAGCAATCCCTCCAGGATGCGCTCCCCCGCTCGGTCGTGAGTTACAGCCTCGATGATGTCGTCGCATTCTGGGGTCGCGTATTCCGGGTGGCTGCCGACGTCGAGGTAAAGGCGGGCGCCATTGCGCAGGAAGACGTTGGAGCTTCGGCCCCACGACACGACCCGGCGGAAAAGGTAGCGCGCAACTTCGTCTGGGGATAGGCGCCGCTGACCTCGAAATGTGCACGTGACGCCGTACTCAGTCTCGATCCCGAAGATGCGCCGGTCCATACTTACTCGGCCAATTCCGAGAGCACTTCGGTGAGGCGCTCGCCCACCAGTCGCTTGAAACGACGGCGCGGACGATTGCGGTCCAGGACTGCAACCTCAAGCTCGTTGGCCTTCAGCTCGCGCGGCGGGCCACCGTTGGTGGTGCCAGCTTTTCCGAGGAACTTCACGGCCAAGGCCATGGCATCTTCCAAGCTCAAGCCTTCCCGCCATGCTTCCTTGAGTTCAGCCACGATGGTGTCGGCGCTACCGCCCATAGCGACGAAACCGTGCTCGTCGGCCACTGAACCATCAAATGTCAACCGATAGAGCTGATCTTCTTCAGACGTAGGTCCGACCTCGGCGACGACGATTTCTACTTCGTAGGGCTTAGGTGCCTCGGTGAACACAGTGCCGAGGGTTTGGGCGTAGGCATTGGCCAGACTGCGGGCCGTGACATCGACGCGGTCGTAGGAGTAGCCACGCAGGTCGGCGTAGCGAACCCCGGCTTGCCGCAAGTTCTCGAACTCGTTGTACTTGCCTACGGCAGCGAACGCGATCCGATCGTAGATCTCGCTGATCTTGTGCAACGCCCGGCTGGGGTTTTCGGCGACGAACAGGATGCCGTCGACATACTGGATGACGATGACCGAACGACCCCGGCTGATGCCTTTACGGGCGTAGTCGGCTTTGTCTTTGATCATCTGCTCCGGAGAGACGTAATACGGCATGCTCATGCGCCAGCCTCCACGACAGGTAGAGCGGCAACGGGGCCGTTGGGTGCGAGTTGGCGCGCGGCCACGATCTTGCGCACGAGCCCGTTCATGACTTCCTCGCTGATGCGACGCACGCCGTCGACATCGATGCAGTCAACGATTGGGTAAATTCCGCGGGACAGGTCGGGCCCGCCCGTGGCCGAGTCGTCATCGGCGGCGTCGTAGAGAGCCTCGAGGCAGGCCGACACCGCAGCGGCCTCATCCAATCCGGGTTGGTACAACTTCTTGAGTGCACCCCGGGCGAACATGCTGCCCGAACCTACCGAATGGAAAAGGTGCTCCTCATACCGACCGCCGGTGACGTCATAGGAGTAGATGCGTCCGTAATTGCGCTCGATGTCAAAGCCAGCGAACAACGGCACCACAGCGAGGCCTTGCATGGCCATTCCGAGGTTTCCGCGAAGCAACGCTGATAGGCGGTTGGCCTTGCCCTCCAGAGAGAGGGTCGCACCTTCCATCTTTTCGTAGTGCTCTAGTTCCACTTGGAAGAGGCGAACCAACTCGATTGCGAGTCCGGCGGTACCAGCGATGCCCACCACTGTGTGGTCATCGACTGCGAACACTTTCTCGATGTCACGCGAGGCGATAAAGTTCCCGGCGGTGGCGCGGCGGTCTCCGGCCATCACGACTCCCCCGGCGTAGGTCGCCGCGACGATCGTTGTGCCATGGGGAACGGAGTCGCTGAATTCCGAGCTTGCAGAACGCTCATACTCACTGGCCCCAGGCAACAAGGACGGGTCGATCTGGGAAAGGTACTCAGCGAACGACGAGGACCGCGTTGTGAACGAGTCCACGGTGACTCACTCACCACCCTTTTGTACGAAGGATGAGACGAACTCCTGAGCGTTCTCTTCCAGGACGTCGTCGATGTCGTCGAGGATCGCGTCCACGTCGGCGTCGATCTTCTCTTTGCGCTCTGCTACGTCGCTGGCGACCTCGTCGTGGGTGTCTGTTTGATCTGACTCGCCGCGTGTGGGCTGCTTGTGTTCTTGGCCACCGGCCATGGGACGCCTCCTCATGAGTATTGACGAACTGGACTTGTTGTCGAGCCTATCTGGTTGTTGGTGCTTCAAGCTTCTACTTAGCCGACCCTAGAACCGCGAGTAGTTCTTCGGCGGTCTTGCAGTTGTCCAGCAATTCCCCGACGTGTGCGCGGGTACCGCGTATTGGGTCCAGAGTCGGTACTCGCTGCAGCGACTTGCGACCTGGAACATCAAAGACAACCGAATCCCACGAGGCCGCGGCAATGGCTTGGGGGTAGCGGCGTACACACTCGCCGCGAAACCAAGCCCTGGTGTCTACAGGCGCGTTCGATACGGCGGCCTCGATCTCGGCATCGGTCGTGATGCGTTTGAGGCTTCCGCGGCGTTCAAGGCGCCGAGCTAGACCCTTGTCTTCTTGCATGTCTGCATACTGCAGGTCGACGAGGTGGAGTCGAGAATCTGACCAGTCGACGTTGTCTCGTCGCCGGTAGCCCTCAAGGATCTGGAGCTTGGCGACCCAGTCGAGTTCGTCGGCGCACTCCTGCGGGTCGCGATCGAGGGCATCCAACAATTTGTGCCAACGCGTCAAGACATCTGCTGTCTGCGCGTCAGGCCTGCCGCCGGACTCCCGCTCGACGAGGTCGGCGGCGCGGTCGGCGTAGTGGCGCTGAATCTCCACTGCGGTCATCAAGCGGCCATCCCGAAGCTCCACTTTGAACTCAAGGGAAGGGTCGTGGGACACCTGGTGGATTGCTGCTACGGGTTTGGCAAGGGCAAGGTCGCTGAGGTCGACGCCAGTTTCGATGAGGCGTAAGACCAGCGAGGTCATCCCCATTTTCAGGTATGTGGCGGTCTCGGACAGGTTGGCGTCGCCCACGATGACATGCAGGCGCCGGTGGAATTGCGGGTCAGCATGGGGTTCGTCGCGGGTATTGACCAGTGGTCGCTTTAGGGTGGTTTCCAGGCCGACTTCGACTTCGAAAAAATCTGCGCGTTGAGAGAGTTGGAACCCGTCGGTACGCCCATCTTGGCCAATACCCACGCGTCCAGCGCCCGTGATGACTTGCCGGGTGACGAAGAACGGGATGAGACCACCGACGATGCTGCTGAATGGTGTTGCGCGACTCATCAGGTAGTTCTCATGCGTGCCGTATGAGGCGCCCTTGTTATCGGTGTTGTTCTTGTAGAGCCGCAGCGGGCCAACGCCCGGAGTTGCAGCAGCCGCAATCGCTGCGCGTTGCATGACTAGCTCGCCGGCTCGGTCGTACACGAGGGCATCTCGTGGGCTCAATACTTCTGGGCTTGAGTACTCCGGGTGGGCATGATCGACGTAAAGGCGTGCGCCGTTGGTCAGAACGACGTTTGCCATTCCTAAGTCATCGGTGAGCTGACTCGGGTCGGCATCGGCACGGGTCATGTCGAAGCCGCGCGCGTCCCGCAGCGGTGTCTCCTCGTTGTAGTCCCAGCTAGCCCGGCCCTTGTGATCGGCGTTGACGAGGTTCGCATAGGCGTTGACGATCTGGGACGAAGCCAACATCGCGTTGATGTTGGGGTGCCCGGGCAGAGAAATGCCGTACTCGGTCTCGATACCCATGACTCGGATGACGCTCACTGCCCAAACCTAAACTGCCGAGGTGGGAATCATCTAGCTGGGAAGGGGCGAGTCCGAGACAGGCAGGATCAGATTGCCCCGAGAATCAGCCCGACCCCGCCGAATGCAGCGAGTCCCAGGACAGCGATTCGCGCTGAAGTGGCCGACACTCGAGAAGCGAGCAAAAGTCCCACAAGCGTTCCAAGTCCCAGGGCAACGAACATGATTGTTGGTGGTGAGACAAAACCGAGGATCAGCAGCGTCACGAGATTCTGGATGAGAAAGAACGCCTGCAAGGTCGCCCGTGAACGCCGTCGCTCC
>Ga0105047_10005845_pt1 | contig 20996 bp, 15 predicted proteins | sample MAT04_FD_78384 | JGI IMG/M metagenome (GOLD analysis project Ga0105047, IMG submission 78384) | Freshwater microbial communities from Lake Fryxell liftoff mats and glacier meltwater in Antarctica - MAT-04 (megahit assembly) | ecosystem: Environmental > Aquatic > Freshwater > Ice > Liftoff... | reverse complement strand
TCGTCCTCGGTGTCGCGAGACGAGTCGCGGTCAGCGCGGTTCTTCTCCGCGGCTTCTTCGGCAGCGAGAAGCTTCTTCTTGCTGTCCTTCTCGAGGGCCTGGTCTCGCGTCTCGCTGCTCATCGCTTGCCCCGCTTCGCTGCTGCCGGCTCTTCGTCCGAGTCGTCGTCGTCAGACTCGTCCTCGTCCTCGTCCTCGTCCTCGTCCTCGTCGTCCGAAGCGCTCTGGCTCTCGGTGACGGGGCCGAGCTGGCGGTTACGCCGCTCGTCGCCGATGGTGAGCTGACGGAACACGTCCTCGAGCGTCTGCGTGTCGCGGTGCAGCTCGAGCATGACCCAGCCCTTGTCCGCGACGAGGCGGAAGATGTCGGCGCGGATGTCCTGGCCGTCGTCGCCGTCGATCGCGTACGCGTGCGCGCGCTCGTCGGTGGGGAGCTCGGCGACCTTCTTCACGCCGGGGAGGCGGCCGAGGGCGGCCTCGACCTCGGACTGCTTCGGGAGCGGGCCGCTGCCGCGGTACGGCGAGGTGCCGACCGACTCCTGGACGGAGACGATGTAGCGAACGCGGCCGCTCTTGGCGCGGATCTCGTCGAGGGCGCCGTCGGCGACGACGCGACCGCGAGACACGATGATGGCGCGCGCGCAGGCGCTCTCGACCTCCTTGAGGTTGTGCGTCGAGAGGAGGACCGTGCGGTCCTTGCCGATCTGCTTGAGGTAGTTGAGGAACTCGGCCTTCTCGTTGGGGTCGAGGTCGCTCGTCGGCTCGTCGAGGATGAGGATCGGCGGGTCGTGAATGAGCGCCTGCGCAAGCCCGACGCGCTGGCGATAGCCGTGCGACAGCTGGCGGATCTCCTTCGAGAGCGACTGGGCGAGACCGCAAACCTCGACCACGTTACGAGCGCGCTTCTTGAAAGTGCTGGAATCGATGTTCCGGACCTGCGCCGCGAAGCGCAGGTACTCGTAGACGGTCATCTCGAGGTAGAGGGGGGCGCGCTGCGGCAGGTAGCCGAGGCTCGAGCGCACCGCGAGTGTGTCATCGAAGACGTCCTGGCCGCGGACCTTCGCCGTGCCGGAGGTCGGTGCGATGAAGCACGTCAGGATTCGCATGGTGGTCGACTTGCCGGCCCCGTTAGGGCCCAGGAAGCCGACGACTTCGCCACGGCGAACCTCGAAGCTCACGTCGTCGAGCGCGCGAAAGGAGCCGTACCGCTTGGTAAGGCCGTTCGCGTAGATCATCACGTCGGTGGACATCCAACCTCCGAAGAGCGCTAAAAAAGGGGGGAGAGCCGTCTCTGGTGCCCCCGCCGCGCGGAATACGGGGCCCCGATGGGGGACCTGTCGCCGCGCGGAACGAGCTACCTACCGGATTTCTTCCCGTGGCCCAAGTCCCGCGCCGTCTCTCGCGAGCGCGACTGCGGTGACAACCCCGTAACAAAGGCCGGCAGGCCCCCGAAACAGGCGCCAAACCCCGCTTAAGCGAGGGTCAGGCCCGCTTCGGGCGGCATCCTAATTCGGCCGATTCTCCTGTCAACGGGGTGACTGCGGAGCCGGATCCCGAGGTTTGCCCGGCCGGCGGCGGCCTTGCGCGCCGTCGAGGGCAAGACCCTCGAGACTCCCTGGCGCGACCAGGGAAGGTGCAAGCAGCGCTATCAGGTGCGCGCCACCCGCATCGACGCGAAGCGATTCACCCTCCACTTGTGGCTCGCCCAGGAGTGCGACAACGGGCAAGGCATGCAGGCGACGGGCGAGCCGATCCGCGCGTGGGACCTGGAGGTGGAGCTGATCGAGCGCGTGGACCCGGCGCATGCCGCGGAGCTCCGCAAGCGTGGCGCCGTGGCCGACGCTCAGCGTGAGCGCGAGACCTCCGGCTGCTCCGCCGGCTGTCAGGCTTGTTCAGCGTGCGCGACGTGCGTCGTGAGAGACATCAAGTAGCGCCGCGCGTGATGCTCGTGGTTCCTACTTCTTGCCCTTCGGCTTCTTCGGGGCGGGATACTGGGGAGGAAGGGCCGAGGTCGGCGGGCTCGCCCCTCCCGGCGGGCTCGACGGCGGCAGCGCCGTCGACGGCGGCGGGAACGACGGAGTGCCCGGCGGCGACGACGGAGTGCCCGGCGGCGACGACGGCGGCAGCCCACCGGCGTTGGCCGGGGCTCCAGGCACGGGGGTCGTCGCGTCGCCGACCGGCATGAACCGCCAGATGTCCGAGGTCCCGGTGCCGTCGGCGGTCGCGGCCCAGTCGAAGTAGATCCAGCCGTCCTTGCCCCAGTGCGGACGGAGCGCGCTGCCCTCGCCGTTCGTGAGCTTCGTGAGCCCCGTCCCGTCGAGCGCGACCGAGTAGAGGTTCCACCCCGAGCCCTGACGGTTCGAGGAGAAGACGATCTTGCGGCCGTCCGGAGAGAACGCGGGGCCGCCGTTTCCGCCCTCGTTCGTGATCTGCACCAGCTCGCCGCCGGTGAGCGGGTTCATGAGAAAGAGCTGGTTCTGGCCGCTCACGCTGCGCACGAACGCGACCTTCTTCTCGTCCGGGCTCCATGCGGGCATCGCGCCTTCACCGAGGACCGTGAGATGAGAACCGTCGACGCCGACGACCGCGAGGTTCCACGTCGCGCCGCGCATCTGCGTACTGAACGCGACGTACTTGCCGCTCGGTGACGCGGCAGGTTGCGACGGATTTGCGGCCATCTGGTTGCCGACGACCATCGTGACGGCCGAGCCGGGCGTGTCCGAGAGCGTCCGCAGGATCGCGAGCGGCCCCATCGAGTCTCCGGAGTAGACGAAGCCGTGGCTGTCCGGCATCCAGCTCGGAAAGCCTGCGTTCGCGTTCGGCGGCGTGAGCAACGTACGTGCGTTCGGCGAGTTCGGGTTCACGCCGACGATCGCGCGGTGCACGACCGGCTGGGCGCCGTACACGTCCGCCTGGGTCACTGTGTCGACCTCGAAGAGGAGCATGTGCAGATCGTTCGAGAGCACCGGGCGCCACTCGTCCTCGTTGCCCGTCGTGATGCGGGTGAGCGCGCTGCCCGCGCCGGTCACGGTGAGCGTGACCGGAACCACGCCAGGTTGCCCGACGTCGTGATGATGCTTCCCGCCACATCCCGCGATGGTGATGAAGAGGGACGCGCTGAGGACCACGTGCCGGATCGTTCGCATGCTGAACGCGATGCAAGCCTCTTCGGTCGCACCTGGCAACAGCATTTCAGCGGGAGAACGAATCAGGGCAGGTGAATCCAGCCCTGCTTGCCGCCGTGGCAGGTCGCTGCGTTGCACGAGCCCTCCATCGGAGCGTCCGTCATCGTGGCAACGTTCGTCGCGTCGCGGACGCCCGCGTTCACCGGGAAGGTGACGCCCGCATTGGCGGCGTCGCTCTTGCGGACGAAGAAGTTACCGAGCGCGTCGGTATAGGTGCTGACGGCCTTGCCGGTGGTCGGGTTGCGGAGGCGAACCTCGACCTGCGCCGCGGGCATCGTCGCGGCCTTGTCCTTGTAGACCGTGCCGCCTGCGAACATGAGCAGATCGTTGTTCTTGCCGTGGCACTGGAGGCAGTCCTTCTGCGCGGGGTTCAGGCTCCCGAACTGGAGAATGTGCTGCCCCTTCGACGTGTTCGTGCCGCTCTTGCCCGGGACGAAGGCCGGCGCACCGGTGAACGCGTCGTCTCCCGAGGGAGCAGGCCCCTTGCCGCTGTCGGCCCCCGAGTCGACGCCACCGGACGAGGTGCCGCCCGAGGTCCCGGTTCCGGTGCCCGTGCCCGCGTCGCCGCCGTCGACGGAGCCCGACGTACCGCCGGAGGTGCCGCCGCTCGAGCCCGTCACGTCCGAGCTGCTGTCCTCCGACCCGCCGCACGCGGCGCTCGCGGAGACCAGGAGCACACAAGCCATCGAAGCAAGAGTCGTCTTGACCATCGGCCGGAAGTACCGGCGGCCGCCGAGGATCAGGCAACCCGCGCGAAATTTTACGTCGGACGCTGCCGGACGATGTCGAGGGCCGCGATCCGGTAGCCCTCCGCCAGGGTCGGAAAGTTGAACGTGGCCTCGATGAGCACGTCGATCTCGCAGCTGCCGAGCATCGCCATCTGCCCGACGTGCACCAGCTCCGACGCTCCCTCGCCGACGACCTGGACGCCGACGAGTCGACGACCGTCGGGCGATGCGACGAGCTTGATCAGGCCGTCGCCCGACGCGCTCACGTGCGCACGCGCGATCTCCGAGTAGGGCGCGCGACCGATGATGGCGCCTCCATGCTGGGTGATCGCCTCGGTGCTCGAGAGACCGACGCTCGCGATCTCGGGGATCGTGTACGCGCAGAACGGGATCATCGCGATCGCGGACTTGTCGTTCGGGAGGCCGAGCGCATGACGGGCCGCACGACGCCCCTGTTCCATCGCGGAGGAGGCGAGCGCGGGAGGCCCGATGACGTCGCCGACCGCATAGATCGAGCGGACGCTGGTGCGGAGGTGCTCGTCGGCCTCGACGAACCCTCGAGCCGTCGTCTTCACGCCGATCGCGTCGAGCCCGAGACGATCGACGTTGGCGATCCGGCCGAGCGCACAGAGGACCTTGTCGGCGAACAGCGTCTCGCCGTCGTCGAGAAGGACCTCGCAGCGCTCCACGCCGTCGTACTTCACGCTGACGACCTTGCGCTTCGGGGTGAAGCGCGAGCCGGTCGCCACGAACGACGAGAGGAAGGCGTCGGTGAGCTCGGGGTCGAGGAACGACATCGGTCGCTGCCCGGGATCGACCATCGTGACGCGCACGCCGAGCGAGGCGAAGATGGACGCGTACTCGCTCGCGATGACTCCCGCGCCGAGGATGATCAGCGTCCGCGGCAGATAGGTCATCGACAGGACGGAGTCGCTGTCGAGGACGTGCTCGTGATCGATCTCGACGCCCTGCGGGGTTCGCGGACGCGAGCCGCTCGCGAGCACCACGTGCTGCGCGCGGAGACGTCGGTGGTCTCCGTTGGGTGCGGAGACGTCGAGCTCGTGCTCGTTCACGAATCGCGCGTGCCCATGCCAGACCGCGATCTCGTTACGGCGCAGCTGGGCCTCGATGTACGTCTGGTGCGCGCCCACGACGTCGTTGAGGCGCGTCATCAAGCTCGCGACCTCGAGCCCCTCGCCGAGCTGGGACTTGAGCACGCCGCCGGTGCGACGCTCGAGGCTGCGAAGGGCGAGCGCCGTCTCGCGGAGCGTCTTGCTGGGGATCGTGCCGTGATGCACGCACGCGCCGCCGCTCCGGTGCTCGCGCTCGACGAGGACGACCTTCTTGCCGGCCTTCGCCGCGCAGATCGCCGCCTTCTGGCCGCCCGGCCCGCTGCCGATGACGGCGAAGTCGACGTCGGTGATGTCGGCGCTCATGCGAGCGCCCGGATCGCGTCGAGAACTGCGGGGCTGCGAGCGATGAGCAAGTCGATCTCCTCGGTGTACAGGCTGAGCGCGATGGCCGACGGGTGCGACTGGATGGTCTGAGGAGTGATCTCCTCACCCACGAGGGTGGCGCGCGCGAGGATGTTCGCGAGCTGGACGGTGACGACGGTCGCGTCGACCGAGGCGCCCGCGCCGGTCGCGACCACCGTCCCCTCGGGAAGCGACGCGTGATGCTTTCGGATGGTGTCGACGGTGCGGACGGGCAGGCCCCATCGGCAGGCGATGTCGGCGCCGACTTGCTCGTGGATACGAGCGACGTCGGCATCGACCACGGCGGGATCGTGCGGGACGTCCGAGCTCTTCTCGATGTCGTCGGCGAGCTCCCAGAGCGCCGGCATGCCCACGTCGCCGAGTAGACCGCTCAGGAACGCCTCCTCGACGTTGAGCCGACGGAGGCGCGCGATCTCCTGGGCCCACATCGCGGTGGCCACGGAATGACGACGGAGGTTCTGCGCGGCCCCCTTCCGGCTCTTGCAGACGAACGCGCGGGCCTGACAGGTGACGAGCAGCGCGATCTGCCGCGTCTGGCTCACGCCGAGGCGCGCGAGCGCCTGAGGCAGGCTGACGATCGCCGAGCGCGCACCGAAGACGGGGCTGTTCGCCAGGCGGAGGAAGTGCGCGGCGAGCGCGGGATCTCGACGGACGATCGACGCGAGCTCGCGCATGTCGCAGTCGTCTCGCTTGCAGGCGTCCATCACCTCGCGTGCCGCCTCGGGCAACACGGGGACGTCGAGCTCGCCGGCGGCGACGCGCGTTTCGAGGACCTGAGCGAAGGCTTCCACGTCCTGGATAACGGCCGGGGCCAGCGCGCGTGAAGAGCTGAGGCGCAGCGCCTGTGCTCTGGGGCTGGACGACGCTGGCCCGCGCTCGTACTAAGTGGGCACGAGGTCTGAGGAAATCATGTGCGCACGCGAGCTCGAACCGACCATCGTGACCGATCTCCAGAACCGCCTCAGCTACGGGGGGTATCTGCAGCTCGACCGCCTCCTCTCGTCGCAGAGTCCGGTATCGGCGCGTGACGGAGCACCGGCGCGCCACGACGAGATGCTCTTCATCATCCAGCACCAGGTCTCCGAGCTCTGGATGAAGCTGATGATCCACGAGCTGTCCGCCGTCGTGCTCGACGTGAGCGTCGACAAGCTGGAGCACTCCTTCAAGGGGCTCGCGCGCGTGAAGTTGATCCAGGAGCAGCTCTTCGCGCAATGGGCCGTCCTCGAGACGCTCACGCCCTCCGAGTACGAGGAGTTCCGCCCCGCGCTCGGGACGTCATCGGGGTTCCAGTCCGCGCAGTACCGCGCGATCGAGTTCCTGCTCGGCAACAAGCAGAAGGCGATGCTCGAGGTGTTTCGCCATGACCCGGCGGCGTTCGACGTGCTCGACGATCTCCTCCGCGCGCCGTCGCTCTACGACGAGTTCCTCCGCTACCTCGCGCGTCGCGGGCTCCCGGTGCCGGCCGCATGTCTCGAGCGTGACTTCGCCGAGCCGTACGTCCGCAATCCCGACCTCGTGCCGGTCTTCAAGACGATCTACGAGGACACCTCGCGCTGGTGGGACGCCTACGAGATGTGCGAGAAGCTGCTCGACATCGAGGAGAGCTTCCAGCTCTGGCGCTTCCGTCACATGAAGACGGTCGAGCGCATCATCGGCCACAAGAAGGGCACCGGCGGCTCCTCGGGAGTGTCGTTCCTGAAGCGCGCGCTCGACCACGCGTTCTTCCCCGAGCTCATCGACGTGCGCACGGTGATCGGCGTCTGACGCCCGACTTCAGAGCACGGGCGGGAGGGCGAGCTTCGGGGCGCTGACGCCGAGCGCCTTCGCGGGCATCGAGCGATCCGTATCGGCGATCTGCACGTCCGCGCCCGTCGAGTTCTGGACGACGAACTTGAGGCCCGAGCCGCCGGTGCCGACCTTGCCGCTCACGATGATGATGCCGCGCTCGCTGCCGTCGATGACGCCTGCGGCACGTGCGTTCGTCTCGAAGATCGAGCCGTCGATCTTGAAGTCGCCCGACTTGGCGAAGATGCCGACGCCGTCACCGACCTGCTCGGTGCTCTCGAGATTCGTGACGAGCGGCGCCGCAACGGTGTCCGCGATGCGGCCGCTCACGATGATGATGCCGTGCGACTCCATCGCACCGACGCCGACGATCTTGTTCTTCGTGATCTGAGAGCCTTCGATCTTCACGGCGGGCGCGTCGAGCGTGCCGTTCACGCGCTGCGCCCAGATCCCGCGCTCGCCGTTCTCGTTGACCGTCGCGTTCTTGATCGAGGCCGTCGTGAGCGCGCCGTCGACGAGCACGCCGACGCCCTCGTTCTTCTCGACGGTGACGTTCTCGAGATCGAGCTTCGCGCCGTCCTGCGCGATGACGCCGGCGGCCGCTGCGAGCGCGGTGCCCGCATGGCTCGCGCTCGCTCCGCCCTTCCAGCTGACGTGCGCGCCCGACACCCAGAGGCCGAGCGTGCTCTTCGTGAGCATGACGTCCGTGAGCGTGACCACACCGGTCGCGCAGCCCGGCGTCGCCGTCTCGCGGCAGAGGACGGCGAGCGCCGCGCTCTTCGCGCCCGACACGTTGACGTTCGAGACGACCGCGTTGGCGGCGCGGACCGCGACGGCTACGCCCACGGCATCGACGACGTCGACCATCGCGAGCTGCGCGCCGTCCGCGAGAGTGACGGTCGGCTCCTGTGCCGTGCCACCGGTGAGCGTGGCACGCGAGCCGCTTTGTGCCACGAGGCCCACTCCGGCCGGCACACTGAAGGGCCCGGCGTACGATCCGGCGGAAAGGACCACGCAGCTTCCGGGCGCCGCGCTCGCCAGGGCGGCCCGGGCCGCGGAGGCGTCGCTCGCCGACGTGCTCGTCGTGCACGAGATGCCGACGCCCGCGGGCGCGCCGCCCGAGGAGCTCGACGTGCTGCTGCAACCACCGAGGCCCGCGATTGCCGCGCCCCCGGCGACGAGCGCCACGAGCGCCGTGCGTGCGAGGAGCGAGAACCGCGGACGAGACGAGCGAGACGAGGTCATGGCAAGCCCATCTTACGCGTCGATCGTCGCATTGCTTCCCTGCCCGAAGCGCTTGGTCACGCCCTCGGCGGTATGGGCCTGCCCGATCTGGCGCAGGATGACACAAGCCGCCTCCTTGTGCCGCCGCGCCTGCTCGAACGCGGCACGGTCGCGGTCGCGATGGAGCTTCGCGAGATAGCAGTCCATCGCCGTCGCGTGGGCCATCGCGAGGAACGACGGGGTCTTCGAGCGCTCCGCGTGGGTGATCGCGGCGCACGCGCGCTCCACCGCGGCATCGACGGCCCCTCGTGCGAGCTCGACCTCGGCCAGCGCCCGGGCGCTGTCGGCGAGGACGTCGAGGTACCCGCCCTCCTCGCCGAGGCGACACGCGAGCTCGAGGTGCATGGCCGCGGCCTCGTGCTCGCCGAGCGCGAGCTTCACCTGACCGAGGTTCGAGTGGCCGACCGCCTCGCGCGCCGTCCAGCGCGCCTTCTTCGCCGCGGCGAGCGCGCGCTCGTAGTAGACGGCCGCCGCGGCGTGATCACCGCGCGTGTAGGCGACGCCGCCGAGGTTGACGAGGCCGTCCGGCATGCCCTGCGTGTCGCCGGCGAGCTCGCTCAGCTCGAGGGACGCCTTGAATGCCGCCTCGGCGTTCGGCAGATCGCCGGCGAAGAAGGAGATGGAGCCCTCGGCGTCCTTGAGGCGCGCCATGGCGACGTACCAGGCGGGGTCGCGCATGTGGAGGAGCTGCCCGATGCGGAGGCCCTCCTCGACGTCTTTCTTCGCGAGGTCGCGGTCGCCCTTCGCGGCGAGCTGGAAGGCGCGCGCGCCGTACGCGCGCATGTGGAGCACGCTCGGAGCGAGCTGCGCGCGGCACATCTCGATCGCCTTCGACAGCATGTCGATCGACTCCTCGATGCGCCCGTACTCCTTCGACACCGAGCCGCGCTCGAGGAGCACCCAAGCGTGAACCGCGTCGTCGTCGGCGACGCCGGCGGCGCGGAGGTCGAGCTCGGAGGCGTCGAGCGATCGGAGCGCCTCCTCGAAGCGGCCCGTGCGGCACTCGGCGACTGCCCGCTCGCGCAGCACGCCGGCACGCGCGATGCGGTCGTCGTTCGTCGTCTCCGTGCTCCAGAGCGAGGCGACGCGATCGAAGAAGCCGACCGCCTCGGGGTAGGCGCACACGCTCACGGCGTGTCGCGCGGCGTTGAGATAGAGACGGCGCGCGCGCGGCTTGTCGCCGGCCGCCTCGAGATGCGCGGCGAGATTCGCGTGGCCGCCCTCCCAGAGCTCGCCTCGTGCGCTCAGCCACTCGGCGACCTTGCGGTGCGCGGCGACCGACTGGGCGCGCGGGACGAGCTCGTACGACGCGTCGCACAGCGCCTGCGTCGCGAACGAGAGCTCGCGCTCTCCGGAGACGCTGGACGACGGCTGCGGCTTGATGAGCTCGCGCGCGCGCAGCGTGTCGAGGCTCGTGGCGAGCTCCTCCGCCGAGAGCTCGGGCGGCAGCACCTCGCGCAGCGCTCCGACCCAGAAGACGCGTCCGATGACGGACGCCATCTTCAAGATCTCCTTGTGCTGCGGGAGGAGCCCGTCGAGACGCGCCTGGAGGACGCCGCGGACCGTGTCCGGGAGATCGAGCTTCGCCGATCGCCCTTTGTCCCATTTTACAGGCACATGGTGCTCGTCGACGGTGAGCGATCCGCGGTCGACGAGCAGGCGCACGAGCTCCTTGCAAAGCTCGGGATTGCCCTCGGCCCGGCGGATGATCTCGCGCTTGATGTCGCGCGGGAAGCTCGGGACCTGGCGGAAGAGGTCGTCGAGGAAGCGCTCCATCACCTCCTCGTTGAACGGGAGGAGCTCGATCTTCGTGCGGATGTCCGAGCCCGTCATCCACGCGGGGACTTGCTCGGTCGCCTCGGGGCGCGCGGAGATCACGAGCAGCACGCGCTCGCGACGGAGCGCGCGAATCAGGTACTGGAGGAGGTCGAGCGAGCCCTGGTCCGTCCACTGCACCTGCTCGACGAGCATGACGACGGGCTTCGTGCGAGCGAGCCTGCGGATCCAGTCGCTGAACGCCGACACGGTGCGCGTGGCGTCGCTCGAGATCTCGGTCTCGAGCAACGGCGCTACCGGCGTCGGCGCGACGAGGTCGGCGAGCAGGCGTCCGGCCTCGCGACCGTCCTCCACCTCGTTGCCGGTCCACGCCGCCGCGACGGCGTCGACCACGCGGCCGCGCACGGCCTCGGGGGACTCGTCGACGCGCACGTTGAAGCGCGCGCGCAGCATCTTGCCGACGAACCCGAGCGGGGCGCCGGCGATGAGACGTGTCGCATGGAGGACCTGCGGCGGCTGCTCGCGCGCGCCGAGGGCGATGCGCAGCTGCTTGAGGAGGTGGCCCTTGCCGAGACCCATCTCGCCGACGATCTCGGCGACGCGCATCGTGCTCTGGGCGCCGACCGCGTCGTAGAGCCGGAGGAGCATCTCGAGCTCCTTGTGGCGTGCGAAGAACGGCGTGCCCGACGCGCTGCGCAGGCGCACCGAGCTCGCGGCCTCGTCGTCGCGCTCGCGCTCGACCTTGAACATGCCGACCGGCTCGGCGACACCCTTGACATGCACGGGCGGCACGCCGTGCATCTCGAAGCGATCGTGCACGAGACGCTCGGTCGCGGCGCCGATGAGGATCTCGCCGGGCGCCGCGGAGCCCTCGATGCGGCTCGCGACGTTGACCGTTGCGCCCATGATGTCGGCGCTCGCACGCGTGCCGGCGCCCACCGAGCCCACCATGACGAGGCCGGTGTTGATGCCGACCCGCAGCGCGACCTCGTGGTTTCGCTCGCGCGCGAGCTCGCGCACGCGTGCGGTCATCGCCAGCGCGGCGCGGACCGCGCGGATCGCGTCGTCTTCATGGGCAGTGGGGACACCGAACGCGGCCATGACGCCGTCGTTCACGTACTTCATCACCGTGCCGCTCTCGCGCTCGACCTCGCGCGCGAGCGGCTCGAAGAAGGCGTTCGCGAGCTCGCGCACGGCGTCCGGCTCGAGGTCGTTCGCGATCGCGCTGAACCCGACGATGTCGGCGAACACGACGGTCGCGAGCTTGCGCTCCTCGGCCCAGCGACCGCTGCTCATCGCCGAGGCAGGTGGCTGCGAGCCGAGGCCGAGGTTGATCGGGGCCTCCGACGAGTAGGCGACGGAGGGCGCCACCGACTGCGCCGGGACGGACGTGCGCTGCGTTCGCTGGCTCGGGAAGGCGCTGCGGATCGCCTGCTGCATCGTGCGAGCGTTCGGCCAGCGATCCTCCTTCTTGAAGGAGAGCGCGCGGTCGACAATCTCGACGAGCGACCTGGGAACGTCGGGCGCGACGGCACCGAGCGATTTCGCCTGCGCGGTGGCGGCCGCGATCACGACCTCCATGTGCGTCTTCGCGTCGTGCACGATTCGCCCTGAAAGAAGGGCAAAGAGCGTCGCGCCCACCGCCCAGAGGTCGCTCGAGGCGTCGACCTCGTCGGTGCGGCCGAGGGCCTGCTCCGGCGGCATGAAGGCGGGCGTTCCGATCGTGACTCCCGTACGCGTGCGGAGATGCGGGACGGGCTGCGCGACCGGGCCGCCGGGCGCGTCCTCGGCCCCCGGCTCGAGCTCCTCGCCGAGCGTGACGGCCCGGAGCCGGGCGATGCCGAAGTCGAGGACCTTCGCGACGCCGTCCTTCGTGAGGAAGACGTTCTCGGGCTTGATGTCGCGATGGACGATCCCTGCGCCGTGCGCCGCGACGAGGACGTAGAGCAGGCCGTCGGCGATCGTCAGCGCGTCCTCGAGGGGCAGGCGGCTGCCGAACCGCCGCGCGCGTGCGTCGGCCGTCTCGCCCTCGAGCAGCTCCATCACGAGGAAGGCCGCGCCGTCCTCGGTCTCGTCGTCGTCCAGGACGCGCACGACGCCAGGATGGTTCACCGCATTCGCGACGTAGCCTTCGCGCGCGAAGCGCGCGCGGATGTCGCCGAGCATCGACAGCTGCGGATGAAGGATCTTGAGCGCGACACGGCTCCCGTTGCGGTGCGTGGCCGCGTAGACGGCGCCCATCCCACCGACGCCGAGGAGCTTGTCGACGCGCCACTTTCCCTTGATCCGCGTCCCCACGCGCGACTGGGCAACATCGCTGACGCTGGGGTGAATCTTCGACATCGACGGGTCCGAACGATAGCACGCAGGGGCCCCCTTCCCCCGGCCCCCCCTCCCCGGTCGCCGAGAACTGAGCTAGGATTTTCGGATGCGTAAAACCAGCGCGATCTTCACGTCGGCCGGCGCGATCCTCCTCTGCGCCGTTGCAGCTTGCAGCAGCAGCACCACGGGCACCGGAACGAGCGGCGGGAGCAGCGGCGGCACCGGAAAGAGCGGTCTGTTCGGCGGCATAGGGAAGGGCGGCACATCGGGCGGCACGTCCGGCACCTCCGGCACCTCCGGCACGTCCGGCACGTCCGGCACCTCCGGCACCTCCGGCACCTCCGGCACTTCCGGCACGTCCGGCACTTCCGGCACTTCCGGCACGAGCTCGGGCGGCGCGTCGTGTACGGCGAGCGCCAGCGACAACGCCTGCACCGCGTGCATTCGAAGCTCGTGCTGCACGCAGTTCCTGGCGTGCACCGGCAACCCGTCGTGCGTCTCCTTCGCGAACTGCGCGGAGAGCTGCACGACCGACGCCTGCTACCAGGACTGCTACAACGCGAACGCGGGCGGTCAGTCGCTCGTGAACGACCTCGTCAATTGCGCCACGGACGGCTGCCCGAGCTGCAACTGACCCGCGGGTAGCTCAGCTGCTCTTGCTCTTGGCCTGCAGCTGAACCGGCGGCGGCGGCGCGGCCGAGGCCGAGGCCGAGGCCGAGGCCGAGGTCAGCGGCGAGGTGGCGACCGCCGCATGCTGCAGGCTGCGCGAGGACTCCTCCGCCTGCTCGTGCACGAACGCGTTCAGCTCCTCGCTCACGCGGCGGAGGTACTGCTGCTTCACGTGGAAGGGCAAGAATGCGCTCTTGAAGCCGCTCAGGATGACCTGCTTCAGGTCGTCGAACGTGAAGCCCATCTCCTTGTGGCAGAGCCAGAGCTCCTTCGACACCGTGGTGTTGGTGACGAGGCGGTTGTCCGTGTTGACGGTCACGCGCAGGCCGAGGTTCTTGTAGAGCTTGATGGGGTGGCTCTGCAGATCGCGGATGGCCCCCGTCTGCACGTTCGACGACGGGCAGCACTCGAGCGCGATGCGGTGGTCGTTCACGTAGTGCAGGAGGTCGCCGTCCTCGCGGAGCCGGCAGCCGTGGCCGATGCGATGGGCGCCGCAGACGTGGATCGCCTGGTGGATCGACTCGGGGCCGTAGGCCTCGCCCGCGTGGATCGTGACGTTGATGTTGTTGTCGCGGACGAGCTGGAACGCGGCCTTGTGGTGCTTCGCGGGGTGGTCGTACTCGGCGCCGGCGAGGTCGAAGCCGACGACGCCGCGGTTCTTGTAGGCGACGGCGAGCTCCGCCATCTCGAGCGAGCTCTCGGCCGACACGTTGCGGATCCCGCAGAGGATGACGTTCGACTCGATGCCGTACTTGTCCTGCGCGGCACGGAGGCCCTCGAGCACCGCCTCGACGACGGTGGTGAGCGCGAGGCCCCGACGCGTGTGGAGCATCGGCGAGTAGCGGACCTCCATGTAGCGAACGTTCTCGCGCGCGGCGTCCTCGGCGAGCTCGTAGGCGGCGCGGGTGAGGGCGTCGGCGGTCTGGAGGACACGCAGCGTGACGTCGAACGCCTTCAGGTACTCGACGAGCGAACCGCAGTTCTGGCCGAGGTTCATCGCCTTCGCGAGGCCGTCCTCGTCCTTTGCGGGGAGGTCGACCCGCTGCTTTTCCGCGAGATCGAGGATCGTCTTCAACCGGAGCGAGCCGTCCAGGTGGACGTGGAGGTCGGTCTTCGGGAGCTTCTCGATGACGGCGAGCGGGATCGTGTGCGGCATGGCCGTACGTATCACAAGCCCGGGCTAGGTTCCTCTGAACGGATGCTCCGTCCCTCGCAGATGCTGGGCGGAGACGACGGAGCTCCACGAGAAGAGCCCCTTGGCCTCGAGCGGTCTCGGATTGGAGAGCGACAGGTGCACCGAGCCGTCGCTGCCGTGCTTCAGCTTTGCAGCGACCGGCATGCGGACCGGGACGCTCCCCATGGGCCCGTCGACGTGACCGGAAGCGCAACCAGCACGCCGGCGACGAGAGCGAGAGTGCCGCGCATGCACTCTCCGGTGCGAGCGGACGCGCGGCCGTTCAGAAGAGCACGGGCGACGGCAGCGGGACGACGCCCGAGCCGACGCGCGTCGCGTTCGAGCTGAAGCGTGTGGTGGACGCGACGCGCACCTCGCCGTCGCCGAGGCTCTCGGCGTCGGCGTCGTCGGCCTGGACGAGGAACGAGCCGTTCTGCGCGTGGACGCCCACGTTGTTGCGCGCGATCGTGACGCCGTCGACGAGCACCTTGCCGCCGTCGACGGCGAGGCCGATGCCGGGATTGTCGACGAACGACGAGCCCGACAGTACGACGCGCGCACCCTGCCCGACGGTCACGCCGTGGCCGAAGCCGTCGCGCGCGACCTTCGTGCCGTGGATCGAGGAACGGACGAAACGCACGAACGTGGACGCATCGTTCTTCACGAGGATGCCGCTCGTCGTTGCGCCATCGATGACGCTCGCCTCGAGGTCGACGGTGCTTGCCGGGCCCACGCCGATGCCCGAGCCGGCAGAGTCGGTCGCGCCCTCGACGACGCCGCGCACGAGGAGGCGATCGCCCTTCAGACTGCTGCCCTTGCCGAGCGTCACGCCCGCCCCCGCGCTGCGCGTGACCGACACGTCCGAGACCGTGGCGCTCGCGCTGTTCAGCACGACGAGACCCACCGCGGTCGCCTTCGTGGGGTCGGCGCCGTTCGTGCCGCGCGTCGCGTCGACGAACGATTGCCTCAGGTCGACAGCGCCTCCCGCGTCGATGAACGCGCCGATGCCCCACGCTCCGAGGATGACGACGCCGTCGAGCTTGGCCTTCGCCTTGTCGGTGACGGCCAGTCCGCCGCCCCTACCGTCGCTCGTCGGGCCGCCGATCGGGTTGCCGACGGGAGTCGGCGCAACGATGGCCACCGACGACAGCTCGAGCATCGACTGCTCGTCGCGCGTGAGCGCCGCGGTGTTCTCGACGTTGGCGATCATCGAGGAGCGCATCGTGAGGTGCCCGCCGTGGGTCGCGATGACTCCGTAGCCGCGGGCCGCTGAGCCCGAGATGTGGACGTCGCGGACGATCGTCTCGGTGAGCTCGATGAGGCTGTCGTCCTCGACGGCGGCGGCAGCGTCGCCGACGAGGTCGCGGATGCTCGACTGCGCGACGGTCACGTGCGCGCCACCGACCGCTGCGATGCCCGAGGGGCGAACGTTCGACGCCGGGTTCGGAGCCTGGCGCGTGATGACCACGCGATTCATCGTCAGGGTCGCGCTCGCGCCGGCGAGGACGCCCTGCACGCCGCCCGAGAGCGTACTGTCCTCCATGACGGCGTCGGCGCCGACGCCGACGGCGAGATTGAAGCCGCCCCGCGCATCAGCCTGGGGCACCGTGTTCTCGACCTTCGTGCGGCGAATGGTGGCGTGACCTCCCTCGACGTAGAGGCCCGCGAAGCGACTGTCGCGGACGACGACGTCCTCGATGGTCGCGTCTCCTGCGCTCCCGACGGAGATCCCGTCGACGTGACCTGTGAGGGTGACGCCGCGCACCGTGACGCCGGTGACGCGTACGTCGATGCCCGGCTTCACGCTTCCGGCCGGTGACTTGATCTCGACGTTTGCAGCGCAGCGGCCGACCACGGTGACCTGCTTGGTGATCGTGACCGCCTCCTCGTAGATTCCGGCGGCGACGGCGATCGTCGCGCCGGAGGCGGCGGCGGCGATGCCCGCGGCGAGCGTCTTCACGTGTGTGGCGTCGACCTGTGCGTCGGGGAGCGACGCATCGACGACGATCCCGCCGGCCGGCGGGAACGCGCCTGTGCAGTCGCCGACGGGCACGCAGCTCGACGCGCCGACCGCCTCTCGCGTCGCGCCGGCGCAGGCCGCGGCGGGAGCGACGTCCGTGCAGCCGAAGCCGGAGGCGTCACGCGTCGTCCCCGCGGGACACGCGTTCACCCACCCCACGGGCTCGCACCTGGCAACGCCGAGACGCGGGCGCGTTCCGCCAGGGCAGGTCGCCGGCGCCGGCACGTCGACACACGCGGCGTCGGCGTCGAGCGCGAAGCCGTCGGGGCACGGGCTCGCCACCGGAGGCGTCACCACCGGCGGAGTCGTGCTCGCGACCGGCTCCGAGCTGCACGCGCTGCTCGCGAGGAGCAGCGCGCCGAGCATGGCGGCGAGGGCGCGCGCGCTCATGGGATCTTCACGTTCTTCGCTTCGGCGTTGTCGGCATCGAGCTTGAGCGCCTCGTCGAGGTGCTTCTTCGCCTCGACGTTGCGCTTGAGCGTGACGAGCTCCTGGGCGAGCAGCGCGTGCGCCGTCGCCTTCTCGGGCGGCTTGCCGGGGCAGAGCACCGCCGTCTCGAGCTCGTAGACGGCCTTGTCGTGCGCGTTCTGCGCCGAGAGCGCGCGCGCGTAGAGCGCGTGCGTCTGAAGGCCCATGATGTCGACGAAGATCGCGCTCTCGCCGATGCGTCGGGCATCCTCCCAGCGCTTGGCCGTGACCAGCTTGTCGAGGAGCATGCGCCACACCTTGCGGTCGTGCTGCTCGAGCTGCGCGAGCTTCTCGAGCGCCGCGAGCGCGTCGCCCTCGCGCTTCGACGAATTCGCGAGATCGTAGAGGCCCTTGAGCGGCTCGCTCTGGCTCGGGTCGAAGCGGTAGGCCGCCTCGAGGTGGAAGCGCATCGCCACCTCGTTCTTCTGCTCCTCGGCGATGTCCGCGAGCATCGAATGGATGACGTATCCGTCATGGCCGTTGCTGCGCATGGTGTCGAGGTGCTTCCGCGCGCTCTCGAGATCCTTCTCGCCGCGGGCCAGCTGCGCGGCGACGTAGTGGGCGTCGGGGTTCTTCGGATCGATCGCGAACGCGGCGTCGATCTCGGCCTTCGCCTCCTTCGCCTTCCGCGCGCGCACCAGCGCGAGGGCGAGCACCACGTGCGCCTTCGCGTCGTTAGGTGCAGTCTGCACGTTCTTCTTCGCCTCGTCGGGGTCCTTGCCCTTGAGCGAGAAGAGGTACTGGTTCTTGTAGCGAGAGAGCCGACCGAGCTGCCACTGGCGATAGCCGGCGTCGTACTCCTGCGCGGTCACGCCGAACGCGCCCTTGATGACGTCGGGCGTCTTCTTGCCGGCGCCCCAGAGCTTCAGCGCCTCGACGACCCTGGGCATGCCGAACTTCTCGACCGTCCAGACGAGCATCTGGCTCGCGGCGTAGTACGCGACGGTGACGTCGCTCGCGTCGCTCGCGTGCGTGAACGCGCGGTTCATGTCAACGGCGCCCGGCAGCTTGCCGCTGTTGATCGCCTGGTAGAGCTCGGGGTCGAGCTCGCGTGCCCACTCGGGGCGACGCGCGATCGTCTCGTACTCGGAGAGCCCCTCGGTGAACCAGCGCGGGACGTGGTTCTTCGAGAGCTGGATCGCGAACACGTGGCCGAGCTCGTGCCACAGCACGTTGCCGTAGTTGAAGGGCTCCGCCTTGGGGCTGATGGCCGCGACCACACGGCCGAAGCAGACACCCTGGATGCCGATGTTCGGCAGGCCGCTCGTGCGCACGCTGAAGGTCTGGCGCGACGCGTACATCTCGACCTGTACCGGCACGCTCGGGACGAAGTTGTAACGGGCCTTCATCGACGCGAAGGCCTCGCCGAGCATGCGCGGTACGTAGCGCTCCATCACGGGGCGCTCCTCCTTCGCGTAGCGGACCTTGAACACGCCGTCCGAGACGAGCTCGTAGTCGTTCGGGATGTCCTTTTCGTACATGTTCAGCGTGTTGAACACGCGAACGTTGAAGTGGTCCTTGCTCCAGGCCTTCTGGATGCTGACCATGCCGCCGGTCTCGTCGCCGCCGCGCATCTGCGTGAGGCCGAGCTCCGCCCAGGCCTTGCCGTCGTCGGGGTCGAGCCTCGTCGCCTCCTTCATCATCGCGACGATGTCGTCGTAGCGGTGCTCCCACTCGGCGTACTCGCCGATGATGCCGTACATGCGCGCGTACTGCGGGTTGCGCGAGAGCACCTGCTTCTTCATCGCCTCGAAGCCGGGCAGATCGTCGTCGAGGAAGCGCGAGGCGGCCTTCAGGCTGAGCAGCTCGAGGTTGTTCGGGTCGACCGCGAGCCCCTCGGCGATCGCCTTCTCGGCGCCCGCGATGTCCATGTCGCGGAGCGCGATGCCTGCACGCACGGCGAGCGCGCCGGTGTGCTTCGGGTTGATGGCGAGCGCCTGCTTCGCGAGCTTCTCGCCCTCCTCGAAGTCGAGCGTCTGATCGAGCTTCACGCGCGCGAGCGCGACGATCACGTCGGCGCGCTTCGGCGCGACGGCGAGGGCCTCCTTGAGCTCCTCCTCGGCGTGACCGGCGTCGTACTTGTCGAGGAAGAGCTCGGCGGCCCAGAGCAGCGTCTCGACGCGCTTCTTGTCGGCGCGCTCGCTCTCCTTGAACGCGGTGTTCGCGTCCTTCGGGCTGCGGAGGAGGAACGCCGCGCGGCCGACGTGCGCGTTGCCCTCGGCGTCCTGCCCGGTGATGGTGCCGTCGTTGTACTCCTCGATCACCTTGTGGAGCGGGTCGTCGGCGTCGGAGCGGCGGCCGACGTCGATCAGGTACTCGCCGAGGAGGAGGCGGACGGCGCGCACGTCGGCGCCCTTGCCGGCCTTCACCGTCTCGAGGAGCTTGATCGCGTCGAGCTTCTTGCCGGTCGCGGCGAGCACCTCGGCGCGGAGGAGCGTGGCGCGAACCTTCTGCGTGGCGGAGGAGGACGCGGCCTGCGCGTGCCGCTCGGCGTCGGTGTACTTGCCCTGCTCGAATGCGGCGCGGGCGAGACCGAGCTTCGCGTCGGCCTCGTTCGCGCCCTTCACCTGCGCGAGGTCGGTCTCGGCGGTCGCGTAGTCGCTGGCCGCGAGCGCGGCGAGGCCCGTCGCGAGCGGCCCCGAAGGAGGGGACTTCGGCTGCGCGGGCTGGGCGTCGAGCGTGCCGGCAGCGAAGAGGAGAGCGAGCGCGAATGGAGGGGCAAGGCGACGCATTGTCGACATGGAACGTAGCGGAACCTCCGCCCTTTGGTGAGCGGAGGATCGTGCGTAGAGTGCCCCTTGATGACCATCCTGTCGCCCGGCCAGCAAACAGTCGCGTTTCGCGTGGTGGTGGTCGTGCTCGTCGCGGCTGCTGCCCTCACGTTCCTGCCGCTGTGGGCGCCGCTCGTCCTGGCCGTGTGGGTCGCGGTCTTGATGCGCCCGCTCATGGTCCGGATCTCCAAGGCGACCGGCGGTCTCCATCGAGCCGCCGGGGCGCTCGTGGTGCTCCTGGTGATGGCCCTCTTCGTCCCGCTGGCGGCGTCGTTGGTCTCGCTCTCGCGGGGCGCGATCGACCTCGCCAAGAGCGTGCTCGCGTCGAACGGCGCCAAGAGCGCGCTCATCGCGATCGTCTCCGGCGACCAGCCCGCGACGGCGAGCGGGACGGTCGCGCTCCTCGAGTCGCCCGCGCGGCTCGTCGCGCTCATCCAGGAGCACGGCGCGCAGGCCATGCAGCTCGTCGGGGGCATCGCCGGCGCTGCGACGGAGGCGGTCATGGCGCTCTTCGTCTTCGTCTACGCCGTCTACGTGTTCCTGGTCGACGGCCCCGCGATGTACGAGTGGTTCGAGAAGCGCGCACCTCTCGAGCTCGAGCACACGCGGCGTCTGGTCGGCGCGTTCCTCGAGACCGGGCGCGGGCTCTTCATCGGCGTCGGTCTCACCGGGCTCGCGCAGGGAGTCGTCGCGACGACGACCTACTTCGCGCTCGGCGTCCCGCGCGCGTTCGTCCTCGGGCTGCTGACCTGCATCGCGTCGCTCCTCCCGTCGATCGGCACCGCGCTCGTGTGGATCCCCATCGCGATCGGGCTAGCGCTCGCCGGCAAGACGATCGCCGCGGTGATCATGGCGGTGGTGGGGGTCGCGGTGATCGGCACGGTCGACAACGTGCTGCGGCCCGTGTTCGCGCGCTTCGGGAGCCTCGATCTGTCGACGTTCGTGCTGCTCACGTCGATCTTCGGAGGCCTCGCGTTCTTCGGCGCGTGGGGGTTCGTGCTCGGCCCGCTCTTCGCGCGGATGGCCAAGGAGGCGCTCGACATGGCGCGTGTCGACCGCCTCGGGCAGAGGCGCGAGGAGATCGACGCCGCGGCAGCGACCGCCGCGGTAGCGCCGAGCGACTAGTGCCGCGCGCCCGAAGTTCGTACCCGTTTGAGTTCAGGCCTGCGGCGTCCTCGGGCCCTAGGTAGGGCTAAGAGACGAGAGCGGGCACGGGCACGGGCACGTGGAGACGAGAGTTCACGCCGGGTTTGAATTAACGTGGTCGAGTTCCGTCCGACTGGGGTCGATGTCCGGGCCAGCCGCGCTGCAGATTGTTC
>Ga0105047_10005844_pt1 | contig 20996 bp, 21 predicted proteins | sample MAT04_FD_78384 | JGI IMG/M metagenome (GOLD analysis project Ga0105047, IMG submission 78384) | Freshwater microbial communities from Lake Fryxell liftoff mats and glacier meltwater in Antarctica - MAT-04 (megahit assembly) | ecosystem: Environmental > Aquatic > Freshwater > Ice > Liftoff... | reverse complement strand
GCCGCACAACTCGACCGCGTCGGGTGTTTCCAATATGAGAACGTGGCGGGGGCGCGGTCTGCTGCCCTGCCCGATCATGTGGCGGCCGAGGTCAAGGCCGATCGGTTCGCCCGGTTCATGGAACGCGCACAGGCCATTTCGGCCGGCAAGCTCGCGGGTCGGGTCGGCCGGGTGATCCCGGTCATCGTGGACGAGGTCGACGCCGAAGGGGCCACCTGCCGAACGATGGCCGATGCGCCCGAGATTGACGGAAACCTGTTTGTGGATACGGGGTTTGCCGCCCTTTCGCCCGGCGACGTGGTGACGGTCGAGGTTGAAGAGGCCGGCGACTATGACCTTTGGGGTCGGCTGGTATAGCTCGCGCGACCGCACCCGGGATCAGCGAGGCAACGGATCGAGCGGAACCGGCAACGGCACGTGATCGGTGTCGGCGGCGCCTTTCGGCGAGGGCTTCACGACCGGATACAGGTCAGGGGTCACCGGTGGCATCTTTTCGGGCAGGACCAACTGTTGTGTCGGCACTTCCGGAATCGGTGATACCGGGATCGCATCGGGGGTCATGTCGGGCAACTCGACCGGGGTCGGAACGGGGGTGACACCGGGGGCTTGTCCGGGCACTTCGACCGGGGACGGACCGGGGGTAATATCGGGCGACTGGTCGGGTACCTCGGTCGGGGTCGGACGCGGGGTGTTGTCGGGAATGTTATCGGGGGTGTTATCGGGGGCGTTGCCGGGCGGCATGTCGGGCCCCGGGGCGGGGTTCGCCCCGGGGGTTTGTCCGGGCGTCGCAACAAGGCGGTCTGCGGGCATGCTGGAAACCTTTCTGCAATGGGTGTGGCCCACCCTTCCGATACGGCGAGCCCTTGCGAGACCGAGGCCGGTTCAGCAGGGGTAGGGTCGGGTACCTTGGTAAACCCTGCGGGACGTGCAGCGGTTCCCGATCTTTTGCACGGGGTGACCGACACTGCGGCGGCGTGCCGTGTCAGTCGAAGGTTCCGGTCACCCTGCCGAACAGCATGAAAGCGCGGGCGGTGCGGGTTTCGGCCAGATCGGCCAGATCGGCATCGCTGGCGTTCTTTTCAAACTCGGAAAAGGTCTTGTCGAAGGTCCGCAGAAAGTGGTGGCCTGCGTCGCGGAACACCACGTCCTCGCGCATCCGGCTGGCGGTCAGGGCCAGCGACGACCGGTCGCGCACCCCGCCCAGCCCGGCGATGGCGCGCCCGCGATCCCCCGCCGCGAACTTGCGCCACAACTCCGGGCGCGAACGGTCCGGGCGCAGATCGTCCATGTAAATGCCTTCCTGCGACAGCAACGTCAGCACGTCCTGCGCGGCGCGGATCAACTTTGCGACCGTGCGATCTTCAAGCGCCAGCCGCAAGGCGCGAAAGCCGTCCTTGTCATCCGGGCTTTCGGGGAACTGTACCGCGCGGATGAAATCGGCGACCGACAGGGGGGGGCGCAGGTCTTCGGCGGGGGTGCCGAGCGCGAGGCCCGGTTGTTCGGCTGCAAGGTCGGGGCGCGGCGCGGCCAGCGCGGCCTTGCGATCGGCCGACGCCACAGTCAGGCTGGCATCGCGCCGCGAGGTAAAGGTGGCCAGCGCCGTTTCGGTCTTTTGCGCCGAGGCCGCGATATCGTCGATCTTCCGCTCGACCGAAGGTTTCAGCGAGGCCTGGGTCTGCTGGCCGGCCAGATAGGCGTTGCGCATCGCATCGACCGTCGCCTGCAGCCGGGCGGCCTCGACCCGCAGCGCCCTGACCGAACGCAGGGTGGTCACCGCTGCCCAGATCAGCGCCAGCGGCAGAAACACGATCAGCAGCGTCAGCACCAGCCCCAGCGAGCCTACCTCGCGCGGGCCGGTCAGCCCGTAGGCCACGATCGCCGCCACCCAGACCAGCGACAACGCCCCGGCCACGATTTCGGTCACGGTCGGGCCGGCATCCCCGTCGCTGCGGGCATATAGCCCCAGATCCATCGGTTTGTCGTCTGGTTCGGGCATGGGCCTTTTTTCGCACGCGGCGCAGCGTCGGTCAACTGTAGCGGATATGCAGAACTTCGTAACTGCGTTGTCCGCCGGGGGTTTTCACTTCGACGCTGTCGCCTTCGTCCTTGCCGATCAGGGCGCGGGCCAGCGGCGAGCGAATGTTCAGCAGCCCCGCCTCGATATCGGCCTCAGGCTCGCCGACAATCTGATAGGTGTGCTCTTCCTCGGTATCGGCATCGACCAGCGTCACTTTCGCCCCGAACTTGATCGTGCCCGACAGTTTTGACGGGTCGATCACTTCGGCGAGCGACAACAGCGCCTCCAGCTCCTTGATGCGACCTTCGATGAACGACTGCTTTTCGCGCGCCGCGTGGTATTCGGCGTTCTCGGACAGGTCGCCATGCTCGCGCGCTTCGGCAATCGCGCGGATCACTGCGGGCCGCTCCTGCGACTTCAGCAGCTTCAACTCGTGGTCCAGCGCGGTGAAGCCACCGCGCGTCATCGGGATCTTTTCCATCGTCACTTCGCGTAAATGAGAAGGCCACGGCCCGGCCGGGCCATGACCTTGCGCCACGTGTCCGGCATCCTCATCCGACAGGGGGGCGGATTGCAAGGGGCCTTGGCGCGAATGAGCGGCAGCTTGTCGCAGCGGGGCCAGAAACTTGCGCCGCACCGGGTGTGCCCCCAAATCAAGGCGTGCGGGATCGGACGTCACGGTTGACCGGGCCGCAGCCATCGGGCAATCACGCGAAGAACCGGGGTCAGGGAGACAGCCATGCCACAGGATATCGTGCGCGAAGCGATGGAATATGACGTGGTGATCGTCGGCGCGGGGCCTGCGGGCCTGTCCGCCGCGATCCGCCTGAAACAACTGGACCCCGCTCTGACCGTGGTCGTGCTGGAAAAAGGCTCCGAGGTCGGGGCGCATATCCTGTCTGGCGCGGTGTTGGACCCGGCGGGGCTGGACCGTCTGCTGCCGGACTGGCGGACGTCGGGCGCGCCGATCACGGTGCCGGTGGTCGAGGACAATTTCTATCTGCTGGGCCCGGCCGGGCAGATCCGCATTCCGAACTGGCCGATGCCGTCACTGATGAGCAACCATGGCAATTTCGTCGTCAGCATGGCCAACGTCTGCCGCTGGATGGCCGGCATCGCCGAGGGGCTGGGGGTCGAGATCTTTCCCGGCTTTGCCGCCTCGGCGCTGGTGTATGGCGACAAGGGACAGGTCAGTGGCGTGGTTGCGGGCGAGTTCGGCTTCAACCCCGATGGCACCAGGGGGCCGTCCTACGAGCCGGGCATGGAACTGCGCGGCAAGTATGTGTTCCTGTCCGAGGGGGTGCACGGATCGCTCGCCAAGCAGGTGATCGCGAAATACGATCTGTCCCGGGGCCGCGATCCGCAGAAATTCGGCCTCGGCATGAAGGAAATCTGGGAGATCGACCCCGAAAAGCATCGTGCGGGCCGGGTGACGCATACCATGGGTTGGCCGCTCGGGGGCAACGCAGGCGGCGGGTCCTTCATCTATCACCTTGATAACAATCAGGTCTACGTCGGCTTTGTGGTTCATCTGAACTATGAAAACCCGCACCTTTATCCCTACATGGAGTTTCAGCGGTTCAAGCATCACCCGATGGTGGCCGAACTGCTGGCGGGCGGCAAGCGGGTAGCTTACGGAGCGCGCGCGATCAGCGAGGGCGGCTGGCAGTCGATCCCCCGGCTGGTGGCACCGGGGGTGGCGCTGCTGGGATGTTCGGCCGGCCTGGTGAACGTGCCGCGGATCAAGGGCAACCACAACGCCATGCTGTCGGGGATCGACGCGGCCGAGGCGGCCTTTGTGGCGTTGCACGCAGGCCGGTCGGGCGACGAACTGGCCGAATACGAGGTGCTGGTGCGCGGCGGGCCGATTGCGGCCGACCTGAAAAAGGTGCGCAACGTCAAACCCTTGTGGTCGAAATACGGGCTTCTGGCCTCGTTGGTCGGCGGCGGGTTCGACATGTGGACCAACAGCCTGTTCGGGGTGTCGGTGTTCGGCACCCTGAAACACGGCAAGTCGGATGCCGCGGCGACCGGCAAGGCGCGCGACCACAAGCCGATCGACTATCCCAAACCTGACGGCGTGCTGTCGTTCGACCGGTTGACGAATGTTGCGTTTTCCGCCACCAACCACGACGAACACCAGCCCTCGCATCTGAAACTTCGTGACCCCAGCGTGCCGATCCGGGTAAACCTGCCGGAGTACGCCGAACCGGCGCAACGTTATTGCCCGGCAGGGGTGTATGAAGTGGTGGCCGATCCGGGCCGCGACCCGCGTTTTGTGATCAACTTTCAGAACTGCGTGCATTGCAAGGCCTGCGACATCAAGGATCCGTCGCAGAACATCGTCTGGACCACGCCACAGGGTGGCGGCGGGCCGAACTATCCCAACATGTAGCGGGCGCAGAATGACCCCGACGCGCAGTGAAGTGCTCGATTGGCTAGAGACCCGGCTGAACCGGCGCTTGAGCGTCGTGGCGCAGGCCGATCTGCTGGCGGCGACCGGACTAGACCGCAGCGCGGCGCGCGGTCTGATGGCGGAGTATGCCGCGCGATTCGCGGTCGATCTGGCGGACTACCGCGACGAGATGCATGCTGGCTTCGAAAGCCTGCAACTGACGCCGGGGTGGCCGGTTCCGGTGCGGGGGGTGCGGGTGCCGCTGTCGGTCACCCTGCTGCACGACGCTGCGGTCAACCGGCGCTGGCGGGTGGTCTATCCGGCGGTGCTTCCGGTGGTGCGCGACATGTCCTGGATCAATGTGCCCTTGCTGGCAGCGGGCCTCATCCTTGCGACGCTGACGGTGATGTGGGCGGTCCCCCGGTTGTTCTGAGGCCCGCTTCACGCGGATGTGCGCGCAAAACCCCCGCGACCGACCGGCGGATGTCTACCGCCGATTGCCCTTGACGCCGACCCTCTTTAGCCTCGCATCACACCCGCTCAGGAGCCTTGCCGCATGCCCCGATTGTTTCGTCTGTTCAGCCCCGTGGTTCTGGCCGTTGCTTTGGGCGCGCCTGTCGCGGCACAGGCCGAGGATGCGGGCGCGTTCCTGGCCGCCCGGGTGGCGATGGCCGACAGCGATTTTCGCGCGGCGGCCGGGTGGTATTCCCGCGCCATGCTGTCCGACACCCGCAATCCGGCGCTGCTTGAAGGTGCGGTGATCGCCAATGTGAACATCGGCGAAGTGGATCTGGCAGCCGAGGTGGCGCGCCGCCTGCTCGATGTGGGCGGGCGCAACCAGACCGCCACACTGGCCCTGATGGCCCGTCACGCCAAGGCGGGCGACTATGCGGCCCTGCTGGGCCTGCTGGTCCCGCTGGCCCAAGGGGAGGAGGGGCAAACAGCAGGTGCCCTGCTCGACGGGTTGGTGCGGGCCTGGGCCGAAGTGGGGGCAGGGCGGATGTCCGAGGCGCTCGAAGGGTTCGACGCGCTGACCGCCACCAAGGGGCTGGAGGTGTTCGGCCTTTACCACAAGGCACTGGCGTTGGCTTCAGTCGGCGATTTCGAAGGCGCGGACGACATCTTGTCGGGCCGGGCGGCAGGCTCGATTGCGGTGACAAGGCGCGGCATCATCGCGCATGTGCAGATCCTGAGCCAGCTTGAGAACAATACCGAGGCGGTGGTTGTGCTGGACCGTAACTTTCCCCAAGGCCAGGATCCGGGAATCGACGATCTGCGCGCCCGGCTGGTGGCGGGCGAGACGGTGCCCTTCGACATGGCGCGCACCGCGGTTGACGGGCTGGCCGAGGCGTTCTTCAGCCTTGCCGCCGCGCTGAACGGCGAGGCCGAGGACAGCTATACCCTGCTTTATGCCCGCATTGCCACCTATCTGCGCGCCGACCATGTCGATGCCATCCTGCTGACGGCGGGCCTGCTGGAAATGCAGGGCCAGTACGACCTCGCGACCGAGGCCTATGCCCTGATCGCCGCCGACAATCCGGCGTCCTATGTGGCCGAGATCGGCCGGGCGGATGCCACCTATGCTGCGGGCCGCAAGGAAGCGTCGATCGAGATCGTGCAGGCGCTGGCCCGCAGCAAGGGCAGCATCCTGGCGGTGCAGGTTGCGCTTGGCGATGCGCTGCGCCGCGAAGAACGTTTTGCCGAGGCGGCAAAGGCCTATGATGCCGCCATCGCGCTGGTGCCGGTGCCAATCGACCGGCACTGGTCGCTGTTTTACAGCCGCGGCATCTGCCACGAGCGCAGCGGCAACTTCCCCGCCGCCGAGGTCGATTTCCGCCGGGCGCTGGACTTGAACCCCGATCAGCCGCAAGTGCTGAATTATCTGGGCTATTCGTTGGTGGACCGTGGCGAGAAGCTGCCAGAGGCCCTGGAGATGATCGAGCGTGCCGTGGCGGCACAGCCCGATCAGGGCTATATCATCGACAGTCTGGCCTGGGCGCTGTTCCGCCTTGGCCGCCATGCCGAGGCTTTGGCCCCGATGGAACGGGCCTCGCTGCTGAAGCCGGTCGATCCGGTGGTGACCGACCATCTGGGCGATGTCTACTGGACGGTCGGGCGCAAGCTGGAGGCCGAATTCCAGTGGCGGCGGGCACTGTCGTTCGAACCCGAGGAAAAGGACGCCGTCCGGATCCGCCGCAAGCTGGAGGTCGGGCTTGACACGGTCGCGGCCGAAGAGGCAGCGGCGAACAAGCCGGTGGTCGAGGCGCTGCCCTGAATGCACGGACTGGCGCGGGCCAAGGTCAACCTGTGTCTGCATGTCACGGGACGGCGGGCGGACGGTTATCATCTGCTGGACAGTATGGTGGGGTTTGCCGATGTGGCGGACCGCCTGACGGTTGCCCCGGCGGCGGGGCTGCGTCTGACCATCACCGGCCCGATGGGGGCAGGCCTTGCAGCCGAGCAGGCGGCCGGTGCCGACAATCTGGTTCTGCGCGCGGCGCGTCTGCTGGGGGGGGGGCATCTGCCGGGCGGGGGCGATGGTTCCGGCCGTGCATGGGGGGCCGCAATCACGCTGCACAAGGTACTGCCGGTGGCCTCGGGCCTCGGCGGCGGGTCGGCAGACGCGGCGGCCGCCCTGCGGCTGTTATCGGCGCTTTGGGGCGTTGGACTGCCAGCCGGTCCCGATGTTCTGGCTTTGGGGGCGGATGTCCCGGTCTGTCTGGCCGGCGTGCCCGCGCGCATGCAGGGGATCGGCGAAGTGGTCACTCCGCTGCCGCACCCCCTGCCTGCGGCGTGGCTGGTGCTGGTCAATCCGGGGGTGGCGCTGGCCACGCCGGGCGTATTCGGCGCATTGCTGCGGCGCGATCATCAAGGCTTGCCGCGCGACCTGCCCCGATTGCTGGGGGCCATGGAACTCGCCGCTTTCCTGCAGATGCAGCGCAACGATCTGGAGCCGGCGGCCATTGGTCTGGCCCCGGTCGTCGGTACGGTGCGCGCGGCGCTGTCGGCGCAACCCGGGTGCCTGCTGGCGCGGATGTCGGGGGCGGGGGCCACCTGTTTCGGGCTGTTCGCGGGGCCGCTCGATGCCGCCGCTGCGGCTGCGGCGCTGCGCCGGGCGCACCCCGGATGGTGGGTCGAGGCCGGGGCACTGGCTAGCTGATCCGCTCGACCACAAAGCCCGCCAGATCATGCAGCATCCCGCGCAACGGATCGTCCGGGAGGTCCGACAACGCCGCCTCGGCAGCCGCCACATAGGCCAGCGCATCGGCCCGGGCCGCCGCCATCGCCCCGTGCCGCGCCATGATCGCCTTCGCGCGGTCCAGATCACCGGTTTGCTGATTGCCGCGCTCGATCACCCGAACCCAGAAGGCGCGCTCTGCCGCATCCGCCTGCGCCACCGCCTTTATCACCGGCAGCGTCAGCTTGCGCTCGCGGAAATCGTCGCCGACGTTCTTGCCGATCACCGCATCGGAGCCGGAATAGTCCAGCAGATCGTCAACGACCTGGAACGCCACGCCCAGGGCATCGCCATAGGCAAACAATGCGGCGACCTGATCTTCGGGTGCGCCGGCGATCACCCCGCCCACCTCGGTCGCTGCCGAAAACAGCGCCGCCGTCTTGCCGCGCACCACCTGCAGATAGACGGCCTCGGTCGTCGCCAGATCCTGCGCTGCAGTCAGTTGCAGCACCTCGCCCTCGGCAATCGTGGCGCTGGCATTGGCCAGGATGTCCATCACTCGCAGCGACCCGGTTTCGACCATCAACTGAAAGCTGCGCGAAAAAAGGTAATCGCCGACCAGCACCGATGATTTGTTGTCCCACAACAGGTTGGCCGTCGGTCGCCCCCGCCGCCGGGCGGATTCGTCCACCACATCGTCGTGCAGCAGGGTGGCCGTGTGGATGAACTCGACCGTGGCGGCCAGATGCACGTGGTAGGGGCCCCGATAGCCGCACAGCCGGGCTGCGGCCAGCGTCAGCATCGGGCGCAGCCGCTTGCCCCCGGCCTCGATCAGATGGGCGGTCACCTGCGGGATGCGGGGGGCGTGTTCCGACGCCATCCTCTCGCGGATCATCGCGTTGACCAGCCCCAGATCCCCGGCCAGTGCCGCCGCCAGCCGGTCCAGCGGATTTTGCGAACCTGTGTCCACCCTCATTCCCATCCCCGCTCGACAGATGACGGCTGCATGCCTACATCTGCGCCATGCAAGAGCTTTTGCGCACCACCGACCCGACCGTGATCGCCTTTGCCCAGGCGCTGCTTGCGGGCGAGCATATAGCGGTGTTCGACATGGACGTCCACATGAGCGTCCTTGACGGCAGCCTGGGCATTCTGCCACGACGGTTGATGGTGCGCGATGCCGATCTGGCCGCCGCCCTGCGGGTGCTGCGCGATTTCGACATTCCGACCGGCCGGTGAACGAGGCCGCGCATCCGGTGTTTGCCGACAGCGAACTGTCGGATGATGCGTTTCTGTCCGGCCGCCTGCGGCTGTGGCAGCCGGTCAAGGGGTATCGCGCGGCCACCGACCCGGTGCTGCTGGCGGCGGCCTGCCTTAGTGCTCCCGGCCAATCGGTGCTGGACCTTGGCTGCGGGGCGGGGGCGGCGGTGCTGTGTCTCGGGGCTCGGGTGCCGGGCCTGACGCTGCTGGGTCTGGAACTGCAGCCCGCCTATGCCGACCTCGCGCGGCGCAATGCGGCGCGCAACGGCATCGCCCTGACGGTGACCGAGGGCGATCTGGCGGCCATGCCGGGTGCGCTGCGGCGCGGGTTCGATCATGTCATCGCCAACCCGCCCTATTTTCCGCGCAGCGGCACGCCCTCGCCGCGCGCCGACCGCGATACGGCCTTGCGCGCCGAAACCCCGCTCGAGGTCTGGGTGCAGGCCGCGGCGCAGCGCCTGCATCCGGGCGGCTGGCTGACTCTGATTTGCGGCACCGACAAGTTGCCGGCCGTTCTGGGCGCGCTCGGGCCGCGGCTGGGATCGGCCGTGGTGCTGCCGCTGGCGGCCCGGCAGGACCGCCCGGCGCTGCGGATCATCCTGCGGGCGCGCAAGGGTGGCCGGGCGGCGTTCCGGCTGCTGGCCCCCTTTGTGCTGCATGACGGGACCGCGCATGACGGCGACCGCGACACCCATACCGCCGCCGCAAGCGGCGTTCTGCGCGAAGGACAGGCACTGACGGCTGCGTTCCGCTGAATTTGAGCGATCCGGCGCCCCCGGTTTGTGAAGACTTCGTGACACGACTCGCCCTTCGTGGTTCGATGACCTATCGGCAATCACAGAAGGAGAAACGACGTGACCATCGCTTCGCATCTGACCGAGCTTCGCAAGAAGCATGAACATCTTTCGGACATCGTCGAAAAGGCGCAACGCGCGCCCGGGTCCGACGCCCTGAAGATCGCCGATCTGAAAAAGCAGAAACTGAGGCTCAAGGAAGAGATTTCGCGCCTGTCGCAGGCCTGATCATCGGTTGGTTTCCCCGGGCTTGACCGTAGGCTTTGCCGTGGGCTTGACCGCGCGCTTGACCCCAAGGCTGGCGCGGGCGGCCAATGCCGCCCCGCCGGCGATCAACAGCGCCGACAGCGCCAGTGTCACCGTGGCTTCTGCCCGCCCCGCCAGCACCAGCGCCAGCGTCGACACCAGCGGTGCGGCATAAGCGGCGACGCCCAGCAGCTGGATATCGCCGCGCTTCATTCCGATGTCCCAGGTGAAGAAGGCAAGGCCCACCGGACCGAGCCCCAGGGCCACAACGGCCAGCCATCCGGCGGCCCCGACCGGCCAGACCGTTGTTTCGACTACCAGATGCACCAGCAACGACAGCACGGCACTGGCCAGACAATAGACCGTCACCGCCGCAGTCGGGACCGTGCCGAAACGGCGGCTGGCCACGGAATAGACCGCCCAAGTCAGTGCGCCCACAAACGCAAGGCCCAGACCCGGCAGGGCCTGCACGTTTACCGCGCCGCCGCCGCGCGCCACGATCAGCGCAGCACCGCCAAACGCGAGCGTCGCCCCCAGCACATGCAGACGCCCCAGCCGTTCCCCGGGCAACAGCCCCGACAGGAGCACGATGAAAAGCGGCCACAGATAGGCGATCAACCCGGTTTCAGCCACTGGCGCGAGGCGCAGCGCGCTGAAATACAGCGCGTGATAGCCGAACAGACCCATCGTGCCAAACAGATACACCGGGGCCCGGATGCCCCGCAGCACCGCCAGCCCCGGCCCGGTCGCAACCCAGATCACACCCAGAGTGCCGCCAATGCCAAAGCACAGTGCGTTCAGCAGGAACGGCGGCACCGGGGCCGACCACAAGGTCAAAACCGCCAGCGCCGACCACATGCCGATCGCCGTCAGACCTATGACCGTGGCGCGCGCCCGGGGCATCGGATCAGACGACGAATTGCCCACCATTGGCGCTGATCGTCGATCCGGTGATGAACCCTGCGTCGTCGCTGGCAAGAAACACCGCAATCCGCGCGATTTCGTCCGGCTCGCCCAGACGACCCACCGGGATTTGCGGGATGATCCGCTCGTTCAGCACCTTCTCGTCGATCGCTCGCACCATTTCGGTGCCGATGTAGCCCGGGCAGATGGCGTTCACCGTGATGCCCGCCCGCGCGCCTTCGGCCGCCAGCGCCTTGGTAAAGCCCAGATCGCCCGACTTGGCCGCCGAATAGTTCGCCTGCCCCGCCTGCCCCTTCTGCCCGTTGATCGACGATATGTTGATCACCCGGCCGAACCTGGCATCGCGCATCGCGCCCCACACCGGATGGGTCATGTTGAACAGGCCGGTCAGGTTGGTGTCGATCACCTCTTTCCACATGCCGGGGGTCATCTTGTGGAACATCGCGTCGCGGGTGATCCCGGCATTGTTGACCAGCACGGCAACCGGTCCGTGTGCCTCCACCACCTTGGCCACCCCGGCCACACAGGCGTCATACTCGGCGACCGACCATTTGTAGGCGGGAATTCCGGTTGCGGCGGTAAAGCCCGCCGCCGCACCGTCGTTGCCGGCATAATTCGCGGCGACGGTGTAACCCGCCGCCTTCAGCGCAACCGAGATCGCCGCGCCGATGCCACGCGTGCCACCGGTGACCAAAGCTACCTTTGCCATTCTTCCGCTCCTCCCAGGTCTTTTGTAATTGTGTTACGGGACCGCCGACCCTTACGCAATAATATTGCGCATGGATCTGGCACTTTCGCCCTCAGGCCCGTTCGAGGCAGATCGCAACGCCCATGCCGCCCCCGATGCATAGCGTCGCCAGGGCCTTCTTGGCATCTCGGCGGGCCATTTCGAACAGCAGCGTGTTCAGGATGCGTGCCCCTGACGCGCCGATCGGGTGCCCGATGGCGATCGCACCGCCGTTGACGTTGACCACCTCGGGGTTCCAGCCCATGTCCTTGTTCACCGCGCAGGCCTGGGCGGCAAACGCCTCGTTCGCCTCGACCAGATCGAGATCCGCGGCCTTCCATCCGGCCTTGGTCAGCGCCTTGCGGCTGGCATGGATCGGTCCTGCGCCCATGATCGCGGGGTCAAGCCCGGCGGTCGCATACGAGGCGATCCGCGCCAGAACGGGCAGACCGCGCCGTTCGGCCTCGTCGGCCGACATCAGCAGCACGGCCGCCGCACCGTCGTTCAGACCGCTCGCGTTGCCCGCAGTGACCGAGCCGTCCTTGACGAAGGCCGGGCGCAGCTTCGCCATTGCCTCGAGCGTGGAGCCGTGGCGGATGTATTCGTCCTGATCCACCGGGATGTCGCCCTTGCGGGTCTTGACCACAAACTTCACGATCTCGTCGGCAAAACGCCCGGCCTTTTGCGCCGCTTCGGCCTTGTTCTGGCTGGCGACAGCGAATTCGTCCTGCATCTGGCGGCTGATCTGCCATCGGTTCGCCACGTTTTCCGCAGTCTGGCCCATGTGATAGCCGTTGAAGGCATCCCACAGCCCGTCGCGGATCATCGAGTCGATGAAATTCAGGTCGCCCATCTTCTGCCCGGCGCGCAGGTGTGCGACATGCGGTGACATCGACATGCTTTCCTGACCCCCGGCCACCACGATGGCACTGTCGCCCAACTGGATGTGCTGCGCGCCGAGCGCCACTGCCCGCAGGCCAGACCCGCAGACCTGATTGATCGACCAGGCGCTGGCCTCCTGCGGCAGTCCGGCACGGATATGCGCCTGACGCGCCGGATTCTGGCCCTGCCCCGCCGTCAGGACCTGGCCAAGGATGGTTTCCGAGACATCCGCCTTGTCGATCCCGGCCCGGGCCACCACCGCCTCGATCGCGCAGGCGCCCAGTTCATGCGCCGGGGTGGCCGCGAAGGCCCCGTTGAAACTGCCGACAGCGGTTCGTGCTGCCGAGACGATCACGACATTGGTCATGGTGTGCTAGCCCTTCTGTGGCCATCGGCGTGCGAAGCATCCGGCGCCGTTCTGGCTTTTTGCCTAGGGCCGATCGGCCGGAAAAGCAAGGAAACTGGGCACGGCGCACCGCTGGCGCAGCGTCAAGCGGATTTCCGCTGCCCTGCGGTTTCGGCAAAGTCGGGCCGCATGGTCGGCGCACCGAACAGGTAGCCTTGCAGGCAATCCACCCCAAGGGCGCGCAGATGTTCGGCCTCTTCGACGGTTTCCACCGCTTCGGCGATCGTGAACATCTCGAAATGCTTGCCGATCGAGATCAGCGCTGCCGTGAGAGCGGCATTGTCGCGGTCGCGGTGGATGTTGCGGATGAACTGCGCGTCAATCTTGAGGATATCGAAGAAGAAATCCTTGAAATACCGGATGGCCGTATATCCCGACCCGAAATCGTCGAGCGCGAACGCTACGCCCTGGCGCTGGAAATCTTCCATGAAGGCGATCACCAGTTCCGGCACCGTCATCGCCGAGCTTTCGGTGATCTCGAGGATCAGCCGCTCACCGATGGTCGGCCCCACGGCCAGCCCGCGTTTCAGAATCCGGGTCCAGCGCGGATAGCCGATGCTGCGGGCCGACATGTTGACCGAGATCCGCAGGGCATCATGCCGGGCGAGGGCAGCCAGACCCATCTCGAGCGCCGCACAGTCGATCTCGCGCCCGATTTCATGGCTTTCGACCGCGCCCATGAAATCGCGCGCCGGGATCACCCGGCCCGTGGGGTCGAGCACCCGGATCAGCCCTTCGTGAAACGCCACGCGCTGCGGGTCCCGCGCCAGCACCACCGGCTGCCAGGCGAGCCGCAATCTGCGGCTGTCAATCGCCTCGCGCACCATCGTCATGGTGGCCCGGTCGTTGGCAGAGATCGCAACCCCCAGCGGACTGGCGAGCCCTGCGTCGACGTCAACCCTGCGATTGTCCTGCACTGGCATCTCTTGCAGCCCCCCGGCACCGGCCCATGCGACCGCAACCTCGACAGATTGCCGCCTCAGCAGTAAACAAGCCGTTAAGATTCGCATTTTGTTCCAAGTTTAGCGACAGGCCGAGGATGACCTCCGATGCGTCCATGACCCTTCCGCGCTGCCCGTGGTGCGGCGTCGATCCGCTCTACACCGCCTACCATGACGATGAATGGGGCGTGCCCGAACATGACCCGCGCGCGCTGTGGGAAAAGCTGGTGCTCGACGGGTTTCAGGCGGGGCTCGCCTGGATCACGGTGTTGCGCAAGCGGGCGCAGTTCCGGGTGGCGTTTGCCGGCTTCGACCCCGAAACCGTTGCCCGGTTTGACGAGCGCGATGTGATGCGCCTGTTGGCAGACCCCGGCATCATCCGCCACCGCGGCAAGATCGAAGCGACGATCCGCAGCGCGCGCGCCTATCTGGCGCTGCAGGAAACCGTAGGCTTTGCGCCGTTTCTTTGGCGCTTTGTCGACGGGACCCCGCAGGTCAACAACCCTGCGACACCGGCGGGTGTGCCTGTCGAAACCCCTACATCGCAAGCGATGTCCAAAGCCATGAAGGCGGCGGGGTTTTCGTTCTGCGGCCCGACGATCACCTATGCGGTGATGCAGGCAACCGGCATGGTCAACGACCATCTGACGACCTGCCACCGGCATCCGGACTTTTCGGGCAATCGCCCGGGCAGGGCCGAACCGGCGCCCTAACGGGCCATCAACGCGGCAAGCGCCGCCAGCGCATCCGGCGACGCCCAGTCCGCATCGCCGATCAGCCGGGCGATCTCGCGTCCCTCGGGATCGACGATCAGGGTCACCGGCAACCCCAGCACCCCCACCTCGCGCGACAGGGCCGAGGTCGGATCGCGCAACACCGGCAGGCCGGCAATTCCCGCCTCGGCAAAGAACCGCTCGATGGCCACGACCGAGTTGCGCCCGGTAGCCACGGGCACCACGGCAAGTTCGGGCATCAGAACCTGCAGGCGGTCAAGCGAGGGCATCTCGGCCCGGCAGGGCGCGCACCAGGTCGCCCAGAAGTTCAGCACCACCCATTGGCCGCGAAACCCCGACACCGCATGCTTGCCGTCGGTCGCATCCAGCAGCATCGCGTCGGGCAGCGCCGAAGGATCGGTCAGCACCAGCTTTTTCATGTCGCCGGTGAAGGCCCCGGCCACCGCATCAGGCCCCGCAAGCCCCGGATTTGCACCCGTCAGCAGGGCGGTATACAGCAGCGCCAGCACGATCTTCCGCATCTTCCCTCCGAAGGGTTTCCCCATGGTTACGCGCTCCGACCCGCAAAAGGCCAACCCGATGTGGGGTGGGCGGTTCGCCGGCGGCCCCGATGCGATCATGGCGGCGATCAACGCCTCGATCGGGTTCGACCAGCGGCTGTATGCCCAGGACATCGCAGGCTCGCGGGCCCATGTGGCCATGCTGGCCGCCACCGGCACCGTCAGTCCTAGCGATGCCGACGCCATCGGGGAAGGCCTGCTCACGGTATTGTCAGAGATCGAGGCCGGTCAGTTCGCCTTCCGCACCGATCTGGAGGACATTCACCTGAACATCGAAAGCCGCCTGACCGATCTGATCGGCCCCGTGGCAGGGCGCCTGCATACGGCACGGTCGCGCAACGACCAGGTGGCCGTGGATTTCCGGCTGTGGGTGCGCGATCAGTGCGATGCGGCGATCATCGGGGTGCAGGCGCTGATGCGGGCCTTCGTGGCACAGGCCGATGCCGGAGCGGACTGGGTGATGCCGGGCTTCACCCATCTGCAAAGCGCGCAGCCGGTGACCTGGGGGCACCACATGCTGGCCTATGTCGAGATGCTGAACCGCGATCTGGGGCGGTTCCGCGATGCCCGCGCGCGGATGAACGAATGCCCGCTGGGGGCTGCGGCGCTGGCGGGCACGTCCTTTCCCATCGACCGCGAGATGACCGCGCGGGCGCTCGGGTTCGACCGGCCCACCGCGAACAGCCTCGATTCGGTGTCGGACCGGGATTTCGCGCTGGAGTTTCTGGCGGCGTCCAGCATTTGCGCCATGCATCTGAGCCGGTTTGCCGAAGAACTGGTCATCTGGTCGTCCGCCCAGTTCCGGTTTGTCCGGCTGTCCGACCGCTGGACGACAGGCTCGTCGATCATGCCGCAGAAGAAGAACCCCGATGCGGCAGAATTGCTGCGGGCCAAGCTGGGGCGGATTCTGGGGGCGACCGTGGCGCTGTTCACCGTGATGAAGGGTTTGGCGCTGACCTATTCCAAGGACATGCAGGAGGACAAGGAACAGGTGTTCGACGCCGCCGACACGCTGATGCTGGCGCTGGCGGCAATGACCGGGATGGTGGGCGACCTGACGGCAAACCGCGACGCGCTGGCGCAGGCGGCGGGCGCCGGCTTTTCCACTGCGACCGATCTCGCCGACTGGCTGGTGCGGGTGCTGGACCTGCCGTTCCGCGAGGCGCATCACGCGACGGGCACGCTGGTGGCGCGGGCCGAGGTGCTGGGCTGCGATCTGCCCGACCTGACGCTGGCCGAGATGCAGGCCGTGCAGCCCGGCATCACCGAGGCGGTGTACGGTGTGCTCGGGGTCGGCAATTCGGTGAACAGCCGCACCTCTTATGGCGGGACGGCCCCCAGCCGGGTACGGGCCCAGGTCGCGCGCTGGCAAGCGGTGCTGGGGTGACCGGTGGGGCGGACCGCCAAGGCCCGACCGCCAAGGCCCGACCGCCAAGGCCCGACCGCCAAGGCCCGACCGCCAAGGCCCGACCGCCAAGGCCCGACCGGTGAGGCTGACCTGCGGGGCTGACCGGCGGGTACGACCGGCGGGCCTGACCGGCGAGGCTGACCGGCGAGGCTGACCGGCGAGGCTGACCGGTGAGGCTGACCGGCGGGGGCTGACCGGCGGGGGCTGGCCGGTGATGCCGACCGGCGGGGGCTGGCCGGTGATGCCGACCGGCGGGGGGCGCGCGTCACGTCGTCTTGCCCTGCCTGCGGCTGTGGGGGTATAGCGGTCTGGCCCGTGGGGTTCCCCGCCCTGTCAGGGCAGATCGCCACTCAGAAAGGCCCGCCGCCATGCGCCCGATCCTGCTTGTCGCCCTGTTGACCCTTGCCGCCTGCGGTGCTGACGGGCCGCCCGAACGCCCCGCCGACTCCACGGCCAGCGGGATCACGATCACCGGCGAAGCGCGGATGGGCATCAGCACCGGGCTGTGACCGGGGTTGCCTGCGGTCATCTGCGCTGATCGGGTCGAATTGCCCTTGGCGGGCGACCTGCTATACCCGGCGGGCCAGCCAGAGGACAAAGATGGACCATTTTCGCTATCGTGACGGCCAGCTTTGCGCCGAGGATGTGCCGCTGGCCGACATTGCGGCCACGGTGGGCACGCCGTTCTACTGCTATTCTGCCGCCACGCTGACCCGCCACTACCAGCTTTTCACCCAAGCCCTGTCACCGCTGCCGCATCTGGTGTGCTTTGCCATCAAATCGCTGTCGAATGTCGCGGTGCTGAAAGTGCTCGGCGATCTTGGCGCGGGCATGGATGTGGTGTCGGGCGGCGAATACCTGCGCGCCAAAGCGGCGGGCGTGCCGGGCAGCCGGATCGTGTTTTCCGGCGTCGGCAAGACCCGCGCCGAAATGCGGCTGGCGCTGGAGGGGGGGATCCGGCAGTTCAACGTCGAATCCGAGCCGGAATTGCGGGCTCTGTCCGAAGTGTGCGCAAGCATGGGCACCACCGCCCCCATCACGATCCGCGTCAATCCCGATGTCGATGCCAGGACCCACGAGAAGATCGCGACCGGCAAGAAGGAAAACAAGTTCGGCATCCCCATCGACCGGGCGAGTGCGGTCTATGCCGAAGCCGCAGCCCTGCCCGGTCTGCAGGTCATCGGCATCGACGTGCATATCGGCAGCCAGTTGACCGACCTTGCGCCGTTCGAGGCGGCCTACCTGAAGGTCGCCGACCTGACCCGCCGCCTGCGGTCCGAAGGCCACACCATCACCCGGCTTGACCTCGGCGGCGGTCTGGGAATCCCGTATCAGCGCAGCAACGATGCCCCGCCCCTGCCGATGGATTATGGCGCGCTCATCAAGCGCACGGTGGGCGATCTGGGCTGCGAGATCGAGATCGAGCCGGGTCGGCTGATATCGGGCAATGCCGGTGTGCTGGTGGCGGGGGTGATCTATGTCAAATCGGGCGAGGACCGCGACTTTCTGATCGTCGATGCCGCGATGAACGACCTGATCCGCCCGGCGATGTATGGCGCGCACCACGACATCGTGCCACTGCGCGAACCGGCACCGGGGGCCGGGATCGTCCCGTATGACGTGGTCGGGCCGGTCTGCGAGACGGGCGATACCTTTGCCCGGGGGCGGTTGCTGCCGGTGCTGGCCGAGGGCGATCAGGTCGCGTTTCGCTCGGCCGGGGCGTATGGGGCCGTGATGGCCTCGGAATACAACACCCGGCCGCTGATTCCGGAAGTTCTGGTGCGCGGCGATCACTTCGCCGTCATCCGGGCGCGACCAACGTTTGACGAAATCCTGCGCCGCGATACAGTCCCCGAATGGCTGTAACGCAGCCGATGGCCAAGGGCAGCGCATGACCGGCATCGACCCTACTACGGCACTGGCGCGTCTGGAAGGCCCGCTGCGGCTGACTTGGGCGGGCCTGTGGGCCGAACGGGCCGCGCGCGCGTTCTGGCCCCTGTGGTCCATTCTGCTCGCGATCCTCGCGGCGCTGGCCTTCGGGGTGCAGGACCATCTGGCGGTCGAGACGTTCTGGTTTGGTGCCGTCGCAGCCGCTTGCGGAGTGGTCTGGGGGCTGTGGTCCGGCCTCCGGGCGTTCCGCCGGCCCACCCGGGTCGAGGCGCTGGCCCGGCTGGACAGCCGCCTGCCGGGCAACCCGATCGCCGCGCTCCGCGACACGCAGGCGATCGGCGCGGACGACCCCGCGTCGCAGGCAGTCTGGGCCGCGCACCGCGCGCGGATGGCGGCCCGGGCCGCGGGCGCACGGGCGGTCGAGCCCGACTTGCGGCTCGCAGCGTGCGATCCCTATGCCTTGCGGTATGTGGCGCTGACCGCGCTGGTGCTGTCACTTGGGTTCGGGTCGCTCTGGCGCATCGCCTCGGTCCCGGGCATCGGACCGGGTGACGCGCAGGCCGGTGCGACCGGGCCCGCCTGGGAAGGCTGGGCGCAACCGCCCGCCTATACCGGCAAGCCCTCGATCTATCTGGCCGACCTGACCGGCGATGCGCTGGTGCTGCCCGCCGGCACCCGGGTGCAACTGCGGCTTTATGGCGACCTCGGCGATCTGGTGCTGGCCGAAACCGTTTCGGGGCGCACCGAGGCCCCCCCGGCCACCGACCCCGTGCAGGATTTCATCGTCGCGCAGTCCGGCACGGTCGAAATCCGCGGCGAGGGCGGCCGCACATGGGTGATCACCGCCACGCCGGATGCCGCCCCGACTGTCACCCCCGAAGGCAAGATCGGGCGCGAGGCGGACGGCCGGTTCCGTCAGGCGTTTGCCGCCCGCGACGACTACGGTATCGCAGCGGGCGAGGTGACGATTGCGCTCGACCTCGAGGGGCTGGACCGCAAGCACGGACTTGCGGCAGACCCCGAGCCGACCCCGGCCGTCGTGCTGGACCTGCCGCTGCCGATCTCGGGCAACCGGGCGGAGTACACCGAAACCCTGATCGACGATCTGTCGAGGCACGTGTTCTCGAACCTGCCCGTCACGATGGTCTTTGCCGTGACCGATGCGGCGGGCCAGACCGGCGCGTCGGCGCCGCTGCGCGTAACCCTGCCCGGCCGCCGGTTCTTTGACCCGCTGGCCGCCGCGCTGATCGAGATGCGGCGCGACCTTTTGTGGGCCCGCAGCACTGCACCGAGGGCCGTGCAGATTATGAAGGCGGTGACGCATCGCCCCGAGGATCTGATCCGCAACGAACGGGCCTATCTGCGGCTGCGGGTGGTGCTGCGCCAGTTGGACGCGCAAGCCGCAGGACTGACAATCGAGGCCCGCGACACGATGGCCGAAGAGTTGTGGCAGATCGCGCTGCTGGTCGAGGAAGGCGATCTCGCCTCGGCCCGCGAGCGGTTGCGGCGCGCCGAGGACCGGCTGGCCGAGGCGATCGAAAACGGCGCGTCGCCCGAGGAAATCGACGAGCTGATGCAGGAAATGCGCGACGCTCTGGACAATTACATGCGCGAATTGGCCGAAGAGGCCGAGCGTAAACCCGACAGCCAGATGAGCCAGGACCAGCAGCAGGGCGGCATGACGATGAGCCAGGACCAGCTGCAGCAGATGCTGGACGAGTTGCAAAAGCTGATGGAAGAAGGCCGCACCGCCGAAGCGCAGGAGTTGATGGAGCAACTGCGGCAGTTCATGGAAAACATGCGAATGGCCGAGGGCCAGCCGGGTCAGGGTCAGGGTCAGGGGCAAGGACAGGGCGGCCCCGGCCAGCAGGCGATGCGCGACCTGAACCAGACCCTGCGCGACCAGCAGGGCCTGTCGGACGAGGCGTTCCGCGATCTGCAGGACGGCACCGAAGGCAACGAGGGCCAGGAACGCGGCGACCAACCCGACGACCGCAGCCTCGCCGAGCGCCAGCAACAGTTGCGCGACCGGCTCGATGCGCTGAACGACGGCGAACTGCCGGGCGAGGGTACCGACCCCGGCGATGCCGGCCGCCAGCAACTCGACCGCGCCGGCCGGGCGATGGAAGAGGCCGAGCGCGCGTTGCGTGACGGCGACCTGCCGGGTGCGCTCGACCGGCAGGCCGAGGCGATGGAGGCGATGCGCGACGGGATCCGGCAGTTCGGCGAGGCGATGGCCGACGAACAGCGCCAGCCGGGCGCCGATCAGCAGGGCCGCAACGACGGCACCGCCGACCCCGACGGCCAGCGCGACCCCCTCGGCCGCGCCCCGGGCGATTCGGCGCGGCTGGGGTCGGACCGCAACATGCTGCAGGGCGAGGATGTGTATCGCCGGGCGCAGGACCTGCTGGACGAAATCCGGCGGCGGTCGGGCGAACAGGTGCGCCCCGAGGGCGAGCGGGATTATCTGAAACGGCTGCTCGATCTGTTCTGAGTGCGGGATCGCGTGATCGGGGGCAGGCCGACGGGGTGGCCCCCGCGGTCGTTTTACCGGCATGATCCTTCACGGGCCGGATCCTTCACGGGCCGGATCCTTCACGGGCCGGATCCTTCACGGGCCGGATCCTTCACGGG
>Ga0105047_10005843_pt1 | contig 20998 bp, 19 predicted proteins | sample MAT04_FD_78384 | JGI IMG/M metagenome (GOLD analysis project Ga0105047, IMG submission 78384) | Freshwater microbial communities from Lake Fryxell liftoff mats and glacier meltwater in Antarctica - MAT-04 (megahit assembly) | ecosystem: Environmental > Aquatic > Freshwater > Ice > Liftoff... | reverse complement strand
TGCATTGGCAACGCAATTGCCACCGCCCACGACGGCGAACCCCACGTCAATACCGCCATTCGCAACACCCAGCCGAGCAGCCCCGCAAGCATCACCGGCTTCAGACCGTAACGCACCACCAGCCACGGCGAGATCGCCATACACGCGATCTCGCACCACTGCCCGAGTGTCAGCACCGCTTCGGGTGCCGTCGTGCCGTGTTCGGCGAGGTAACGCGTGGCATACAGCACGTAGAATTGGTTCATCATGTTGCCGATAACGGCGGCGATCGCGAAGCCAACGAACGCCCGGTCACGGAACATGCGGATCGCGGGCAGGCCGATGATCTCGGCGGTCGAACGCTCCTTCCCGCGCGGAGGCGTGTGCGGCAACGTGAACGATGCGAACCCCTGCACCAGCGCGGTTGCTGCCGCCAGATACAACGGCATTGGCGACATCGGGTTCATGCCCCATGCCACCGCATAACCGGCAACAATCCAGCCAAATGTGCCAATTAAACGCACTTTACTAAACTGCGTCGTCGGCTTCGGCAGCTTGCGTAGCGCGATCACGTTCGTCAGTGTCAGCGTCGGCTGGCAGACGACGCCGTATGCGACCAGTAGCACGAAGAACGTGGTTTGCGAAGTGCCAGGAACCTGCGCCGCCGCCCGTTCGCACCACCACCCCGCCCCCGCTAAAAGTGCCGCCATGATGAACTGCATGACACCGAGGAGTTTTTCCGCCGCGAAGTAGCGATCCGCAAGTGGCCCTACGAACAAGGGCGCGAGGATCGCCCCGATCGGCAGCGCCGTGTACACCCAGCCGACATCCGAGGGGCTGAAGCCGAGGCCGCCCGCCGCCAGTGGCATACCGAGATAGCGCGAGAGCGAAACGACCCACGCGCCGAGGCCGAAGTATTGCAGGAACATCATCCCGGCCAAGTGCGGCCCGACCGTCCGAAAGCGAATCGCGTCCACGATATTCCTTGTAGTCGAACTGCGGCCAGACTGTACGGTTCCCGGTCCGTGGGTTAGATTGCAAGGTACTAACTTAGCAGTCTCGGACACCGAACGGCAGGAAAGCGAGCGCGGATCATGCGGGTCGAATTGTATGGGCTAGTGATGGATTCCCCCTGCGTCACGTTTTACCTTTGGTCGCCGTGGCGCGCCGCAGCGATCGAACACAAGCTGTTCGAGGCGATGGTGCCGATTCCCGGTGCCGAAATCGAGAAGGAACCCGACGAATTACGGCTTCACATCGAAGACGAAAAAGGCTGGAAGATCGCGCTTCAGAACATTTCGCGCGTGATGAAGGGCTGGCAAGAAGAAGGCGTCGATGCCGGGAACGAGAAACGCGCCTGGCGCTTCCTCATGGAAGGCGACATCGACACCAACGGCTACGACCACAAAGGCGAAAAGTCCGCATTCTGGCTATTCTTGCGGCTCTCGATGGATCGCGGCGGCCCCGTCGACGGCGAAAAAGCCGAAGAGTTCGATCTCAATGGCTTCGGCGTCTGCATCTGGGGCGAGGACGAGTGAAAGGGCAACGATTCGCCGGGTGCCGCTCGCCGAGAACTGTGTCCACTCGGCAAATGTTCGCGTATCTTGTCCGTTGATCGAAACGGATGGCGCACAAGGATTCTGCGATGACTGCGATGACTGACGACCTGCAAACGCTCGAAACGACGGCGATTTCTGAACTATCCGCTTGTACCGAAGAAGCGACGCTGATCGCGTGGAAGTCGAAGTTTATCGGCGAAAAGGGCCACATGAAGGCCGCGCTCGGCAAGCTCGGAACGATCCCGAAAGAGCAACGGGCTGCATTTGGGCAGGACGCGAACAAGGTCAAGGTCGCGCTGGAAACGGCGTATGCCTGTGCGGTGTCGGTGGCGAAAGAAGCGGCCCTGATGGCGAGCCTGAATGCCGCGCCGCTCGACGTGACGATCCCTGGCCGGCGGCCGACGCAGGGACGATTGCACCCCGCTACGCAGATCTTGCGCGAGATTTACCAGATCTACGGCGAACTCGGTTTCCAGGTCTATCGCACCCGCGATGTTGAGTCCGACGAACGCAACTTCGAACTACTAAACATGCCGCCGCACCACCCGGCACGCGACATGTGGGACACGTTTTTCGCGGACGCACCGGCGGGTACCGTGCTGCGTACGCATACGTCGCCGGGGCAGATCCATGTGATGCGCGAGATGTGCCCGAACCCGATCCGCGTGATCCTGCCCGGCATGTGTTTCCGCAACGAAGCGATCAGCACCCGCAGCGAGATTCAATTCCTGCAAGTCGAAGGATTGTGCATCGGCGAAGGCGTCACGATGGCGGACCTCAAAGGCACGATCACCGCGTTCGCACGGCGAATGTTCGGCCCCGAACGACAGATCCGCATTCGCTCGAGTTACTTCCCGTTCACCGAACCGAGTATCGAGGTGGACATCGACTGGCCGCAAGACGACCCGAACCGTGACCGCCTCACGAAAGGCACCGGCTGGCTGGAGATCATGGGCGCGGGCATGGTTCACCCGACGGTCTTACGCAACGGCGGCTACGACCCCGACATCGTCACCGGCTTCGCGTTCGGCATGGGGCCGCAACGCATGCTCATGCTCAAACACGCGATCGACGATATCCGCCTCTTCTGGCAAAACGACCTGCGGTTCCTCGCGCAGTTTTGATGCTTTACGCGGGCGATCTGCGGAGACGCCAGGCGAGGTAGGCCATTCCGCGGAGCGCGAAGAGGCCGGGCCGCCAACCCGGTGGGTACGGGCCGCTACGGCGGCGGAGGCCGTCGTAGAGGCCTTCGAGTACGGCGTTGGCGGACTTGTCGAAGCCGCCGTCCTTCTCGTGTGCGTAGCGGTGAAAGATATATTTCAGGTAGTGAACAATTGCGGGGATCGGCTTGCGGGCCGTCTTGCGGCGACGGTGACGCAACAGCAACCGAAGCAAGTTTCGCGCGTCGAAGTAGCGTTGCAGGCTTTTCCCTTCGCGTTGAAACGAACTCGAACCCTTGTGCCAAACCAACCCCTCGGCGATCACGCCACACGCGCCGCCCGCTTCTTGCACGCGAAGGCACCAGTCGGATTCTTCGTGGATGAGAAAGTAGCAATCGTCGATGAGGCCGATTTTCTCGACCGTCGCACGGCGGATCATCAGGCAGCAACCGTTGACGATGTCGACGCTGACGACGGCAGGCGAACCGGGTGTTGTTGCCACGTCGATTGGCTGAAAGAAACCAGCGCGATCGGGACGGTTGAAAACAACGCCGGTGGTTTGCACTTTGGTCGGCTCATCCATGAAATGAATGACCGGCCCGAGTACGCCGTAGTCCGGGTGCGCCTCGGCGGCGGCGATCATTTTCGCGGTGAACTCCGGCGGCACGGTCGTATCGTTGTTCAACAGAATGACGAGATCCGCACCGCGATCGATCGCGTACTTCACGCCGATGTTGTTGCCGCCTGCCCACCCGCCGTTGACGGGCGAACGCACGAACGCCACCGTTGGAAACTCCGGTTGCAACGCGGGACCAACTTCGACCTTCGAGGCATTATCGACCACTACAACGTTCGCGGCCATCGTCGAAACGGCCAGCGATTGCAGGCATTTCCGCGTATCGCTGAGACCGTTGAAATCGACGAGGACGATCCAGGCAGCGGGCATCGCTCATTCTCCCGCGCGGTGCTTCACGTGTTCGGGAGTCGAGTGTGTGAGAAGCGACCAGTACAGCCCGACGAGGCGAATCAGTTTCAGTTCGCAATAGAACGTCTGGCTCGATTGCCCGACGAACGGGCTGGAGAGATAGCCGACGAGGTACTGCAGATGTTTGCGCAGGAAGTAGCGCGGCAGACCGAGGAATTTCGGCACGCCGACGGGTTCATCTTGCAAGAGTTTGAGGTGATTCGGGCTGCCGCCCCAAGTGTAACGGCGGTAGAAGCGCTTCGTAGATCGCGACGCGGGGATGTAATGCCGCACCATCGCTTCGGGTTCGTAAACAACCGTCGCGCCGTTGCCGTAAGCGCGTTGGAAGAGATCCGTATCTTCGCCACCCGCCATGCGACCGGTGCCGATGTCGAGGCGGTAGACGCCGATTTTTTCGACGAGGTTGCGCCGGAGTGCGAGGTTCACGTTGAAGCCCATCACGGTCGGATCGCGGATGATGCGACTCTCGCCGCCGAGGTCGATAAGTGCGAACATGCCCGCGAACTTCGGCCCGTACCACTTCGGTGGCTGGCCCGATTCCCAGAGCGGTAACACGCGGCCGAACACGAGGTCAGCATTGTGTTTTTCGAATGCGGAAAGGAGTTTCGCGATCCAATCGGGTTCGGGAAAGGCATCGTCGTCGGTCCAGGCGATGATGTCGCCACGGGCATCTCGGATGGCTCGGTTGCGAGCGTGCGAGATGCCCGGCGTCGATTCGAGAACGACCCGTATCGGGAGGTACGCTGCGTGCTTGGTGGCAACCGCATCGGTGTCGTCGGTGCTGTTGTTATTGACGACGAGAATTTCCAAGTCGATCCCTGACGGAACGACGAGGCTCGTCATGTGCGCGAGCACCCGGTCGAGCATCGCGGCCCGGTTCCAAGTGCAAATGGCGACAGTCAGCATCGGCATCGGGGGAGACAGTCAACCGTGTGTGAGGGTTACGCAACCGGGGCAGTCGCCGGCCAACGCGGTGCGACGAGGTAGCCTGCTGTAGCCGGTTCGCGGTTCGCGGAACACTCGGCGAGGAACCCCGCGTACTTGGCGGCAGTCAGATAATCGTCGAGCCAGTCGGGCCGCCCGCGTATTCGCCCGACCCACGCCCGCAGCCTCGCCTTCGCATACCCGAAAACGGTCCAGCGCGGCCGACCGAACAGCGTCGGGCAAACGGGTAGCCCTTCGAGCCGCACGTGAGTCCGTCCGAGTGCATGAAAGTAAGCCCAGAAGTGGTGCAAGTTCGTCCGCTCGCGCGGGATGTAATGCTTCACTTCCGTCGTGCCTACCCACATGCCGGGGATCGCTTCGGCCTGCATCGCGCGAATCACCGAGACTTCGTCCGCTCCGATCAGTCCGGTTTTCACTCGGCCGAAGATCGGGTCGAAGCGGAACCGTCGCATCAGTGCGGTACGGTACGCCATGTTCGCCCCGAACGGTCCTTCATCGCGGGCCAACGGCCGCACGTTCGTGCCGTAATCCTTGAGCGAGAACACCGGGGCCAACCGCGTCGCGTTCGCTTCGATTCGTTGGCGGTTCGCGGTTGGCACATCGTCGCCGTACCACGGCGTCACGCGCCCGCCGAAGAAACCCGCCTGCGGATTCTCATTCGCCACGCGAACGAACTCCGCCACCCAGTTCGCGGATACTTGCACGTCGTCGTCCGTCCAGAGGATCAGTTCCCCCCGTGCGGTATCGACGGCCCGGTTCCGGGCGTGCGAGTGACCCTGTCGGACTTCCCGAACAGCAATTACAGGCAACCGCACTGCGTGTTTTGCCACAATTGCAGTGGTATCATCGGTGCAGTTATTATCGACGACGACAATTTCCCATTCCAGCCCAGCGGGAATGCGCAACTTGTGGAACGACTCGAGCGTGCGATCGAGCAACGCCGCGCGATTCCACGTACAAATTGCTACGGTTACCTTCATCGGACAGCCTTGTCTCGTAAGTCTTGCGCTTCGGTTACCCGACAGCGCGCCATTCATTGTCGTAAACGACAATTCCCTGGTCGGCACTTGTGGACAAGTGGCGGTGGCGGTCGTCGCCCACCACGTCGTACACCACGGCATTATCGACGGAGTCGAGTATCGTACCGTTTCCGGTCGCAGCCAGCAGATTCATCATTATGGCATGACCGGGTCGAAGGCCAACCCCTTTCAGTCGGCATTCGACCGTCTGCGTTCCTTCGTGGAGCGTGATCGAGAAGCCGACTTCGCGTGACCACCCCGTTACGATCCGCGTCCCATACAGATTTTGCACGATCACTTGTACATCGACATCGGCGATTGCCACCTTCGCGTCGATATCCATCCGCAAGATCAGATCGTCGCCACTGGTGAACACCGAAAGCGGCCGGCCGTCGGCATCCACCAGCCCGGCGCGAGAAAACTTTGCGCGGCCATCGCCGGAACGCGATTTGGTGCCGAGGTCGTTCGTGCGGGCATCGGTTAGCAAGCGATCCATGTACGACTGCGTCACTGCGCCGGCAGGTCCGATCTCGACCATCTGTCCGCGTTCGAGCATGACGGCCCGCTGGCACAATCGGGGAATTTGCTGCATGTTGTGGCTGACGAACAGGATCGTCTTGCCCGACTGCGCGAGTTGAATCATCCGGTCGATGCAGCGTTTTTGGAAGCTCGCATCGCCGACGGCGAGGACTTCGTCGATAACCAGAATTTCCGGTTCGAGGTGCGCGACGACGGCGAACGCGAGGCGGACGTACATGCCGGAGGAATAGCGTTTGACGGGAGTATCAAGGAACTTACCGACTTCGGAGAACTCGACGATCTGATCGAACTTGGAGAGGATTTCGCGGCGGGACATGCCGAGAATCGAGCCGTTCATGTAAATGTTTTCGCGTCCGGAGAGTTCCGGGTGGAAGCCGGTGCCGACTTCGAGCAAGCTGCCCATGCGGCCGCGCAACTCGAGGCGGCCGTGCGTCGGCTCGGTGATCCGCGAAAGCAGCTTGAACAGCGTCGACTTGCCCGCGCCGTTGCGGCCGATGACGCCGATCGCTTCGCCGCGTGGCACTTCAAATGAAATATCCTTCACCGCCCAGAACGAATTTTCGTCTTCGAGGGCATCGGTGCGGACCAGCGAACGCACTTTCGAGAACGTCCCGCGGACGATCCGCTTCACCGATTCGGTGAGGTTGAGATCGCCGGTCGGGTTTGCCCCGATGCGATAGCGCTTGGAAAGGTTCTCGGCTCGAATCGCAGGTTTCATGGTTTCGGTAAGTCTGCCAGTCGGCGGTAAAGGTCGTCGACCACCCAGTGGAACGCGGCCAGGTGGAGCGTCTCGACGATGCCCATGTCGTTGGAGTCAATGTGGAGGCCCGCCCGGCACATGCCGCGCAATTTGCCGCCATCGAAGCCCGTGCAGCCGTACGTTCCCACGCCGTGGCGATTCGCCCACTCCACGGCACGCAGGATGTTCGGGCTGTTCCCAGACCCACTGATCGCCACCAGCAAATCGCCTTCGCTGGCCAGATTCTTCAACTGTTCGAGGAACACGCGGTCGAAACCTTCGTCGTTCCCCCACGCCAGAATGTAGGGCGTATTATCCGTCAGGCTGAGGATTTTGAACCGCACTTTGGCATCGTCGTCGAAATCCTGCTTGCGCAGCGTACCTTTGCCGATGTCTTCGCAAAAGTGCGAAGCGTTCGACCCGCTGCCACCGTTGCCGATGACGAAGATCATCCGCCCCGCCTTGTATCGCGCGTGCATCAGATCCGCGAGCGTCTGCACTTCGTCTGCGTCGATTCTCAGCAGTTCGTCCGCCATACGTTTCAGGAACGGCGCAACGGCCAAAGTAGCTCCGAGCATCGAGAAATCCTTTCGTAGGGGCCCGAATCGGGCATGCAATCGCGGCGATTTTGGGTAGCAGATTGACTCCAGGCACTTTCCACCCACCCATCCGTGGACTCATTCCCGAATTTCGGAACCAACCTAACACACCAACGACTTACGTCCGATTTCGACCATCTGCAATCACGCCAGAACCAAAGTTTCGACGGTGCTTTTCGGCAAACTAAATCGTGTCGGCGAAGGTTCGTTCGACGCGACGGAAGTAGAACAGGCCGAGGAACAACACGCACAGGCCGACCGTTCCGGAGATCGCCAACGAGTACCATGCGAAGCCGTCCATCGGTCCGCCGAGGACGAGGTTCCGCAAGTTGTAGATCAACCCGTACAGCGGGTTCAGCGGCAGGATCATTTTTGCGGTTGGCCCGACTACGTCTGGCCCCAGATAGATACACGGCGTCGCGAACATCCACAATTGCGTGCCGAACGTAAGCAGGTAACGGAAGTCGCGCTGTGCGACGATGAGTGCAGACAACAGCACGCCGAAGCCGGTGGCCGTGAGGAACAGGAGTGCAAGCACGAACGGCGCGAATACGATCGTCCAAGCGGGGACGACGCCGAAATAGAGCATGGTGATCGCGATTAAGACGCAGGAAATCAGGAAGTCCACGAACGCCGAACCGACGTTCGATAGGGGAAGCAGTAGCCTCGGAAAGTAGACTTTCGTGACGAGCCGCTCGTTCGCCAAAAGGCTGTTCCCCGCATTCGCCATCGCCGACGAAAAGAACGTCCACGGGATCACGCCGAGCAACACGTACAACACGTAATTTGGGACGTTATCCGCCGTTTTACCCATGTAGCCGATGAAAACCACGAACACCATCACCGTGGCGATCGGCTGAAACAACGACCAGCCCACACCGAGGATCGTCTGCTTGTAACGCAGTTTCAGTTCGCGCAAAATCAGATAGTAAAAAAGCTCGCGGTATCGCCATAATTCTTGCGTGTCACCGAGCGAAAACGACGTGCGCGGTTCGACCACAATCAATTCGGGTTCGGCTTCTTCCGGGCGCATCGGCAGTCCGAGTGCAGGACTCGGCATGTCCGCGTCTGGCAACGGAGTCTGATTACTCGAAAGTACGGGTGTGGGAATCGAACCTGTCACGCGGAAAGCCTCTGATCGCGGTACGAAAACTCAATCGGCAGTGATACGACACGACCGAACGGTTCCACGAACGTAATCGTAGTTCGGGAACCAGAATCGCGCCGTGAAATTTCCGCGAGTTCCTGCCGGGCAAAACCTGAGATTATTCTACAGATCATTCCGCATCTGGCTTGAGCACCGTTAGCACCACCTCGGCGTAAAGCCTGTGCCCGAAATCGTTTGGATGATTCAACCCGTTTCCCGTGAGGTCGTGGTGGTGCTTGTTCGTCATCATCCGCTCCCAGACCGCCGTCGCATCGGCTAATGCGACGCCCTTACCCGTCAGTGCCTTTAACTCGTCGCGATACTTCGCGAACATCTCCGTTGGCGTATGAATCCACTCGCTGTTCCCGAGCATCGACGAAACGAGAATCACCTCCGTATCAGGGTTCGCTGCACGAATCCTTTCGAGAATCGTCCGCGTCTGATCGCCGTACCACTTCGGGTCGCGTCGGCCAACGTCGTTCATGCCATACGCCACGATGATCAGGTTCGGTTTCTCGGCGAGTAACTTATCCAAATCCTGCACGCCGTTCGCCACGCTCCACCCGCCGACCGAACGATTTTGGAGCGATACCGAACTCTGGAAACTCGCCCGCAACTGTTCGGCAACGAGGTCCGGATACCCCGGCTGAAACGGCGCAATCTTTGCGATCCCCGATGCATCCGCACCCGTCGAAATACTATCGCCGCTGATGCCGAGGACGATCGGCTTGTGTGCCTTCAGAAGTGCGCGCGTTTTCGGTAGCGTGCCGAATCCAGGGAACGGCGTGCCGACATCGCTGCGGACGTACGTCACTTCGACATCGCGATCGTGGAACCAACGGCCGGGGCGATAAAGCATGTACTGTTCCGGGTGGCCAGCGCGATGCCGGTAGCTGTTCGGTGCGTCCTTCAGTAGGTAAAAGTCCTTCTCCAGAATCGGCTCGACCGGTTCGGGTTTCGCGAAGGCGATCGTCATCCCGTCGACTTTCACGTTGTCGTAGCGATGCGTGCGGCTGGCGTTCTCGACGCTGAGAATCTTGGCAATGGGGAACGCCAACCGGGCGATGGCGGGGCTGTCTGCCGTCTTGCGGAACAGCACGCTACTTTCGCGGTGGACAATTTTCGATGCCCACGCCGGTTCCCACAGCCGCAATGCGGAGACAGGCTCGCGGCCGGGTTCCGCGCAGATGAGCTTCAACGTGTCGAACCACATGTCTGCGGCGCGCTTCTGGCCGACCGCCGTGAAGTGCTGGCGCGACTTCTTGTCGCCGCGATTCTCGCCCGTCAACGTGTCGGTATCCGGGCCAGCGCGGAAGCCCGGCCGTTTCGCGAGTGCATCGATCCCCGCACGAATGCGGCCCTCGCCCTCGGCATCGTTGTAAACCGTCGGGTGGTGCGTCGATTTCGCCAGCAACCACGGCGCATCGTACTCCCAATTGTTCGCGCAGGTGGTGCGGATCGTACGGATGTTCTCGACGTACTTCGCGGTCGGCGTTTTGATGATGACATCGGATTCGCCCTGCTGCCAAAGCACCGCACGAAACGGGCCGATGGCCACGCCGGTCGCCGCCATGCGCGGCTGGAACGTCCCGTTCGGCATCCATTGTTCGGAAGACGACCCACCGATGGCGACATTCGCGAAGCCGATCGGCACGCCGAATTCTTTCGCCAACCGGTCGCCGAGCGGCGGCCAGATCGAACCGCCATCGCTGCCGTCGAACACCGGCTGCGGGTCGTGCGCCACCGCCCACGTTTTCTTGACGCTGTCGTAGGCACTCACCCGCTGTTTCGCATCGGTCACCCGGAAGCGTTCATCGTTGCAGTTCGTCGCGTACGACTGCCCGCCCACGAGGAAGAGTTCGCCGACGCCGACCGGTTCAATCGAGCCGAGCGACACAGTCGCGCCTGCCATGCGGCAACGCACCTCGAAGCGATGCCACCCCGCAGGCACGTTCGCAATCCCCTCGAAACGCAGGCCATTCGTGCGAATCGCAATCGGTTCCCAACCGGAATCGTTCTTCGCAGGTTCCCCCGCAGGTACCGCACGAAACTCCCACGTGCCCTCCGCCAACCCCGCTGGCATCGAACCGCGGATCGTCACTTCGGCAGAACCGGGTAGCTTGCGTTCCGGTGCAAACCCGAATCGCTGAACGACCTGGTGCGGCAGCGGATGCGCGAACGTCAGCACCGCCGGTTCGGCCGCACTCCCGAGCATCGGAAACGCAACGAGAGTAAAGAACGCAAGAGATCGCATGAGGTGTCTTTCTGTTCGGCGGGCAAAATCGCGAGGTTTGGCGGGCGTTGCCGTTATACCCCATGCGGCAGAAACGGATACCGTTCAGAAGATTACACCCACCGCTCGCCTATGCGTCGTGCTTTGAAGTTCATCGCGCGTCTCCTGAAGGGGGAACTTTACTTCAACACTTCGACAGGAATCAGGGTGCAGCGTGCCAACTGCACATCGTTGGTGAGGAACAATCCGCATCCGTGTTCGATGGCAGTAGCGAGGTGAATGGAATCCATAGCCTGGAACTTGAAAACAGCCCGGATTTGAGCTGCGCGTTCCCAAACTCCGGCCGTTACGGATAACATTTGAATACCGGACCAGCTGAAAAATGTCTGGTATTCCGAAAGTACAATGGCGTTACCCAATCGAACGGGACCTACCAAACACTCCAGACGAGTCGCATCACTCGCTGCCAAAGTATCCCGCATTGTGAGAAACTCTTGTATTCGGCGATCGACTATCGGCTCCCAAACGGGATCGCCTTCCACGTTGTAAATGACTATGTTGGTGTCGAGACAGACGATCATGGCTGCGACTCACTTTCCGCATGTTTGCGTCGCAATCGGCACGCTTCTTGAAGCTGGACCGCTTCTTCGATCTCTTTATCCATCTCCGCTGATAATTCCGCTTGCTCCGCTGCAATCTCTGCCATGTTGCGGGAATGATGTCCCCTCGCAAGTTGGCTCGTTCGTATCGCTTTCATCGTTTGGAGATAATCTTGACTGAGTGTTGTCACTTCTTGATTACGATCCACCTCTGGCCGCACGACTACGTGAACGCGCCCCGGTGGCAGGCTCGGTTTCTCGTCGAGAACCAGCGTCCCATCGGCTTGGATCGTGCCGCCGAGTATCGTTTCGGTGAAGTTCATCGCACGTCTCCTGGTCGGAAATCCTTATTGCATTCTACTCGATCTGCTGCGAATCGCGACCTTCACCAAACCTTCGCATGGCTCGCGTTGTCGGAATCGATGGGCAGCGTAAGTTTGACTCAACTGTATCATGATCCAAATGGAGCTTGCTATGCGCATTAGAAACTGGTTTTTGCTGGTTGTCGTCGGATGTCTCGCAGGCTGTTCGGGTTCGGGTGCTGTCGAAACGGCGAAGCTCGAAGGGCAGGGCGCGACGTTCGTCGAACCGGTGATGAAGGTTTGGACGAACGAACAAGTCGATAAATCTGGCGGCAAAATCCAGATTAACTACCAGGGTACCGGCTCCGGCGCAGGCATTCAGCAGTACACGAAAAAGACCTGCGACTTCGCCTGTTCCGATGCACCGATGAACGAGAAACAACTCGCCGCCGCGGTCGAAGCGGGTGGGCCGGTCGTGCATATTCCGCTCGTCATCGGTGCCGTCGTGCCGATGTACAATCTAGATAATGTCGCGAAGCCACTTCAGTTCACCGGCGACGTGCTTGCGCAAATCTACCTCGGCAAAATCACCAAGTGGAACGACAAGGCCATCGCCGACCTGAACCCCGGCGTCGTGCTTCCGGACCTTGGTATTCAACCCGTGTTCCGTTCGGACGGTAGCGGCACGAGCAACATCTTCAGCGAATATCTCTCGAAAACCAGCCCGGACTTCAAAGCGACCGTGGGTGCATCGACGCAGCCGACGTTCCCCAAGGGTGTGGGGATCGGCAAGCCGAAAACCGATGGCGTGGCGGGGCACGTCTCGAATACGAAAGGCGCGATCGGCTACGTCGAACTGACGTACGCCCTCGACAAAAAGGCGCAATACGGTTCGGTGAAGAACAAGGCCGGGCAGTTCGTCCTCGCGGATCTGGCGAGCATCACGGCGGCGGCTTCTGCTGTCATTGGCACGAAACCGACCGAAGCGCCGTACAACTTACACGACCTGACCTACTCGCTGACCGATGCAGCTGGCGATGGCGTTTACCCGATTGCGGCGATGAGTTACGCGATTCTCGCGCAGAAGCAGAGCGGTACGAAGGGCAAAGCACTCGTAAACTTCCTAAAATGGTGTGCCGGTGCGGAGGGGCAGAAGTTCGCGCAAGCCCGAAACTTCGCGCCGCTCCCGGAGGCGCTCGTAAACGCGACTCAAGCGAAGCTCGACGCGGTCGAAGTGGCGAAGTAAGCGACGAGCCACCGGGTTGATCCCGGTGGGAATCTCCCTCCCGAATGGTCGCAAATGTCCCCCGAAAGCCCTCACCCGATGCCGTCTCGAACATCCGAAATGGTGTTCAACGCCCTGACGCGGGCGGCGGGGTTCGCGGTGTTAACGACGGTGCTCGGCCTCATCGTAGTTCTGACGATGCAAGCCTACCCGGTGCTAATCAAGGCGGGCGAATACCAACTCTTTACGAGTCGTTCGTGGGTGCCGAAACCGCCGGGTGGTGGCACGCCGATCTACGGCGCACTCTCGTTCATTTTCGGCACCGTGGCAACGGCCGTCATTGCGCTCGCCATCGCGATTCCGCTCGGTGTGGCAACGGCGGCGTATCTGTCGGAAATCGCACCGGGCTGGCTCCGCAAGGTCGGCGCGTTCCTCATCGAATTACTCGCCGCCATCCCCAGCGTCGTCTTCGGTTTTTGGGGGCTGTTCTTCATTGCGCCGCTGATTCAAAGGGCGTTCGATGCACTCGGCGGGCCGAACACGGGCGGCAACGGCCTGCTCGCGGCGGGTATCATTCTCGCGATCATGGTGTTGCCGTACATTACCGCGATCGCGTTCGATGTCTGCCAATCGGTGCCGCGTTCGCAGCGCGAAGGTTCGCTCGCACTCGGCGCGACGCGCTGGCAGACGATTTACTCCGTCGTGTTGCCGTATGCGCGTCCGGGGATCATCGCCGCGAGTTTCTTGGCGCTCGGCCGGGCGCTCGGCGAAACGATGGCCGTGACGATGCTCGTCGGCAACCGCGCGGAAATCGATTGGTCGCCGTTCGCACTCGGCGACTCGATCGCCAGCCGCATTGCGAATCAATTGAACGAAGCCGACGATGCGACGTTCCGCTCCGCACTCATCGCACTCGGCCTCGTGCTAATGCTCGTGACGAGTATCTTTAACGTCAGCGCCCGATTGTTGCTGTCCCAGTTGAATCGTCCGCGAAATACCACGCCGATTCCCGTCATCGAAGATGCAGTCGTCCCGACGACGACGGCGAACCTCAATGCACCGGCTATTGCGCCTCCCGTGCGTTCGCACGCGCAATTTTGGAACCGGGTCATGACGGCGGTCCTTGCGGGGTGCTTTGCCGCTACGGTGATCCCGCTATTCCTGATCCTCGGCTTCATCGCTGTGCGAGGCGTCGAATCGCTCGAACGCGGCATCTTCAGCGAGCGCGGGCGACCGGCGCTCACGGATGAGCAATTCGCGAAATATCAAGCATCGAAACGCGGCGAGGGCGACTACCCGAACGACGACATTGGCCGCCCCGTACGGCGTGGTGGACTCGGCCACGCGATGCTCGGCAGCGCTGTCATCGTCGCGTTTGCGGCCTTGCTCGCGATCCCTATCGGCTTGCTGGCGGCGGTGTATCTTGCGGAATCGCACAACTCGCGAATGGCGAATCTCGTGCGATTCCTGACGGAATTGCTCGGTGGGGTGCCGTCAATTATCATTGGAATTTTCGTCGCAGCGATACTGGTTTACCCGAAAGTCTCGCTGACCGGCGGCGAGGCGTCGCCGCTCGGTTTCTCCGGCTGGGCCGGTGCCGTGGCGCTCGCAATCATGATGATTCCGATCGTCGTGCGTTCGGCGGAAGAGTCGATGAAACTGGTGCCCGAATCGTTGCGGCACGCGAGCTATGCGCTCGGGGCGAATCGGATGCAGACGACACTGCGCGTAATTCTACCTGCCGCATTTCCCGCGATCGTCACCGGCATCTTCCTCGCCGTCGGTCGCATCGCGGGGGAAACCGCACCGCTCATTCTCACCGCCGGAAACACCGATTTCTGGCCGACCGGCCCCGCGGCCCCGACCCCGTTCCTGCCCGGTTACATCTACAAATACTCGCTATCGCAATACGACGACTGGCAGGCGCAAGCCTGGGCTGGCGCGCTCGTTTTGCTCGTCGTCGTCATGTTCCTTAACATCGGTATCCGCCTCTTCGCCGGCCAGCGCGTCGTCGCCGCGTCTCGCGCCGATTAGAAAGACACACCCATGTCAGTCGGCTTCGCACTCGTCGGTTGCGGGATGATCGCACGCTATCATGCGAAGGCGCTCGCCGAGATTCCGCACGCCCGCATCACCGCGTTCGTGTCGCGATCCCAAGCCAACGGCGAGGCACTTCGCGCCGAACTCGGCCTTTTCGACGTGCCCGTCGTCGGCACAATCGAAGACGCAGTGAAACTGGCCGGCGTCGATGCGGTCATCATCACGACGCCGAGCGGCGCGCATCTCGAACCCGCGCTCGCGGCCGCCGCGGCTGGCAAACACGTCGTAGTCGAGAAGCCGTTGGAAATTACCGAAGCGCGTTGCGATCGCATCGTCGAAGCCTGCGAGATGCATCGCGTGAAGCTGTGTACGATCTTTCCATCGCGGTTTGCCGATAGCAGTACGACGCTGAAGGCCGCCGTGGAAGCGGGGCGATTCGGCCGCCTGACGCTCGGCGAAACCACCTGCAAATGGTGGCGAACGCAAGCCTATTACGACGAAGGTGGCTGGAAAGGCACACAAGCGTTAGACGGTGGCGGGGCACTGATGAACCAGGCGATTCATAGCGTCGACTTGCTGTTGTGGATGATGGGCGAAGCGGCGACTGTCATGGGTATGACAGCGATGCTCGCACACGAACGAATCGAAGTCGAAGACACCGCCGCCGCCGTCATCCGCTTCCGCAACAACGCGCTCGGCGTCATCCAGGCGACGACGAGCGTTCACCCCGGTTACCCGAAAACCATCGCGATTCACGGCGACAAAGGCAGTGCCGTCATCGAGCAAGAAGACGTGCTGCGCTGGGACTTCACGCCGACGATCCCCGACGACGACCGCGTAAAGGAACGCTTCGCGGCAAAGGTCGGCGCGAGTGGCGGGGCCGCCGACCCGAAGTCGATCAGCTACGAAGGCCACCGCCGCCAACTCGCCGATTTCGTCGAAGCGATCCGCACGAACGGCACGCCGAAAGTCGACGGCCGCGAAGGCCGCAAAGCCGTGGCTCTCATCCGAGCAATCTACGAAAGCCAACGCACCGGTCGCATGGTGGAACTGTAAGCGACACGCGATGATGCCACAATCTCGCAAACTCAATCGCGAACAACTGCCACCCGAATATTGTCCGATCCTCGAACAGCGAATCGGCACAAAGGAAACCGATGTTTTAGCTGTGGAACTTGCCGCGCCGGAGGAATCGCAACGCGGCGGCACGGCCACGCTCGAGCGGCCTAAAACCAAGTTCACGCGACAAACCGACAAGGCGTATTACGCGGAGAAAGCGAACCGCATCACAAAGGCGATTCTCGAAGATGCAAAAGCAAAACTGGCTGGCGGATAATGGCTACTCGCGTTTCAAACTCGGTAACGGCACCCGTACGCGAATGTCATCGTAACCATAAGGTAAGTCGCCGTAGGTCTTTCCGTTGTCATCTTTTTCGTTCTGCCCAAAACTGTATAAGAGGTACCCACTCTCGTTCGGTTGGTAAGTCAGTGGTTTCTCGGTGAACACATCGTTCGGAATCTTGACGAGGTATTTCGGTGCGAGTTCATCGAGCATCTTGGGGTATTTTCCATTGTCTGCTCGATTCCGGGGTGGGGTTTCTGGGCCGGTTTGCCTAGCATACATAGCATTCGCACACGATGGAAACGGATGATTCCATGACCGGAGACGATGACATGACGCGTAGCCAGGCTGCCGCGATGACGCTCGCGCTGTTTGCCCTTGCCGAGATACCCGGCGATTCCGCAGGACAGTCGACGTACCAGAAGCCGCCGCAGGCGATTCTCGATGTCTTGCACGCGCCGCCCGCACCCGCACTCAGCCTGAACCCGACGCGAGACACGCTGCTACTGATTCAGACGGAGCGCTACCCCGGCATCGCCGAGTTGGCAAAACCGCAACTGCGGCTGGCCGGCTTCCGCATCAATCCACTCACGAACGGCCCTGCCCGCATCGCGCATGTCACGGGGCTGACACTGATGCCGGTCGAAGGCGGTCATCCGCGGCCAATCACGCTGCCGAAGGGGATCGTCGGCGTACCGCAATGGTCGCCGAACGGCTTCCGCTTCGCGACCACGGTGACCACCGATATCGAGGTGCAACTCTGGGTCGGCAGTACTGCCACGGCAGCAATGAAACGCATCCCGTTCGTGGCGCTCAATGCCGCGTTCGGCGATCCCATCTCGTGGATGCCCGACTCGAACTCGCTTCTGTGCGAGCTGGTTCCGGGCGAACGCGGCAAGCCACCGGAAACGCCACTCGCGCCGAGCGGCCCGACGGTGCAAGAATCGAGCGGCAAGGCGGCCCCCGTTCGCACGTACCAGGACATGCTGCAAAACGCGCACGATGAGGCCCTTTACGATTACTACGCCACGTCGCAGTTGGCGGTGGTGTCGCTCGATGTGCCGCCGATCGCGCAAACCGTCGGCGAACCGGCGATCTTCGGTACCGCGTCGCCTTCGCCCGATGGAAAATTCCTGCTGATTAGCCGGCTGCACCGGCCGTATTCGTACTTGCACCCGGCCTCGGCGTTCGCGAAAACGGTCGAAGTTTGGAACCGCAAAGGCAAGGTCGTTCGCACCGTGGCGGAGCTTCCGTTGCAGGATAAAATCCCCATCGAAGGCGTACCGACGGGGCCGCGGAATGTGAGTTGGCAGCCGACGAAAGACGCGACGCTGATGTGGGTCGAAGCCCTCGACGGTGGCGATCCGAAAACGAAGGTGCCGCACCGCGACCGGGCGTTCGCACACGCAGCCCCGTTTGCCGATGCCGCGAAGTCATTATTTGAAGTCGAACATCGCTTCAGCGGCATGAACCACTTCCCCGATGGCGACCGCGTGCTCGTCAGCGATTACGACCGCGACCGCCGGTGGACCCGCACCGTGTTACGCAAACTTTCGGAGACAGACACCGCACCGACAGTGCTCTTCGATCGCTCGATTCAGGACCGCTACAACGACCCCGGCACACTACTTTCGAAGCGCATGGCAAACGGCCGCTCGGCGTTATGGGTGACCGACGATACGCTGTTCCTCTCGGGTGCCGGTGCCACACCGAAGGGCGATCGGCCGTTCCTCGATCGCTTGAATATCAACACGAAAAAGACAGAACGGCTCTTCCAGTGTGCCGAAGGCGTGTACGAATCGGCGTCGCCGCTATCGGACGATGCCACGAAGTTACTCATCCGTCGCGAGTCGCCGAGCGACCCCGGTAATTACTTCTACCGGAGCGGTACGACCGAAACCGCGATCACCACGTTCGTCGATCCCGCGCCGATTTTGCGACAGATTAAAAAGCAACTCGTGACGACGAAACGACCCGATGGCGTGACGGTTTCGTTTACGCTGTATTTGCCACCGGATTACAAAGCGGGCGAGAAACGGCCGACGGTGTTTTGGGCGTATCCGCGCGAGTTCAACACTGCCGACACCGCCGGGCAGATTAGCGGCAGCACGGATCGCTTCACGAACATCACCGGCTATTCGCACCTGTTTTTCTTGCTGCAAGGCTACGTGGTGATGGACGAAGTCAGCGTGCCGATCGTCGGTGCGCCAGACAAGGCGAACGATACGTTCGTCGAACAACTCGTCGGCAGCGCGAAGGCGGCGATCGATAAAGCCGTGGAAATGGGGCCGGTGGACCGCAACCGCATCGGTGTCGGCGGGCACAGTTACGGCGCATTCATGACGGCGAATCTGCTCGCGCACAGCGACTTGTTCCGCGCGGGTATCGCCCGCAGCGGTGCGTACAACCGCACGCTGACGCCGTTCGGTTTCCAGAATGAACGCCGCACGTATTGGGAAGCACCGGAGGTGTACGCGACGATGTCGCCGTTCCATAATGTGCACAAAATCCATGCGCCGCTCTTGCTCGTTCACGGCATCGTCGACGACAACCCCGGTACCTTCCCCGTGCAAAGCGAACGCCTTTACCAGGCGCTCCGCGGCAACGGCGCGACCGCAAGACTGGTCATGCTCCCGCACGAAGCCCACGGCTACGCCGCAAAAGAAACCATCGAGCACGTGCTCGCCGAACAGATCGCATGGTTCGACAAGTACGTGAAAGGGAAATAGGGGCCATTCGATGCGAATCGTGCTGGAAGTGATTGCGGGGCCGTCCTTGCACCGGAGCTTTGCGTTCGAGCAACACGACTTGTTTCTCGTGGGGCGCGGCGAGGACGTCCACTTTCAGATCCCGAACGACCTGCAACTGTCGCGACGGCATTTCATGGTCGAAGTCAACCCGCCATCGTGCATGGCGATCGATCTCAACAGCAAAAGTGGCATCGAGATCAACGGAGTTCGCAGCAAGGCACAACGTTTGCGCAACGGCGATACGATTCGGGCGGGCGCGACCGTGTTTGCGGTCGGTATCGAAGGTTCCGAAGAATGGTTCGAGGCGAGCCAGACGACCGAGGTTCAGCTGTTGCCGCCAACGGCCGTTTTGTCGTCGTCGGTTTTTCCGGCGATACCCGGCTATCTCATCGTTCGCGAGATCGGGCGTGGCGGTATGGGGGTCGTGTATCTGGCGACGCGGCAAGCCGATGGGCAACGTGTGGCCGTGAAGACGCTCCTGCCAGCCACCGCCGCTTCAGCGCAGGCCATGCAGCGTTTTTTGCGAGAAGCGGAAATTTTGAAAGAGCTCGATCATCCGCACATCGTTCGCTTCACCGACATGGGCGAAGTCGCGGGATTGCTCTGGTTCGGGATGGAGTTCGTGGATGGTCCCGATGCGTGGAAAGTGATCAAACAGAACGGCCCGCTGCCCGTCGGCGATGCTTGCCGTCTGGCGCGCGAAACGATTTCCGCACTGATTTACGCGCACTCGAAATCGTTCGTCCATCGCGACATCAAGCCGCACAATATCCTTCTGGAAACGCACGCGACGAACGTAACGTACCGCGCCCGCCTAAGCGACTTCGGCCTTGCGAGAACCTATCAGACATCGCAAATCAGCGGGCTGACGCTTCGCGGCGAATCGGGCGGAACGCCAATGTACATGCCGCCGGAACAAGTCCGCCAGTTCCGCGAAGCCCGACCCGCCGCCGATCAATACTCGATCGCCGCCACGCTCTATTTCCTGCTGACAGGCGGCACGATCTTCGAACCGATCCCGGACATCGTCAGCCTGATGTTCAAAGTACTCGACGAAGCGCCCGTGCCAATCCAGAGCCGGCGCGCAGACATTCCCGCGCCACTCGCCGAAGCGATCCACCGCTCCCTTTCAAAGAACGCCGCCGACCGGTTCCTGCACCTCAGCGAACTCGACGCCGCAATCGCGCCGTTTGCGAACTAACCCCGACCCGTTTTGGCTTTCGCTTCACTGCGTCGACACTACACACGCATCGACGAGTTCCTGGGCGGTTCGGCACTCGGAGATGCGTTGCGGGGTGAGGTGCATTCCGTTTTTAGCGGCGTCGAGGTAGACGAGGAAGTTCATTTGCGTAAGCGAATCCCACGCGGGGTAGTTCGCGAGTTCCTCCGGGCCGTGCAAAGACAGCGGCGAAAGTTCCAGCTCGGATTCGAGTTCGCGGAGCAATTCAGCGCGTGTCATAGTGATTTACCTGTCGCCGAGGAACGCACGCATGTCTTGCGCCATCCGTTCGGGGTGAGTGTATTGCGGGTAATGGCCGCACGGCGAATATTCGATTCGACGCACATCCGGTATGCCTGCCTCGACTTCGGCTTCGTACATTCGCGGTACGATCGTGTCGCGGTCGCCGCCGATCATTAGCACGGGCGAACGCACCTGTTGTAATTGTGGGCGCAAGTCGAGTGTATCGAGAATGAGCGCCCGGCGTGCGGCCGCTCGAATTGGCGTCAGCCCGCTGTTCACCAACAGGAAGTCGAAAATCTCTTTCGGGGCCGTCACGAACGCGGGGGCTTCGAGCTTGCGCATCGCGGTCTCGCGCATCGGCAGATCGCCCATG
>Ga0105047_10005842_pt1 | contig 20999 bp, 19 predicted proteins | sample MAT04_FD_78384 | JGI IMG/M metagenome (GOLD analysis project Ga0105047, IMG submission 78384) | Freshwater microbial communities from Lake Fryxell liftoff mats and glacier meltwater in Antarctica - MAT-04 (megahit assembly) | ecosystem: Environmental > Aquatic > Freshwater > Ice > Liftoff... | reverse complement strand
TACCATAATGATTAGTGTTGTTCATGTACTATTCCATCCATAGTTTTTATCTATACCATACTCACCAATATTATTTTTTCTCAAGCTCAACATTTATACTGATATAAGGTACGCTTGAATATGAACTATATGCTCACTCTTTTATGTATTAGTAACCATGATTCATGATATCAAATCATTATTGGATTCTTTAATTTCTAATCAGACCGATTGGAAACTACAATTGTTGAACAATTGGCCAAAAATAATGGGCAATTTAAGTTCAAAAGTTTCAATCGAAAAAATTACTGATGATTGTCTCATTTTGAGTGTTGTGGATTCTTGTTGGTTACAAGAATTATATTTAATGAGTACAATGCTCTTAAAGCGAATTAATGAAAAACTAGACCAACCACGCATAAAACAACTACGCTTTAAAACTGCTGGTGTTGTTCGCACAAAAACAAAAACTACCATTGCAACACGCACTAAAAGACCTGCTTCAAATCGAGTATTAAGCAGTAGTGAACAACATGCATTGAGTACCGTTAAAGATATTGAGCTGCAAAAGGCATTAAAAGATTTTTTGAATAGATGTGATCAGGAGAACGAATGAAAAAATTAGTAATGAAAGCAGTTGTCATGTTTGCTATGGGTCAGGCATCAATGACATATTCGGTCACGTCGCAAACAAACGCAAGTGATATTCATAAATATTTATGGGCAAATTATCATCAGTTTTCAGGTCATGCACCGGAAGCTCACAAATGGTACCAAGGAGTATTAGAATCAGGCAGCTCTATTTATGCATATAAAGGATATGTGCACTTTTTGCATGACATAGGTCAATTTCAACAAATCTTGGTACTTATACCAAAATTATCTCAAATATTTTCTGATGATGTTGATCTACAATTAATTTTTTCTCAAACGCTCCTAAATGCCGGCAAAGTTGATGAAGCCGACAAACTTATTTTAGGATTACAAGACAAAAATACCTCTCATCAAGAAGTATCTTTTCAAGCGGCTCAAATTTATTTACGACGCAAAGAACCTGAACAAGCATTAGCCGTAATTGATAAATATTTTAATAATTCAGTACGCAGACCAAATGATTTCATTTTCCATTTTTTTAAATCGCAAATTTACATGCAATTGAATTGTAAGCACGACGCTCTTGCAAGTGTACGCCGCAGTGTGGAAATGTATCCGCGTTTTGATAAGGGCTGGTTATTATTTGCTATGCTCGAAGAACAAGCTGGCAACTTAGAACAAGCAATTAAAGGTTATTCTGCATTTTTAGAACTAACTAATACTAACAATAATGAAGTTCATAATCATTTATTGTCATTAATGTTTAAACAAAAACTTGCTGAACAAAATAGTAGCAACCCGATAAATACCAAAGGTTCATTTGAAAAAACATTATTGAATTTTAAACAACAAAACTTTCATCAAGCACTGGGCTGTGTAGATGAATGCCTGGTTCAACAACCTGCCGATGTTCAAGCTCGTTTGTTAAAAATTCAAATTTTAGCTGGCATGAATCAATATAAAAAAGCGGCTGATGTTGTTAAAGACTGGATTGAACAAGAGCCACATAACACATTATGGTATCAAACATTACACACGTTATGTAGAATGGGATTAGAAAATTCAGTTGCTATTGATATATTACAAAAAGTTGCAGCTCAAGATCCTCAATTGCAATATCCTACATTGTATATGGCTGATTTATACTTACGGTCAGCAAATACTGATAAAGCAATGGAATTTCTACATATTGCATTAGATAAAGTATCGGATGCAGTAGTCAAAACAAAAATTTTATACCAAATTGCAATCATTCATTATGAACATCAGCGCTATGCAGAAATGAAAACCGTATTAGAGCAAGGCCTTCAATTACAAACTGATTATCCGCCATTATTAAACCTGCTCTCATATTACTATGCGACCAAAGGTAATAATTTAATTCTTGCACAAAAGTATATTGACGTTGTGCTTAAGCAAGATAAAGACAACCCACACTTCTTAGACACACAAGCGCGTATATATTACAAACAAGAGTTATATTACCAAGCGCAAGACATTTTAGAGCGTATCGCTCAAAAAGCACCTGATGATATAACTATTTTAAAACATTTAAGCAAAACATTGTTCCAGCAAGGTCTTCGCGAGCAAGCTCAAACCATTGCGCAAAATGCATTAACAGTTGCCCAAACATCACAAGAAAAAAACAAAATTGAACATTTGTTAAAGCGCTGGAGCAACAAGAATACATGAATCATTCATCTGTAACATTTGTGGCAGGAAAATCGGGCGGACACATTATCCCCGGGCTCACTATTGCGCATACATTAAAAAATACAAACTCCACGACACACATTCATTTTTTTACCACAAATGCTGTGCTGGATGGGCACATTCTATCTAAAGCAACATATGTCGATACGCATAGAGCACTACCACTTGGGTCTATTCAATTATGCAGCTGGTGGAAATATCCATGGTACCTTGTGCAAGCAGCCTATAGCTGCATGGTTATTTTGTATGACTTACTTATGCATCGACCTCAACGCATAATCAGCATAGGTGGATTAGTTTCTATCCCGGTAGTTTTAATTGGGTGGTTATTACGCATTCCTACTGAATTATATGAATTGAATGCTATTCCGGGTAAAGCTATTATGGCAACTGCTTGGTTTGCACAAAAAATACATGTCTGTTTTGCAGCAACACAATCATACTTTAAAACTAACCGATGCGTTGTAAGCCTCTACCCTATTCGCTTTACTCAAAACACTATAACAACTCAACAGGCACGCAATACTGCTGGATTAGATGCGCATTTACCTACGTTATTAATATTAGGCGGTTCACAAGGCTCACTGTGGATTAATATGATAATTAAGCAATGGGTTATACAAACAATGCCTTCAAATGTACAAATCATTCATCAAACAGGCGCGTCAGATTCTACTGACTGGCAAGCATTTTACCAACAACATAGTATTAAAGCGCACGTGTTTAGCTTTACTTCAACTATAGAAATGTATTATCAATCAGCTGATTTGATTTTTGCTCGTGCAGGTGCCGGAACCTTATTTGAAATTGCACATTTTAATAAGCGATGCATTATAGTTCCCTTAGAAGCTACAACCACCTCTCATCAAGTTGACAATGCACTTGCTTTCACGCAAGATTATCCACAATTGTGTACCGTAGTACTTCAAAAGGAAATTGAGAAAAATAACCTCATCTTATTTGGTCATCTTACAAATCAATTACATATAGATACGGGAGATGATAATAAAAAAAATAATAACGTTATTACTCACGTTGAACATAGTTCCTTGTCTAGCAATTAAAGACATTTTTAAAGAACCTGATGTTATCTATGTAATGAATCAAACAGGCAATTTATTACTTGCCCAATTACATACTTCATACGAACGTGCAACTGTTGCAGCAGAAGTAGGTATTCAACCCGGAATTACTCTGCAAAAATTGTTGCCCCGCGAAAATAATCAATACAACTATCTTTAAAGCATTATCACTCATCTCTCAATAAAAGATACGCAATTTGAAGATGTTTCAAGCGTAGTAGAAATGTTTAATAACGCGCATTATCTTATTAGTATTGTGACAATACCTAAACCGCAGAATTAATTACCGGTCATGATTGATACTACTTCAGGATGTCGTGGATTTAAAGACGGCTCACCGGTTCGCTCATCTATTAATACTTCATGCAATTGAGAATCATATTTAAATTGCGCACGCTCATGGGATATTGCAGCATTATATTCTAGCCACAATGGAAACGCAGTTCGTATTGAAAATATATTTCTTCCTAATGAGCGATTATCATCAAACCCAATATACACACCCGTTGTATACGTTGGAGTAGATCCCATAAACCAACAGGTTCGTGAATCATTAGTTGTTCCTGTTTTACCTATTACATCAGCTGCGGGCCATGCATATTGCTTCATGTGTTTTCGTAATCGCGCTGGACTCAAGCCCAATACTTTTATTATTTGTCCGGTAATTGTTGTTTCTAATACTTTTCTTTTGGCGCTTGCTTGCTTATATATTTTTTTATCCCAACGGTCTTTTACCCATTCAATGCAATACGGCTCAACGTATACACCATCATTTACGATCATGTTAAACATACCCACTGCTTCTTTAAGCGTTGCATCAACGCATCCAAGCGCTAATGATGGATAAGGATAAAATGGACCTTGCACATCGCATGCTTGTGCCAATTTAATAGCGCGTTCCGCACCCAATTGTAAAAACAATTTAATCACTATAATATTATTTGAATGCGACAATGCATATGCAAGCGTCATTTGCCCTAAGAATTTATCATTATAATTATTGGGCGACCATTGAGTTCCACCCGATACTAATGTCATGGGTTCATCAATTTCAGTATGCGAAAAGGTAAAACCCCGCTCTAATGCATCGGCGTATATTAACGGTTTAAAAATTGAGCCCATTTGTCTGCGCGCTTGGAAAGCACGGTTAAACTTTGATGTAGTAAAATCAGTTCCACCAATTAGCGCTTTTATGTGCCCTGTTTGCACTTCTATGGTTAACAAGCTCCCATCTAATTCTTGTCCAAAGCTGCTTTTTAACGATAACATATGCTCATTAAATACTTGTTGAGCTTGGTACTGCATATTTTTATTAAGAGTCGTTTTAATTAATAACCCACCACTATATAAAGCTTTTTTACCTACAATTTTTTTTAGCGTTATTCGCAACTTCTCTTTTAAATAGGGCGCTAATTCTCCGGCACTATTTTCAATTATGTTCACGGGTTCTTGTAATGCATTATGGTATTGCTCTTGAGTTATATACCCAAGTTGCATCATTTGTCCTAAAACTATATCCCGCCTTCGCTGCGAACTGAGTGGATACAATAACGGACAATACCGGCCGGGGCTGCGCACTATTCCGGCAACCACTGCTGCTTGAGCAATAGTAAGTTCATGCACATGCACACCCCAAAAACGTTGTGCTGCTGCTTCTACGCCATAAATACCACACCCAAAAAAAACATGATTTAAATACGTTCCTAAAATTTGTTCTTTGGTGAATTGTTGCTCGACAAGCAATGCAAGCATCTGTTCTTTAATTTTGCGCGAAAATGTTTTTTTGGTGTCAAAAAATAATAATTTAACTAATTGTTGCGTTATAGTACTTGCGCCCTGCATCTTGCGACCGTAATACATATTAATAAGTAACGAGCGCACTATGCCTTTGAATGAAATTCCTGAATGATCAAAAAACTTCCAATCTTCTGCTGAAATAAATGCATGAATAACATGTTCAGGAATCGTGTTATAAGAAACCGGTTCTCGACGATCAAGCGCAAAGCGGGTCCATTCAGTATCAGCATCATCTAGTACTAGTGATGGCCTGCCCGGGTCGTAATGAGAGAGTACAGAAAAATCTACCCCAACTCTATTAAGTGCAAAAAACAATGCGCCTAATGATAAACAGAGCGATAGAAATGTGCTTGATATGAGGTAGTATAATAATTTTCGCATAGCAATAATATCATACTACCTTGAACTAAATTTATATAGATAGCGATTATAAATTCGAATTTATTTTATTACAAGATTCTTCCCAATGACTTAAAACATATAATATTGCAACTGCCCTTTTACATTTTGATTTACTATAATCACTTGATTTAGAGCAATGGTATGAAACCATACAGCAAGCACAATTTGTTAACAATTTATTATTTTTCGTTATTGCTTTTAAATTGCCTTTTTGTAGCAATTGTTTAATTTCCCCATCACGGACTGCTGCAGCAACTAAAGAATCTGAACAATTTCTAAATGTGTATTGGGCTCCCGGGTCGAACACACCTTCTTCTATTAGTTTCTCATAAATATCTTGGAATGTTACAGAATCTTGATTATTCTCTGCAAATAATGGAATGCAAATTAATAGTACTAATAATAACATTTTTTTCACAGCGCGTATCCTTTGGCGCTTATCAGGTTATTGTTTACTATTTCTAGACACTTCATCAGAAATTGATTTTAAAACTACTTTGTTTAATCGCGTATATACTATGTTACAGGTGTATTTTATAATATGATGATTCTGAGGCTGATATCATCTATTAACATAACAATATTATTAATGATAAAAACAATTTCATCTTCTGTACCCTTTGCATAAAATTGCTATGTTAATAGATGATAAAATATCAAAAAATATTTATTTCATCGAGTAATATAATAATGAAACAGTTTCTAAAGCCGTGGCATACAGAATTACTTACCATTATTTTTTTATTCATCGTCGATGTCTCATGTATCACACTCGTGTACGAACCATTAGTACAATCATTACTCTGCTTTTTTTGCATTAAAGTATTTCGTAATCGCCCCTGGACTGAGTTTGGAACTATTAGTTTCTTTTTAGCACTATACAATTTGATTACCGCCGGTCGATTTGGATTATCATTAGTGTATTTAATTCCTATGGCTCTCATTGCCAAAGAAGCACAAAAAATATTATACCCACATACCCTGTATGCCTATGTAATGTTGATGGTAGCGCTTGTCTTGGATACCTGCGTAATGGGGCCCCTAGCGCTGGATATACCGTGCAATATTTTCTATACAAACAGAATTATTTATGTTAATCTTATGGTGCTGTGGGGTATGTCATTGAAATATAACAGGTAAGCAAGGTAATCGCTGGTCACGCAAGTGATTTCAGAGGAAAGTCCGGACTCCTAACGAACACGATACCGTACAAGACTTGTTCACGTACGGAAAGAGTAATCTTATGGATAGTGCCACAGAAAAAAACCGCCACGATGAATAATCGTTGGTAAGGGTGAAAACGTGCGGTAAGAGCGCACGGCTTAATGTAGCAATACATTATTCGGGTAAACCCTATCGGGAGCAAGACAAAATAGGCATGTGCGGTCATTCGTTCCGGTTAAACATGCGGGTATGTCGCTCAGATAAATGGTTACCACTGCATTTTTATGCAGACAGAATCCGGCTTATAGCACTGCCTGTTACTAATGATATGCTTCCCACACAGTTTTATATATTCATTTTGACAAAAAAAACACGCACGTTATTCTTCGATACACCTGGTTAGAATCGGTACTCAGGACGAGCGCTCATGGTGAGTGATTGTCATGCAATCGTATCAAACCAGAGCGAATGTATAGTAATTAAAGCATGCAAAATACATATAATTCTTTTTTCCAATCATTGCTCTGGACTACGCCTTTTATCTGCTTTGTATGTGGATATTTATTAATGAGCATGAAATACGCTCCTGCCGGCAAACCCGTACCATCACTCATTGGCAAACATATTAGTCATGCTGCACAACTACTGGCGCATCAACATTTAAATTTACGTATCATTGAATGCAAAACTGACGATCAACTTCCTGACGGCACTATTATGAGTCAGTCACCTACTGCGTCAACGTCTATCAAACCAAATCAATCTGTGTATTGCGTATTATCACAACGACCAGCAAAACCAAAGGCTCCGTTATTTATTGGAACTACAAAGCAAGCAGCACTTACTCAATTGCAATCATTAGGAATTAAAAGTCGCATATATTACCAGCAATCATTGTATCCAACAGATACCTGCATAGCGCAGTACCCTGCAGCCCAGAATGTTTTAGAAGAAATGCATATGACTCTTTATATTGCGCACAACACCAAACCAATTATTGTTCCCAATTTTAAAGATGTATCTGTTGAAGATGTTAAAGCTTTTTTAGAACCTCACCAGATTAATGTACAAATTATTTCTGATTCTTTATCTTTAGACTCCTATCACCTTAATCGGGCCAAGGTTGTAGATCAACGCCCTCTATCTGGGACCATACTTTCCCCAGAAGCACTCAAAAACCTTACATTTCAGGTATCTGTCTCAACCTAAAAAGTTACCCAAAAAGGCCTAGTTTCATTGGAGAGCCTTATAAAGCTCTCCCTTTTTTGTTAGCCCACCAATATTATAATTATCAAGCTGAATTAAATATGGCAATATTTCATTTGGTTTTGGTATAGTTAAGGAAACTGAAGGGAAAATCCATGGAATTACTTGTTTTACTTATTTTTATAGCTGTTGGCTGCATATTATTCTATTTCGCACGCCGTCGTAATAAAATGCAAGCAAGCTATATCTATATAAAGCAGCCTTTGCCCTCAGACTTTAATACCATTAATACCATACTCATTTTTGATCTGCACCGCGTTATCTTCTTACGTGATTTCAAAAAAACGTTTGCAGTGCTCTTAAAACCCGTAAATGGTCTACCTTTTATATTTAGGTTTGCCAAACCCAAGATATTAAAATACGCCCTTTCGCTTTCACGCCGCGAAGGCTCTGACGAAGAATTTTTATTGTTTCTTACCCAATATTACCCTCAGCTGTTAGCATATAAAGGCCAAATTAAGGACCTGGTAAGCGCTTATTACCCGGTTAAGGAACTTATCACGTTGATAGAGCTACTAAGAAAAAAAGGTTATTCAGTTCATATTGCATCAAATATAGGGGCAACTTTTTTAGATGGCCTAACACTACAATACCCTCATATTTTTTCACTTTTTGATGTAATTAAAACAGTTCAGAATAAACAAGACGGAACTCCGCCGGTTGTTAAACCCAATTTGGCCTATTTTCAAGAGTATATTGATCAATTTAACCCCAACGGAAAACATATGATATTTATTGATAATAATATAAAAAATCTTGAAGCGTGCTCCCAAGCAGGATTAATTGGCATTCGGTTTGAAAGTAGTAATCAGTTAGAAAAAATATTAAAAAATCTCACCATTTTATAAAGCGTGTTAGGGTCTTCATGAACCGTTTAGCTGCTGCACTCATTACTCTTACCTGTTTCACTTACGGTAAAAACCATGACCCGGTTATAGGAATTTTGTGCGATTCAATTGAAGCAGTTCAATTAGTTGCGCAATTAAGCTGTTATGGCAAACAACTCATTGCTATAGACTGCAATAAGCTCATTACTGATTGCGTATATAATAAAGCAACCAACAATTGCTTAGGTTCGATTGCAGACATATTACAAGAAGCAGTGAATGAAAACTTATTAGCAATCATTACTGATATTGAGCAAGGAATTAAGTTGTGTACTATTGTATTGAATACTCAGCCATTGGATTGCGAACACATCACTAAGCACTGTAATACTAAATTTATATTTGTCGCCCATGAACCATGTACTGATATTGCCTCATGGTGGGCGCATATCCAACCAGCGGATTTAAATGACAATTCACAGATCCATATTTCATGCTCATGCCGCAAAACACTCAGCATCTTAGCTAATCTATTTTACCCCTATAAATGCATACACAGCTGATTTATTAATTTCAAATAGAATTGCTTTGGCTGTGGCCTCTTGCATTGGCTCTAGCAATCTTGTATGTTGAAGTTATACCAATATTCATCAAATGGAGTTTTTATGAATAGATTATCTTTAGTTGCTGGTTTAATACTCAGCTTTACTACATTATATCCAAAGCCAAGCATTGCCCCCAAAACACATGAATTTGCGTGGGATTTACATGATGTTGTTTTTGAAAAAAGCAAATCAGGCGTAGCAAAACAAGGTGTTAAAAAAGGGTTTACTATCCTTAAACATTTAGCTGGTTATGTTGGTGAAAATATTAATTATGTATTCACTGGTAAAACAGGTAAGCACCAAGAACTAATTAAAAAGGTTCGCGCACTTAGGGGCTCAGGAGCAACGGGCCAAGCGTATCAAGAAATATTAAATGAAGTTGATCCTGAATTAGGCTCAATGGTTCAAAAGATGGCCAATGAGCAATATCCAATTGTAGGCATGAAAGAACTTATTCAGGAATTGCATGAATTAGGATATACGCAACGTGTAGCATCAAATATAGGCAACAATTTTTTTAATAATTTAGCTGCTAAATATCCTGATATTTTTAATAACTTTACTGACGGGAAAACCGTTGATTATAAAAAAGAACCTGTTATTAAAAAACCCGATCTAGAGTATTTCAATGAATATCAAGGTCAATATCCTGAACGCAAAAAAATATTCGTCGATGATAACAAAAAAAATGTGTTAAGTGCATTAGAAACAGGCATGATTGCAATTCAATTTAAGAATGCAAAACAACTGCGCAAAGAATTAAGCAAGCTTGGTATTAATCTAAAAAAAGCACCTGATAAAGCTACTGCATAAAACTATTTTTTGATTAAAAATTAAGGGCATAAATTACGGATGCCCTTTTTTGTGCCTTGATACAACCGTTGAGATTAACAACAATCACTTATGCTTCACCCGGACTTTGTTAAGGTTTCTTGGGGCAGGCTCAGGGATAGGCTTGGGTAAATAATAATTAATATCCAATCTGTGTAGACTAAACCGTTCGTGATGCCCGTTCGACCCAAACCTTGGTAAAGTCTGAGAGCAAAGTCGAATCCATAGGGCTTAAAATTATTCCATTTAAAAAATTATATTAATTTATTTTGTGGATTTAATTTCGCTTTGCTTAATGCATCACGAAAGGAATTGATTATTACTTGCTAACACTTATATGAAATAATTTTTTATTAGCCCGCACGGATTCTATACTCCTTGCAAAGCTCGAAACTCACTACGAACGGGCTTAGAATTAATTACTTACATCTTAGTCACTCAAATATTAAAATCATAATGCAAAAATGTACCCATAGAATTCTTATATAAAATAATATAGGTTATTTACATTATTACATAAACTGTTGAACTGATGCTTTCTATTTATTCATGCTTAATCAAATTAGATTTTGTATTAAAGGATGAACATGAAATCTATTTGGAATGGTGCGATATCATTTGGATTAGTTTCAATCCCGGTAAAATTATTAAGCGCAATCGAAGTTCACACCTATGGCTTTACGCTATTGTGTACTACTTGCAAAAATTCTATTAATTACCAACACTGGTGCGATCATTGCCATAAAGAAATTGCCTGGGACAATGTAGTCAAAGGCCTTAAGCAATCTGATGGTTCATATTTTGTTATCACCAAAGAACAACTTGCAAAATTAAAACCTGAAACAACTCAAACCATTGAGATTGTTGAATTTGTTCCGGCACAAAGCATCAAACCCATTTATATCAACAGTCATTATTATGTTTCTCCTGCAAAGGCACAGGAAAAATCATTCTACTTATTTATCAAGGCTTTGCATGCATCGGGCAAAGTTGCTATTGGTGATTTTGTGATGCATGAACGGGAACACATGTGCGCTATTTCACCCCATGGCAATATGCTATTACTCACTACTTTGCATTATGCATATGAAATTAAAACAGTGCGTGAAACTGCACAAACAAAAAAAATGCCGTTGATCACAACGGATGAATTACGGCTCGCAAAAGAATTAATTCAAAAACTCTCAAAAAAGAATTTCGATATCAGTAAATATAAAGATACTTTTGCACAGCGCTTGTCTAAAGCAATTAAACAAAGAAAAAAAGTAAAACCAAAAACCGGTAAAAAAACTATTACTACTAAAACGCGTCCTGCATCCAAAGAAAAAGAAGCAACGTTAATGACTACATTGCGTGCAAGCTTGTTGAAAAATTCCAAAAAAATAAAACCTATGGCATACGCTAAAGGTCGTGCATGAATTATAATCCTATGCTTTGCAAAATAGGAACTACTAAAGATCTTGCACATGAAGAAACTATTTATGAGCCCAAGTTAGATGGTTATCGCGTGGTGTGTCATGTCACACCCGATGGGTTTACATTGATTACGCGCAATGGCAATGATATTACTGCTGACTTTCCTGAACTTGATATTAGAAAAAAAATTAAAGTGCGTACCGCAATTCTTGATGGTGAATTGGTTGTGTATAACAAGAAGCACAACCCTGATTTTAATTTGATACAAAACAAAAAAAACAACCCCAAGCTCAAGGTTACTCTGGTTGTGTTTGATATATTATCTAAGAACAATAAATCATTAATGAAAAAGGAATTAATGACCCGTAAACAGATTTTAGACCAGACAGTAGTTGATTCTGCTCGCGTTGAAAAAATTGTATTTACCATTCATGGCAAAGAACTATGGCAACTAATGCACAAACAAAAATTAGAAGGTGTGATTGCCAAAAAAATGCACGGGCATTATGTAATGAATAAACGAACCGATAGCTGGATTAAAATAAAATTCAGCCAAACGTTTGACGCCATTATTGTAGGATTCACACAAGAAAAACGAACTATTTCTGCATTAGCACTTGGTGCTTATTATCGCGGTAAATTACGATACATTGGTAAAGTTGGCACCGGCTTCAACGAATTATCTATTACACAGCTCTACAAATTATTAAAGCCATTAGAAATAGAAAAACCCAAAGTATATAATGCTGATGAAGCACCTTCGAGTATTATGTGGATCAAACCCACTCAAGTTGCCGAGATAAAATATCTAGAAGTAACCAAGGATTACCGATTACGCGCCCCGGTATTTTTACACCTGCGCACTGATAAAAAACCCAAAGATTGTACTATTTGAACAACTCACCCCTTAAAAAACCTTTATTTAAGCTAAAAAAGCCTTGTATTAAATTGTATTTACCCACGTAAATATGATAAAATAGTAATTGAAAATACTATAGAATTTATCGAGGCTTTCTATCATGAAATTATTAATAATAATACTAGCAATCAGCTTGGCATTTCAAATCACCAACGTGATCACTGCAAGTGAAACTGAGGAACAAGAAACAGCCGCTTTAATAGATGAAGTTTTAAAGGCCACTGATAAAGGAAACTTTAAACCAGAAACTCCTTTTTTAGATCTCGTTGATTCTAATGGATCTTCATTATTATATATTGCTGCTGGTCGCGGGTTAAACAAAATAGTAGTAAAAATATTAAAATATAAACCTGCTTTAATAGACAAAAAAAACAATAATGATTTTACACCGCTTCATGCAGCAGCAGGTGAAGGTTATACTAATGTTATAGAAATCTTACTTATTAATGGCGCATCTCTAAATCCACAAAGTATTACCGGCCTTACCCCGTTACATTTAGCCGCAAGAAATAATAAAGGTGATGCATTTCTATTATTATTACAAGCAGGAGCTAATCCTACACTTGTAACATTGCCATTTGCGGCGCAATCAGAGAAAAATGCTTTTACTATAAATCCTGAACTTGCAAAAGAACATGCTGTGGAAATCGCTGCGTATAATGGCGATTTAACAATCGTAAATAAAGCATTAACTCAACCTATAGATGTTGCTCATATTAAAAAAGCAATCCAATTAGCGGCTATTCAAGAAAAAAATGAAATAGTTCAAAGATTACTTCAATATTCAAATCTCTCTAAAGAAGAGCTTGGTGAATTATTAATATTTGCTGCAAAAAAAGCCAATACAAATCTGACAAAAACATTATTAGATAACGATGGATTCATTGATAAAAGTACTTTATCTCAAGCATTAAATGAAGCGGTTAAAACAACCAATCAGCCGACAGTTAAATTATTGTTAGATATAGGTGCACCTATCACCGATGGTTCTCAAACTATAGAATCTGACCTTCAAAACCCTGATCTCAGAGCTTCATACAAACAAAGACTCACGGCGATTAAAGAAATTATAGATTCCATGCGTCCATCTGCTGCAACAAGTTTAGCGGGACTATTTGCACAAAATCCACTCGCTGCACCTGGAGCATTCTCAACTACTGCGGGTACATCTTCACGCATACGTCCTAGTATGATGAAACGAACAGTAAGCGAAAAAAAAATTATACAAAGAACATCTTCTACCTCTGCTGCTTTTCCGAGTGGCTCTCCAACAGCATCAGCTGATAGTTCACGATCAGCTTCACCAACTGGATCCTAGAGCGGTTCTGATATTGAAGGTGATGAGGGTCAACTGAGGCGGTCATTCAGAAGATTTGAAGGTAATGGCGATAAATTATTTGGAAGATAACTTTATATTTTGTAATAATGATTCTATAGATTGATTATTAAAAACAACTTCATACAGCTGAGTGAATAATGGTGCCAATAGATTATATTTCTCAATTAATTGCTTAACTGAACCAATACTATTTATTCCTTCAGGGAATAATGAATATTCTTTTTTAAGCTGCTCAAGTGTTTCGCCTTGGCCAAGTTTTTTTCCAATAACAAGGTTTTTACTATGCTTGCCCAGGGCCGTGAGTACCATGTCCCCTACACCAGCTAAACCGTAAATGGTATCTTTTATCCCACCCAATTTTTGTGCAATCAAAGCTATTTCTGCAAGTCCTTGCGTAAAAATAAATGCTTTAACATTATCACCATACCCTGCTCCATCCAACATTCCAATTGCAATAGTGACAACATTTTTTAATGCACCTGCAATTTGCACACCAACCACGTCTACCAAGTGAGTAGTCGCAATATATTTACAATCCAACATATGTTGGATTTTTTGTGCTTGTAGTTGATTATTATGCGCAACGACCAATGCTGTTAGTTGTTTGAGTGCAAGTTCATAGGCAAAGCTGGGTCCTGAAACAATTGCAACGTTTACATTGTTGCCAAATAAATCTTGCAAGATCTGAGACGGAAGTAATAACGTTGTTTGCTCAATGCCTTTACTGAGTATCACCCATGTTTGTTCTGCGTCATACAAATGGGCAACCGGTTCTAATACTTGGCGAATATAAGTAACTGGAATAGCAACAAAAATAGTAGTCGCAAAGTCTAATACAGTCTCTATATCGTGAGTTGCTTTGGTAGTGTTTGGTAAAACAATATCAGGCATATATCGCTGATTAGTTTTTGACGAATTAATTTCTTGGGCAATATGTTCATGATAACACCAAATCATCACTTCATACCCATTATGTGCCAGTAACGTTGCTACTGCACTGCCCCATGCTCCATCACCTAATACTATCACTTTTTTCATGTGCCAAAATTTCTCCGACAATCACTAAAATTATCAAACACGTTTTGTAAATCTTTTTTACTCAATTCAGGCCATAAGCAATCAAGAAAATATAATTCACTATACGCAGCTTGAAACAATAAAAAATTACTCATGCGCTTAAAGCCACCAGTTCTAATAATGACATCGGGTTCAGGAATATCACCCAGCCATAATGATTCTTTAATAGTAGTTTCAGTAATAGCATCAATCTGTAAATTTCCTGCCACAACTTGTTGAACAATAGTTTTTACACCAGAAACCATTTCTTGCTGTGCACCATAAAAAAACAAAAAATTAACTTGAATCGTTTTCAAATGCTGCGTAGCATTTTCAATTTTTACACATGCAGGAACAACTGCTTGGGGGAATAATGAGCGATCACCAATAAATCTAACGCTTACACCTTTTTCAATAAATTCAGGCAAATGTTTATGGGTTTGATCAACCAAGAATTCAAACAAATATTTTTTTTCAACTTCTGAGCGCTGAACGTTTTCAATTGAGAATGTAAATAATGATACATATTGAATATGCTTTTCAATACAGAAATCTATAACAGTTCTAATCGATTCGGCACCCTCTTTGTGGCCATACCACGGTAGCCAGCCTCGTTGCTGTGCCCACCGACGATTGCCATCCATAATGCATGCCAAATGAGTTATCATATTAACATCTTTGAGTTGTTGCAGATGCTAACACCGGTTTGTAACTATATGCTCGAATAGCATCAATTGCATATGCAAGAACGGTCATGCCTAACGCAAAAGTTACTCGCTCAATACACGCGACTGGAGTTAATGCGTTCCAGAATAATGGCGTTGTTGGCAACAAATATAACCACATAACTGAGCCAACTGCATGGGCAACAAAAGTACTTGCCAACGCATGTGCAAACATATGTTCTAGGCGCATTGTATATACGGCTATAGGTAACAACCAAAGTAGGCTATAGATCACTGATTGGCTGCCAACCGGATGGGATATAAAAGCGATAATCGCCAGGATAGGAACTAGTAAACGAATAGTAGCTTTTGGGCTTGTCCAATACAGAGCTGCACAAAAGCCTGGAATATGATATACTAAGAGTGAATATGGAGATATCCCCCCCCAAAATGCTCGAGCAATGATATGCAGCACAGTTATCATGGTTGCACCTGTTATACCCAGGTATCTGCCTGCCAATGGCAATGTGCAATTTGATAACGAGAATAACGCTGCGTGTGAGCCAAATATATAGCTTATTTTAAAACCGCTGGTCAGTTTTATTAAGCTGAAAGCAAATAAAGAGTTACCACAGTGGGAAAGGGTACGAAAATTCATAACCACCTCATGAATCACAATAATAATCAAATTAATTTAATTAACACACGTATAGTGTACCACATCTTGTTAAGGAGAACATCATGAAATTCAAAGCACTTATTTTTGATATGGACGGTACTATCATAGACACAGAACACATTTGGAATCAAGCCACAAAAGGACTGATTACCCAACGTGGCGTGCAAGTATCTCCCCAATTAGAACTTGAATTAAGCAAACAATTAAATGGTATGGCATTGCCACAAAGTTGTAAATTTTTAAAAGATCTATTCAATCTGCCTGACTCAGTTGATTTTCTTATGCAAGAAAAATCACGCCGTGCCTGCGATTTGTATTCAACGGGCGTTCGTTTTATAACGGGCTTTGTTGAATTTCACGCCACTGCAAAATCACTCGGATTAAAAATCGGTCTTGCTACTAATGCCGACGACCCTACCCTTGCAATCACTAATAAATTACTCAACCTCGAGCAATTTTTTGGTATTCATATGTACAACATTACTCATGTGAATTTTATAGGAAAACCGGATCCACGCATTTATTTACATACTGCACAACAGTTAGATGTTGACCCTACAGAATGTTTAGTTATTGAAGATTCAGCACATGGCGTTAAAGCTGCAAAAGGTGCGGGGATGTTCTGCATAGGTATAAACTCATCGGGCAAGCCTGAGCAAACACAAGAAGCAGATATGATTATTGATGCATATCATGAAATTGAATTGCATGCATTGCTACAAATTGTGATACAAAAAAATTAATATTTACTCATTTGTAAAAAATATCAAACCTGCGTATATTCCCTTAAAAGATACCTGCGAGTTTTAAAAGACTCGCCTAACCAAAAAGGGAAAGTCTATGAAGCTCGTTACAGCCAAGTTATTGGCTTATCTTATTATATTACCATTTTTTTCTAGTCATATAATTTCAATGCAACATGATGTTGGTTTGGAATATGAAACTGTAAATCAAGAATATGTACTTGTTCCTGATTCAATTGCACAATTAATTCTTGATACTAAAGAGTGCGCATCAGAGTCGATTCGCTCAGATTTACAAAACAATGTCAGAATTATTTCAAAATTAAATGCATTAGAAATAATTGATAAAATTGTGACTCAAGCTAAAAATAATAGTTCATTAACTACCAACACAATTGCATATGAAGCTTTATCTAATGCATGCACTGCATATGTTAATGCAATCGTTGATGGCAGTGTTATGGTAGATTATGATGCACAACGATCTCCTTGTTCAAACAGTAAAGTATTTCGCAATATCACGGTACTCAATAGCATTACGGCTAATTGTTTAACGGTGTATAACAACGCACGCTTTGAAAATATTTTTGCTAACAATGGAACATTTGCCGGCGATGTGATTATTAACGGATGCTTAACAGCAAATTGTTTTAACCCCTCATTGCAAAATCAAATCTGCATTCAATCATGCACAGAGTTGCTTTTCATACCTAGCGGCGATACCCTCACTGCAACATTAGCAACTCCCGATCCTTTATATAGTAGAGTAGTTTCCGTTTTTGATGCTACTGCACCTCGGGCATTACGTGTTCCCGGCGTTGATTATCGTGCAACAGCTACCAGCCCTACAACAACTGATATTCAAAACCTAATAGGCGCTCCGGTTAACTGGAGAGTTAATACCTTTTATAATACCTGCAATATATCATGCACTGATAGTACACCAGTTATAGGCAATCACCTTTCTTGTAACTGGTTAACAATAGATAATCTAGAGTCAGGCGCTAGAGCCGTTGGAGGTTTTGCAACTTCCAATGGCACTATCACGAGCTCTGATGGAATTGTGTATACCATTACCAGCTTTATTATAAACGGTGTTGAACAATTAACCGCTCCCTTCTATTACACCATTATTAATCCTGGTGTAATAACATTATTACCTAATCCACACGATCCAATTATTCTTAACTATAACAGCATTGATTATTTAGCTAATTATAATTTAATTTTTGGAGAACTATTCCAAAGCTTGGGCATCAGTAATGATTGGCAAGCACTTTTAAATCCGAATGGCTTAGATATTATGACACTTATTTGGCCAATGAGTGCTACTTCATGGTCAATTGAAGTATTACGTCACGATGGCACTATCTATACTTATTATTCTAACGGAAACGTTGTAAGTCAAAATGGCTTTGAAAGTATTAATACAGCGTATTATTATTGCTCAGGTGGCCCAACTGTTGTTAATTTAGCTGCAACGCAGACAGCTACTTGTGATTATGTCGCGTGGGATATTACCAGACTTCCATATAATGGAGGATATCCTATTACCTGGACCGTTAATCTTTTTGCTGTTAATGGTAATACATTATTTTCAGGAGCTTATAGTTATATTATTAATAATCCTGGCGATTTGGTATTTCAGAATATTGGCGATACTTATTACATTAATAATTCAATATTCTTAAATAATTTCTTTGCATCAATTGGCCTAGGTAGTTCCTGGAGTGCAACAACAGTTGATCATAATACGTTACAAATTAGCTATCCTAATAACACATCACAATTCACCTTAGGTATTATTCGTAATAATGGCCAACAATATTATTACCAAGTTGATGGCTTTGTTACCAGCGTGCAAGGCTTTAATTCAACAAACGCGGGATACTCGGATGTTTGTGCTAGTTCACCTTTACGAACTGTAGCAATAAGAACACCACAAAAAGGAACTCGTTTAACATCTGCTCAGGAATTAAAACTGATAAAATCAAAAAAGAAAGTCACACCTTTAACCATCCCTGCTCCTTTAGCATCTCAAGATATACAAGGAGTATTATATGAACGTATTAAAACCGTATGGGATATGCTTTCACATAAGTTAGAGCATTTTGAATTGTATTTATTTGGTTCTCAAGCAAAAGGATATTCAGCATCTGGCTCACCGGATATTGATTTATGGTTAGTAACCCCAGAAACAACTAGAAATACTAGCCGCATGTTATTAGATCAAATTGTTATGGACCTTGATTTTAAATTAGATATTACTCATGTAGATGCATCGGTAATAAATAATAGAGCTATAGCCATTAAATTTATTCCTCACGGTAACTAATAGCAAGGCATTGATTATCAATTAGTAAAATTGCGCAGTAACAAGAGGCCTCGATTAAAATATCGGGGCCTTTGTATTTTCTATTGATTTTTTATGCTTGAATTATTAATTTTAATCATGAAAAAAATGAAGCACATAATAGGAGATTGTAATGAATCAAAAATGGTACGGCTTATTATTAATAGTATTAATAGCAGCTCGAGCGCTTGGGCATAATGAATTACTAGAGCCTTTGTCTATGCAAGACGCTGAATATATAAATAATGACAATTCAAAAGCATTTGCATATTTGCCTGACTCAATTGCATTTATAATAAAATCATTAGCCGATGTTCTGACTAATGAAGATGCTACCCCCCAACTTTCATTGTTATACGATTGCGTAATGCATGATATACATATTGCACCGGTTGAAATTATTATTACCGCAATGCAACATGCTCGTTCAATTATTGTTAAATACAGACATCGTCTTGAACAAACAGATGCGTGCACACAAATGTGCACTATGATCGATGCATATATAGAAAAAATTAACGATGGCTCTGCATTAGTATCAGTAGACATGTTCACCGATCGATACGGTGGCAATAAGGTTTTTTCAAATTTAACGGTAATAAACAGAATCATTACTTGTGAATTTATTTCAAACTGCTCAGCACGGTTCAACCGTGTATTTGTTGATGGCGCTGCAACATTGCAAGATCTAACAGTAAATGGAACCGGTACTGTTAATGGTAATCTTAATATTAATGGTGATGTTGTTATAAATGGCTGTTTATCTGTTACGTGCGTAAGTGGAATTAATATTAATATTTCTGGGTTAGTTACCGGCGTAACGGGCGTTACTGGTAATACTGGCGCAACGGGTAACCAAGGTCCTACTGGTGCTACCGGTAATCAAGGCCCAACGGGAAATACCGGATTAGTTACAGGAACAACGGGTGCGACTGGTAACACGGGCAACACGGGATTAAGTGGCAATACGGGCAATACGGGCAATACCGGAAATACAGGCGTGACTGGGGCAACTGGAGCCACGGGTTCTATTGGTGCAACAGGCGCTACCGGTCCAACCGGATCTACAGGGGCTACGGGAAATACAGGCAACACAGGCTTGGCTGGTAATACCGGTAACACAGGCAATACGGGATTAAGTGGCAATACGGGCAATACGGGCAACACCGGAAATACAGGTGTGACTGGAGCAAGTGGTCCAACCGGATCAATTGGTACTACCGGTCCAATCGGATCTACAGGCGCAACAGGTAACACGGGATTAAGTGGCAATACAGGAAATACTGGAAACGCTGGCGCAACCGGTGCAACTGGTTCTACAGGTGCAACTGGTCCTGCCGGATCAACTGGAGCTATAGGGGCTACGGGAAACACAGGTAATACAGGCTTGAGTGGTAGTACCGGTAATACTGGAGTTACCGGTGCAACTGGTGTGACTGGCGCTACTGGCGACACTGGTGCAACCGGAGAAATTGGAACTACCGGTGCTACTGGAACTACCGGTGCTACTGGTGCTACCGGTGCTACTGGTGCTACCGCTGCAACTGGTGCAACTGGCGCAACCGGTGC
>Ga0105047_10005841_pt1 | contig 21001 bp, 11 predicted proteins | sample MAT04_FD_78384 | JGI IMG/M metagenome (GOLD analysis project Ga0105047, IMG submission 78384) | Freshwater microbial communities from Lake Fryxell liftoff mats and glacier meltwater in Antarctica - MAT-04 (megahit assembly) | ecosystem: Environmental > Aquatic > Freshwater > Ice > Liftoff... | reverse complement strand
TGAATGGGAAATCGGTCATGCCTATGATCAGTGCGATGGCCTGTGCAGTACCGGCTATCATGGCGGCGCGAACCATCGAAAATAAAAAAGAAAAACTGATTACGATTCTTATTACACCATTGATGAGTTGCAGTGCGAGACTTCCTGTGTATACGGTATTGGTTTCGTTGGTGATCCCCAATCATAGTATTGCGGGAATCTTTAATACACGGGGATTGGTCATGATGGCATTGTACTTAGCAGGTTTTTTCATGGCGCTCTTAATGGCCAAGGTGTTGAACTTTTTTATCGAACAAAAAGAGAAAAGCATCTTCCTGATGGAGTTGCCAGTGTACAGGATGCCTCAGTGGAAGAATATTGTTTTCACCATGTTTCAAAAGGCAAGGGTCTTTGTATTTGATGCAGGTAAGATCATTTTTATTATCTCGATCTTTCTCTGGGCATTATCTTCTTACGGGCCGGGAAATGAAAAAGGAAGTTGGATCGCAAAATCTGACCTGGAAAGTTCCTATGCAGGAATTGCGGGTAAAGCGATTGAGCCGGCTATTACGCCATTGGGTTTCGACTGGAAGATCGGTATCGCGTTGATTACTTCATTTGCTGCCCGAGAAGTTTTTGTAGGAACTATGGCCACCTTGTATAGTGTGGATGAAGAAGACAGCAAAACGCTTCGCGAAAAAATGGAAACGGCGACTTTCTCTGATGGCTCTAAAGTATATACATTGGCAACCGGTGTTTCGCTGCTTTTATTTTATGCCTTTGCCATGCAATGTATGAGTACCATGGCTATTGTGAAACGCGAAACCGGTTCATGGAAATATCCCTTGCTGCAGTTTGTGGTGATGGGTTTATTGGCGTATGTGAGTTCGCTGATTGCGTATCAGGTGTTGGCGTAAAAAATTATATCCCCCCTTATTAAATTTTGTATTTTTGTTCAAAATAAGTTCTATGGAAACTATAGTCATCAGGGAACATCTGCACCAATATATAGATAAGGCAGATGATGCACAGATTGAGGCGATTTATACATTATTGGAAGATAAAGTGGAAGCACTGCAAGGCAGGAGCAGTATTGAGCAATACAATAAAGAAATAGAACATTCAGAACAAGAGTATGAAGACGGGAAGTTTATAACCCAAGTTGAGTTTGAGAAAGAGATCAAAAAATGGTAGAGAGAATCTATGAAATTCGATGGAATAAATGAGCAAGGACCCAACTAAAGGCAATATATGATTATGTTCAAAAAGATTCCTTGCAGAGTGCAATAAAAATAATTAACACAATTATTGATACCACTGAAACACTGAATCGGAATCCGGAGCGTTTTGGAATAGATAAATTAAAGAAAGCCAATGACGGCTCTTACCGTTATGTTGAAATATATAGGTACAGGGTTGCTTTCCGGATTTATCATTCACATATCAGAATTTTAAGAATACGAAGTACAGATCAGGAACCTCTTGGATATTAGATAGTCACATCCTGAAGATTTAGGTTCTATATAATATGTAATGATGCTTTGATTACTTTAGCATAAATACCGGGTATGAAAAAATTTATCCTGAGCTTGCTATTATCTCTTCGTTCCATTCTTTTCCCAAACAACGCTCGAGAGTTATATATCTACAGCAGATTTTTTAATGGAGAATAAAGAGAATAAACCGGGTATTGAAGAGTAAAGTAATCCGATGAATGCACAATCATAAAGAAACATATTGACGGACAGTTTAACCGTATCCTAAATGGCTTTGGCTTTGAGAATAATAAGGTACTTAAGCGTACCGATGGGTTCTGGTATTCATTTTTCTTCTAATCAGAAAAATATAATGACACGCTAATGACAAGCAGGCTTGCATGCTGAGGCTCTTCTTTTTACCTTTACATTCAATTAAACTAATCCTTATGAAATATATATTTCTACTCTCCTTACTTTTTGCGACATTTATTTCTTTTTCACAATGTGCTTTTACGATCAATCAAACCGTTACTAATGTAACATGTGTTGGTGTAAATGATGGAAGTATCATAGCTAATCTCATTGGCGGAACAACCCCTTACTCATACTCTTTAAATGGGGGGCCACCCCAATCGATCAATACATTTTCCTCATTAAGTGAAGGCGTTTATACATTTTATGTAAGTGATGCAAGTCCTTGTACAGATAGTGTCATTGTATCGGTCAATCATATCAATCCACCCGGAACTATCGTACTAAGTTCGGCCCCCGGAACCGATCTTCAAACCCTATGTGAAGGATCATTGTCAAATACAATTACATATACATTGGGAGGAAGTGCTACAAATGCGAGTGTTGCAGGATTGCCTGTTGGCGTGAATGCGACCTATTCTTCCGGAACATTGACCATTAGCGGAACCCCCATAATTTCCGGCACCTTTACATATACGGTGACGGCAACCGGAAGCTGCTCACCTGTAACGACAAGTGGTTCTATCATCGTGGATCCTAGCCCGGTGATGAATACACCGCCTAGCCAAACAGTTTGTAGCGGGGATGTGACGGCAGATGTTTTTTTCATATGTCCGCTCCTGGGAACGACCTATACATGGACGAGTAGTAATCCACTTATTGGAATACCTATGTCAGGAGTGGGTAGCTTGTTCTATTCATTTACTGCTATTAACCCAACAACAGTACCCATTACAGCAACAATAACAGTCGTTCCAACCGGGCCTGCTCCCACTTTTTGTATAGGGCAAACTGTAAGTTTTACAATTATTGTAAATCCTATTCCTGGAATGACAACTCCTCCCAATCAGGTTGTATGTTCCGGAACACCTACGAGTGTTGTCAATTTCATTAGTTCAGTTGTTGGTACAATATTCTCTTGGACGAACAGTAATCCAAGTATTGGAATGAGTGGAGCAGGAGTGAGCAGTTCACTCCCTTCATTTATTGCATTTAATCCAACATCATTACCGAATGTAGCAACGATAACAGTAACTCCCACAGGACCGGCTCCAGGTTTTTGCGCCGGGCAGTCGGTAAGTTTCACAATTACTGTAGATCCGGATGCCGCTCTTTTTCTTACTTCGGTTCCGGCAAGTAGTACACAAAATGTTTGTATTAATTCGCCAATTTCAACTATTCAATATACCATTGGAAGCAATGCGACTACTGCAACAGTTTCTGGATTGCCAGCGGGTGTCAATAGCGTATTTGATATATCCACAGGTACAATATCAATTAGCGGAACTCCTTTCACAACTGGTCTTTATACATATACGGTAACAGCGACTGGCTCCTGCATTCCTTCTTCGCAAACTGGAAGCATTGCTGTTTCCCCAATCCAGAACGCAAGTTTCAGTTACTTTTTTTCAATGTATTGTCTGGGTACAGGAAACCCCTCCCCAACAATGATAGCGACTCCGGGAGGGACATTTAGTGCTACTCCTGTCGGATTAGTAATAAACTCAACGACCGGTCAATTAGATTTATCCTCATCGGTTATCGGCAGCTATAATATTAAATATGAACCACCGGGACCTTGTGCGGATTCCTCTTTATTTGCTATATACATTGTGTCAAATAGTACAGCAGGTTTTTTTTACAACGGTGCCACGTTTTGTCAGGGAGGATTATACCCCAATCCATATGGGTCAATTGGAACCGTAAGCAATATTCTATACCCTAACTTTCTTGCCGGTACAATGATGGGGACTTTTTCTTCAACCCCGTCCGGCTTGGTTTTTCTCCCTCCATCGCAATACTCTGGAATTGATATGGCAGCAAGTGTTCCCGGAACATACACAGTTACCAATACAATTCTATTATCAGGTTCATGTGCTTCAGCTTCGTATTCAGTAAATATTACTATATATCCATCCCCGGTTTACGTAACCACAATCTCAAATGCAAGTTGTACTTGTAGTGGCTCTATAAACATAACGGGAACACCTGCTTATACGATGACATTATATTCAGATCCAAATTATTTGCTCCAGGTGCTATCTCCCAATTTATGTGCAGGCACCTATTATCTTAAAGTCGTTGATGGAGCAACAGGATGTTCCACTACAAGTAGTGCAATCGTTTTGGATAATTTAAGCATCAGCTCACAAAGTAATCCTTCATGCAATGGTTCCAATGACGGAAACATCAGTGTCACATTTTCAACCGTCAATCCGCCCTATACATTTGTTTTATATCCGGGAAATGTCATTGTAAATACGCCTACTAATATGGTCACCTATTCTAACTTAATGGTGGGTACTTACACAATAAACGGAACAGATGGCAGTGGAAATTCCTGTAGTGTTCAAACAACATTAGCTGATCCGCTACCCGTCATTACTTTTGCAACATCAATACCGAATATATGCGGACAAGGAGGAGGTATTATGTGTACCTCTACTGGAGGAACAGGATTTTTTACCTATACTCTTCAACCAAGTTCATCAACAAATATGACCGGTGTTTTTAATGTATTACCAAATGGTGGATATACAATTACAGTGAGTGATGCTAACGGATGCATCGGCACTACATCAATCGCGGTTACAGGTTCGGGTTTACTCACTGGGATAGCAGTCAGCGATTCAGTCTATGACGAAACATGCTACCTTGCCGGTGATGGCGCGATTGATTTGATGGCAATCCCTTCTTTAGGATTAAGTTATCTATGGAGTAATGGCGATACAACCCAGGATATTGCTAATATTGTTTCAGGGAATTATACGGTTACGATTTCTGATGTTGCTGGCGATTGTATGTATTTCAGCGACTCTGTTACATTTCTTGGAACCAATTGTGGAAGTATTTCAGGGAGAGTTTTTGTTGACAGTAATAGCAATTGTGTGTATGATTCAAGCGACCTGCCAGTTTTTAATGTTCAATTGCAATTATCAAATGGAGCGTTGGCATTTACAAATCTGAACGGCGATTTTCTATTCAACAATGTGCCCTACGGCAATCATACTATTTCACATACTCCTCCGAATAACATGTTTACAAATTCATGTACCCAACCATTAGTTATAGCTATTAATTCTACAACACCTAATCAAACAAATGTTGATTTTAAAGATAGCTCGACTGTAACAATTGATGTAGGCTTATCTCTTTATAGTACGAATTATGTACCTGGTGGTACTAATTCCTCAATCAGTATTTTCCCTTCCAATTATTCAATGGATACGGCACTGGTATTAGTTTCATTGGTTCTGAATGATTCGCTCTCGTTTGGGTCTTCCAACGTAATTCCAACCAGCATAAACAGTACGCCTAACGGAGATTCGCTTACCTGGATTGTATCGATGCCTCCAGCTCCCTATCTCTGGTGGATACCGGCACCTATTAAGGTATTCGTAAATACCCCAACAGCTATTCCCTTAAATTTGAATTTTACAAGTTGCGGTTCTGTCTTGCCAGTTGCCGGAACTGATATGAATCTGGCTAATAATAATTCATGTGTAACAGCACATACAGTTGCTTCATTTGATCCCAACGATAAATCAGTAAGCCCAATAGGCGTTGGAAACAATGGTGGCATTACGTTGCAGGATTCGGTGTTAGACTATGTCATTCGTTTCCAAAATACCGGCACTTCCGAGGCCATGAATATTAAAATACTGGATACACTTTCTACGAAGCTAAATATCCATTCATTTCAGGTCAAGGCAAGTAGTCATAATTATATACTGGAAGTGTTGGATTCCAATATTCTTCAGTTTAAATTCAAGGATATCAATCTCCCCGATAGCAATACCAACGAACCTCTAAGTCATGGTTTTATCGCATACCGTATTCATCAGAAAGCAGGAAATATAATGGGTGATGAAATTAAGAATACGGCCTCTATTTATTTTGATTTCAATTCGCCCGTGGTCACCAATACAACTTTAAATACCATCATTTCTCCAACTTCAGTAACTTTTTATGGTGATGAAATTTCATTACATGTTTATCCAGTGCCTGCTACTAATGAACTTTATATTCAACTCAAGGGGATGACTGGAAAGCAAGTGAACATTGAAATCATTGATCAGCTTGGTAAGATAGCGACATATAAAACCTTCGGAAGAAGTCATGATGACTTGTATAAATTGTCTGTTTCAGATATCGCATCAGGTCTTTACGAACTCAGAATATCAGATGATTCGAGGATGAAGAGCAGGAAAATTGTGGTTGACAGGAAATAATACCATTCGCAAATTCATTTTAGTCCAAATGATTTTGGAATTATGCCGTTGCATACGCTAAAGGTATAAGAAACCTTGAGTAATTTTAGTTGATATTTCTGAATGGTAAATTTTGTGTTTCGATTGTTTACATTAACGAAAATCTGTTCTGAAGGATCTTCTTTGCCTGACAAGCTTTGGCCAATACCTGCAACAATTTTCCCTGCGCAGGAGACACGCTGATATGCTCCATGCCATTCAAATCTATGGATTAGATGGTGTCTGTCAGTGCCTTATCTTCAGGAGCTACAAGGTTACAGATATATGCGTCTACCTTTTCAAAAAGATAATTGTCCATTTTTATGTAGTTGAAGTGTTGTCAATAAACAACAAGGTTATTAATAAATATTTACATACCCGATCTCTACCAGAGACGTCCCATCAAACAATTGGAAACTATAAATTCCTCTTGAATTAAAATTGTTCTTATCAAGTATTAGGATAGGTTTTGAAACCCGCGAAATACGAAGGACTTCATTCTTGGAGGGATCATAGAAACGAATATTGTACCGACGGTTAAGGGCATCTTCCAGATTGATATTGACGTGGCCTGTATAAGGGTTGGTATATATTTTATTCGAAGGAATAAACGTAAATTCCGGAGGTGTTACGATAGCAGGCACCGTCTCTGTATTTGAATTTTTGAGTTCAGGCCTACCGTTTTTTGGCGTAGGAAATATAGGTGTTTGAACCGGGTTACTAGCTCTGAATGCTGCTGCTTTGGCAATCGTTGCCGAATCGAGAACGATCTTATAAATGTTACTGAACCATTCCAGATCACTCCCAAACTCCACCGATAAGCGATAATAATTCTTACCCACTTCCGGATGAAGGTCATTGTAGATGCCGTAGCCTTTCTTTGGGAGATTTAGAATTCCAATGGTGACAAAATTCCGGACACTGTCTAAAGATCGTTGAACAGAAATCGATTTCACGCCATCATACTGATTATACCAACTGATAATTCCTTGCGCCTGTTCTGTTGTAACACTCAATGTGGGTAAACTCTGAGGCAGCGAAAGAGTGGTCACAGGCGGGGTGGCAGAAGTGTTTTGTGCCATTGAATACAAGTAACCTGCAAGGAGAAAGAAAAGAAATCCGGTAAACTTCACGCTGTTTTTTTAATGCGAACGAAGGTATTACTTTCTGTTCACCATGTATATACTTTACCTACAAAATTTTGTTATGGGCAGCTCGAGGAACTCCTGATCCATCGTTCCACAAAATTTTTAAGCCCTTTATTTACGCCAGTAAACGCAGTCCTTAGAAACTTGCAAGCCTCGCCTCAGAAATTTTTAGAACTACCTGTCGACCAATTTCAGCCTTCTTGTTTTCATGTTCTCGGTAAACTAATATATTTTTTGGGCGGCACACACGCCTGTCCGGCTGAGCCATCCAGACGGGCTTTCCGTTTCATTCCGATACTTCGGAACGCCCCGTCCAAAGTCTCGTCCTTCAAGACGAGAGAATGCGGGGCGGGCTTTTCACTGCAATCGTTGCCGCAATACACGTTCCATTTTGTCAGGAATTCGTTCAATTAAAGCGATCGATTCCCTTGCAATCCCCCGGTATGAATAGCGAGTATTTGCGAACCCGGCTTGATCTTTTCAGAACGTATCATTTCATACATCCCGAACAGCATCTTAGCATTGTAAATAAAGTCAATGTCAATTCCGTGTTTCGATGTAAAATAATTCATAAAGGAAATTAGAGCCGGCGTCTTCTTTGCAAAACCTCCGAAATGAAAGCAGTGTTCTATCGACCAGTTTGTGTTGTTTGTTACCGATCGGATTTCTTCATCAAGGTACTGCCCGTTCTTAATCGCAGCAATACCTATTACTGTATTCGACGGCAAACTGCTTTCTATTAATCCGCTTATGGTCGCGCTGGTTCCTACCGGACAAGCAATATGAGTATACAGTTGAAGATTAACTTGCGCCAGAATTTCCGACGTTCCTTTTCTGCCTTCTTCATTATTGCCGCCTTCAGGAATAATAAATGCTGACGGATATTTCTGTTGGATATTTTCTATAAACTCATGTTCGTTTTTATGACGATATTTATCCCTCGTTATAAAATGAAGTTCCATTCCCCAAGCCTTGCAATCTTCCAAGGTAGCATTCGTAATTTCCTCTCCGCGGATAATGCCAGCGGTGTTGATATTGAATAATTTTCCTGCAAATGCCAGCGCATGCAGATGATTTGAATACGCGCCTCCAAAGGAAACAATCTGTTCCGCTTTTTGCAAAAGTGCTTTCCTAATATTGTATTTCAGCTTGAACCATTTATTTCCCGAAATCAAAGGATGAATCAAATCAAGCCTGAGCAGATCAAGACGAATATTTTTTTCTTGTAAAAATTCATCTTGAATAGAAGAGACAATAATATTTTCTGTCAATAATTCTTTCACGGGTTACTTATGTTTTCCTTCGACAACCTGCCTGACGGCAGACAGGGCTCAGGATGCATTTCATTGTCAAATTGCCGAATTGTCACATTGTCTCATTCTTCATCAATAACCGTATTCCTTCAAATATAAATCATTATTTCGCCAGTCTTTCCGCACTTTCACATGCAGTTCAAGAAATACTTTCCGGTCGATGAATTTCTCAATATCAATTCGTGCATCCTGTCCGATCTTTTTGATCATACTTCCGCCCTTTCCGATCAGGATGGCTTTCTGAGATTCACGTGTTACCACAATATCGGCGACGATCTTGGTAAGTGTCGTCTTTTCTTCATATTGCCTTACATACACGGCCGCATGATAGGGGAGTTCTTCATCCAATTCAAAAAACAATTTCTCCCGAACAATCTCGGCCACAAAAAACCGCATGGGTTTATCGGTCAGTGTATCTTCATCATAATAGGCCGGCATTTCAGGAAGCAGTGCAACGATCTTCTCTAATAATACATCCAGGTTTATTTTTTGTAAGGCTGATATCTCCACGATGTCTTTTACCTGTTTGATTTTGCTGAACTCTTCTTTTATACGTTCTGTCTTAGGTGCATTCGTCTTGTCAATCTTATTAATAACAATAATCGTATCTTGTTTCGATTTCAGTGTATGAAACATTTCGATATTGGAGGCCAGGTCATCTTTCCCGTCGATGATATAGAGGATCACATCAGTTCCTTGTTTGGCCAGTGCTACTTCGCCCATCATACGTTCGTGCAGTTTATAGGCAGTTTGCAATAAACCGGGAGTATCAGAAAAAATAATCTGATAATCCTTTTCGGTTAAGATACCCAGTATTTTATTTCTTGTAGTCTGTGCCTTTGGCGAAACAATGGCTAATTTTTCATTCAGGATTGCATTCATGAGGGTTGATTTCCCTGCGTTCGGCTTGCCAAAGATGCCTACGAAACCGCTTTTAAATGTTGTCATTCCCGCAAAGATAATGAGAAGTGTTGGTGAGGGAGTTTTTTTATACGGTCCTTCCCCTGAGGTCAGTAAGAGGGACTCGAAGTGCCCATATCCGCCACAGGCGGACACTGGCTTGTGCTTACATTTGGATATAAGCCGTCTTACTCTAAATGAACAACTCCGCATCCACCATGCGGATAGATTTCGGTTAACCTTGAGCCACAGATTTATCAGACCTGTTTATCAAGAGACAAGTTTCGCAGCTCAGAGCAAGAGATAATATTGCATCTTGAGGAAGTTTAGAGGAGACTCAGATGTATTTATCTGTGTAATCTGTTATACTTTCCTGTGGCGAACAGGTCTGTGGCAAACACGAATCCGCCAAAGGGGAGACGAATTCTTTTGTTTAGAATGCAACAAATTCAAAAGAAGAGTTGGTTAGGTAGTTTTTTTATATTGTCTTTCCCATGAGGTAAGAGAGAGATAGCTTAGGGGCCTTATACGCCGCAGCGGGCATTAGATCGATCCCTTTTGCAGAATAAAATTGTAGGGTTATTATAGTAAAATACAACATATTATAAAGAAGAATTGGTCAGGGAACTTTTTTACATTACTTTCGTGCCGCGAGGTAGAGCAGCGGTAGCTCGTTGGGCTCATAACCCAAAGGTCACTGGTTCGATCCCGGTCCTCGCAACAAAAAACAAATGGCAAAGTTTATCTTTGCCATTTTTAATTTTATCAATTATGTCTTTATACACAGTTGCCGTTGTAGGCCGCCCCAATGTAGGAAAATCAACACTCTTCAACCGTCTCATTGGTGAGCGCAAAGCCATCGTAGATGATGTGAGTGGGGTAACCCGCGACCGCCAGTATGGTGAAAGCGAATGGAATGGCAAACATTTTCATGTGATCGACACAGGAGGCTATGTGGCCAATGGAGATGAGGTGTTTGAAAAAGAAATCAGGCAGCAGGTAGAGATTGCCATCAAAGAAGCCAGCGTCATTCTTTTTGTGGTGGATGTAACAGCTGGTATCATGGGACTGGATGAGGAATTTGCTCAATTGCTTCACCGTAGCCGCAAACCGGTATTGTTGGTCGTCAACAAAGTAGATAACAGCAGACGACAAATTGATGGCGTTGAATTTTATAGTTTAGGATTTGAAAAACTTCATTTTATTTCTTCCTTATCAGGAAGTGGCACGGGCGATCTGATGGACGATGTAACTGCATTAATGATCGAGGAAACAGATGAGTTAAATACTGATCTTCCTAAAATCGCTATTGTGGGCCAGCCGAATGCGGGGAAATCATCGATACTAAACGCCTTAATAGGCGAAGAACGAAATATCGTCTCTGAGATTCCGGGAACAACCAGAGATAGTATTCATACACATTATAAATTATTCGGAAAAGAATTTATCCTGATAGATACTGCAGGTTTACGCAAAAAAAGTTCTGAGAAAGAAGATATTGAATTCTATTCGACCATACGAGCGGTAAAAGCCATTGAAGAGGCGGATGTTTGTATGCTGATGATTGATGCCACGAAAGGCATTACCTCACAGGATGTGAATATTTTCAGTCTGGCCACACGTAAAGGAAAAGGCATAGTGATTCTGATCAACAAATGGGATCTGATGGAAAAGGAAACGATGACTAGCAAGAAGATTGAAGAGGAAATTAAACATAAGATCGCACCGTTTACGGATGTGCCGATTTTGTTTATATCCGCGACGGAGAAACTTCGTATCCATAAAGCCATTGAAGAGACGATTGATGTGTTTGAGCGCAGACAACAAAAGATACAGACTTCCAAACTGAACGATATTATGTTGAGGGAGATTCAGCACTATCCTGCACCGATGTTCAGGGGAAATGCAGTAACAATCAAATTCATTTCTCAGTTGCCTGTGGTCGTTCCGTCCTTTACCTTCTTCTGTAATCACCCGAATGAAGTGAAAGAACCCTATAAAAATTTCCTTGAGAACAAACTACGCAGTCATTTCAATTTTAAAGGAGTGCCCGTGAGGTTGTTCTTCAGGCCGAAGTAAGAGCGAGATGTTACGGGTTAATGAGTTACGGGTTAATGAGTTACGGGTTTGCAGGTTATGGGGTTAGTGGGTTGTGGGTTTACTAAGAGATACCAGTGCTTCGGGTAGTAATCAAATAGGAAGGGATTAAGTTATCTGCGCCCCTGCATTTTTTTCAATGACAGACAGTATTGCTTCTCCTTCTGGCTATCAGTTTCAAACCATTTGAATCAGAATATGAGCATGTCTATCAACGGATTGAAAAGAACAATTAATACTCTCTAGGGATGAGCAGAGAAAATGAAATTATTAGTATTAGATTCAATCACCGGACTATCTAACAGATCCACATTGCCATCGCCGTTCATATCGGAAGCAAGATAACCATATTGAAAGTTATTAATATCCGTTTCTGCAATTAATAGATCCAGCAGATCGATATTCTCATCATTATTCAAATCGCCACTATACAGGGCATATTTACCAGAGGATACTAATACCTGATTAGAACCAAAAGCCTTGTTGGCTGCCGTACTGAAATTATACGAAAGGGGAGAAGTTCCGATTGTTACCGGATTAGCCGACCAGGTTTGAATTGCATTTCTATGTTTAATAACTACATAATAGCTGTCTGGTGAAGCACTCGAAAAATTACAGGTCGCTGTTCCATTGGTATGCAACACTGCTTTTGTGGTATATACTAATTGAAAAGGAGCATTTATGCTGTGTAATTCAATTTGTATAGTATCACAATCACTCAGTGAATTAGGTTGCAATTGGTTATACAAGGCTGCTTGCATGGTTATTCCTGAATTCATATAGCCTTGGATATAACATGTCAAATTAAGGGTAAGTCCGCATGAAACAGGATTTACTAATGTTGCATTGCTGGTAATCGAACAGCCATGTCCATCATAGGCATGAAAGGTATAGGTGCCCGCCGGTTGATTGTCCAGTATGTAATCATAAATCAAAATGGTATTGGCACTATTGGTCCAGTAAACATCATAACTTGAGGCTGTTCCGCCTTGTGCATCACCAAGAAGTGTACCTGTATTGTTTGTGCAGGTTATTGGGCTTACGATACTGATCGTTGCAGTGAGTGGTGTCGGTTCTGTAAAGGTTAGTGTTTGACATTGCGTGTACGAACCATTACTCGCACAAACAGAATGTGTACCTTGAGAAATACCTTGAAAGTATCCAGTTGAATTACTGATCGTATTATCGAGTGTATAGGTTGTAAACACAGTTGGTGCTATTGGTGAAGCAATACAGGATCCATCGCTGAAACCATAACAGGAAATATCCTGATCTATCATAGCATCAAATTCTTGTATACTATTTATATCAACAATATCAGTCGCTGTGCACCCATTGCTTCCAGTTACGGTAACAGTATACGTTGTTTGCCAACTAGGTGAGGCTGTTGGATTGGAAATTGTGGTGGAACTTAAACCTGCCATGGGCAGCCAGCTATATGTATTACCTGCAACCGGAGGAACCCCTAAAGGTGCTGCAGGATTAGACATACTAATCGTGTAATCTGCTCCGGCATTGGCTATCGGTGGAGTTTTGGTTGACGTTACGACCACAGAAGAAGTTGACGTGCATCCATTGGAGCCTGTAACAGTAACTGTATAGGCAGTTGTGACTAAAGGGCTTGCAATGGGTTGGGCAATTGAAGTGTTATTCAATGCAGTTGTTGGCGACCATGCATACGTAACAGCACCTGCTGTAGTTTGTCCTATGGTAGCGGAAGGTAAAAGACAAGTTACAAATTTATTGGGACCCGCATTTGCCACAATAGGCGTGTTGTTCACATGCACGATGACAATATCGGTTGATATGCAACCCAACGAATTAGTAACAGTAAGCGTGTAGGTTGTAGTTGCTGTTGGGGATGCAAGGGGTTGAGCATTTATGGAAGAACTTAAGCCGCTTATAGGCAACCATGAATAGCTATATCCCGCAATGGCATTTGTGCCGATCACTCCGTTCGTTGAAGTACAATTCAAATTAATATCCGGCCCTGCATTGGCAAAGTTAATACTGCAACATTGGTAATTAAGACTCCATCCCTGAAGGACATTCGCAGAGTTCGTTACAAAACGAATGAACATAGCATTGCCCGAACTAAATAGTGTGGGAGGAAGTGTGGTGCCTGAGAACGAACCCAATAAGGGTGCAGCGGCCGAAGTTCCATTATGGACATAAATTATATCGTTCCCTGATTCCGTATTGATACTGGTAAAATTAATTTTAATAGAACCTGCGCCTGCAACTTGTATCAACCAGGAACAATTTAAATTATTTGCGTAATTATTACTTCCACTGCCATCTGTAATAGTGCCAGTACAGTTAGTGAGTGTGGTTGTTCCACTACAACTTGGGGACACAGATAAGACAGCATTTAGCGCGTTGACACGACCATAACCTAAGTCATTGGACCATGTTCCATTGGGTTGAGCTCCAACAGTGCTATAGCCGTAACCACCAACTTTATCGCATGTAGATTCCATGGCATAACGAGCATTTGTATAACTAATACCGGGGTTAGCCGAAAGAATGAGTGCCATTACAGCAGCAGCAGCAGGGCATGCGGCTGATGTTCCACTAAATAACATATAATCGCCGCTGACATATCCGGCACTACCTGTTAAATCGCAAGCGATGATGGTTACACCAGGCGCGGCGACATCAACCCCGACACCATAATTGGAGCCCCAGGTTGTATTTCCATCGCATGACGAAGTTGATTTGCGTGTATCGCACATCGTGCTTGCCGCAACCGCTATTGAATTCGCAAATGAAGAAGGGTAACTAATCGTATTTAAATTATCATTCCCAGCAGATGAAAAGAAAGGTGTTCCAAGTCCTGCGCGACCTGTCGTAGTCGAATTTGTAATGGCAGTGTTTACAAGACTACTGGAACTTCCAAAGGAGTTGGAATTTGATAAAATGCTACAGTTCTGATATCCCCAAATGATTCCATTCGAAATGGAGTTGCCGGTTCCGGTCCAATTACCAGATGAGTTGCTAATACTACCAATTTTTATTGCTTTTACAACACTATTATACGCTATGCCTGCCATACCGATGATATTATTGGCAGTAGCTGATACAATACTGGCACAACCTATACCATGTGCATCACCTGCAAAGCCGCTCGATGTGAATCCTGTTCCTGTTGCATCATACGAAGTATAAAATGGAATGTCGGGGTGAGAAAAATTTGCCACACTCCCGAAACAATCTAAGATTCCAACGCTAATGGATTGACTTCCAATGGTTGTATTCCATGCTTGACTTACTTTCATATCAGCACCGGGCGTTCCACTATATTGACCGGTATTTTGAATGGCCCATTGGTTGCTATAATAGGTATCATTCGTTGATAATTGGCAGAAATAAATAAAATCTGGTTCAACAATATCAAATATTTCTTCTGATTGAAGAAATCGGGCCAATTCAAAACTATTGAACGTGCTATTTTCAGAAGTACACCAATAAATATTTTCAAGTTTAGATTCTTCAGTAGTAAAATGCAATTCTTGCGCATAGTTTTCTAATAGCTGTTTTTGTGATGAAGATATTTTTACAAAGAACTTATTATAAATAGCCTGTCTTATATTTTTGTATAATAACATTGGCGACACGGTGAAGTTTGGAAGTTGAGTTTGTATATCCTGATAAGTCTGATCATATGTACTTGATATCTTGGGATCCACTATAACCGCCTTTGGATAATTGATAAAATCGGTATCGTTTATTTGGTTGAAAATGGAAAGCTTTTGGAGATAATCTTTCAATTCAGTTTTTGAATATGAAGGCGGGTAAATAAGTAAGAACTTAGTGGTATCAATTCTAAAATGAACCTTACCTTCAGGAAGTGTAATGTCATACTCATCTAACCTTAACCTCATTGGGTTATTGGATTTTTGTTGCGCAAAGCTGCCATGGCTTATAAGCATCATGGAGAAAATAATACATAGTTGTTTCATAGTAATGGGAAATTTTTTATTGAAAAAGATGTTATGGCTGTTGTCTGTTTAGTTAAGGAGTATGTTGAGAAAGGATTTCATTGGGGCTGCCTGTTGGTGATAGGCTTATCACTTCATTTAAAAAAAATAATTTATCATTTTCTTGATTATTAAAGCGCACTTTGCCATCCATATTTACATCTTCATTTCTATATCCATATATTGTACCGTTTAAATTAAAGAAGCCAATTGCCATCATTATTGCATTTTTATCATTTGAGCCCCCATTATATTTAACGTTCCTATTCTCATTCGCATCACCTGCAATTAACGTATACACACTTCCTACTTGTTTACGTGCAGGGGTTGTAATCCCGGGTTTACCCCACACGGTCCCTGTCGAAAAGTTGATGAGCTGTGTGGTAGCAGTCAGCGCCTTCGTACTTGCTGTCATCACACCTAAATGATTTCGGTGTTTAATGGACACATAATAATTGCCCGGGCAAACCGTTGGAAAGTAAAGTGACGAAACTCCATCGGTTCCAACCACATCTCCATCACGTTGTATTAAGGCATGTTGGCTGGCAACCAACGACAAAGTAGAGCCGTCCCTTATTTCCACATATACCCAATCAACTATTGCATTTGGACCTGCTATATTCAACACACCCGGACTTATACTTGCGCTATTAGCCGGGAGAAAATTGGCAGGTGAAGATGGTATAATAGCTCCGATAGGGTAACCTGGTATTACAACTGCACGCAAACTATCTTTCATGAGTCCGGATATAGAATCATAAGCACCGAATAAAAAAGCCTTCGGTGAAATACGAACGCCATTATTCATACTTAGGTTGAGAGTAAGGATTGAATCGCATCCATACGAATTCATGGTTGTATAAGTATAGGTTCCGCTTGTAATATACGTCGTGCCATTTGTCCAGGTATAATAATTGCAAGCTGTTGCATTGGACGAGCTGTAGGAACTATAATTTATGGTGAGTAGCAGGTAGTCGGTAGCAGTCAGGCCCCCGCTTATGAGGTAGGTATAACTATACGCGCCGCTGGTTGTATAGGTTGTTCCATTCCATACATACGAATTACATTGCGTAGTAGTGATAGTGTTGGCATTCGAAGAAATGTTCTGAGAGAGAAGAAGGCAAAGGAAGGTGATAATGTTTTTCATAATGTTTGTTTGAGTAATCAAAAACAAAGGTGGTGTATTATTGAGAAGTTAGGAATAGCTCTTTTGTGTAAGCGGTTTGTGCGCTTTTATTTCTGGTTCTGATGCAGTAATAATTCTTTGCGCGAGTTGTCGGTAAGGTTTGATTACACGTATAAAATACTATCTCTCTAATTTTCCATGGTGAAATATCACTTTATTCTCTCCTTAAATTGATTAATTGAACTATCGGAGTAAGGTAGTCGGGTAAAAATAAAATCAGAACCAACTTGCGTTCGCTTTTCTGTAGGTTATGTTAGTTTTCTTTTCTTTGCGAAAGATAGCAAATGATGCGTGTCCAATTCTTGCACCCCTGCAAATTGTTATTCCGATAGTTTTTTAGAAGCACTTTGCATTCAGTGCTATCTCAATGGTCCGCGGTCTCCTTTTCCATTCTGCCAATTACTTTCTTCCTGCCGACTACTCTCCGCGGTCGTTGGTCCATAGTCTATTTTTGCATTTGCCAATTGCCCACTGCTCTTTTTTATCTTACTTTTGCCCACTATAGTTTTATTATGAAGAATATCTTGTTGATCTTGTTGAGTTCGATGTTGTTGTATAGCTGTAACAGTGGCTTTACGGTGAAAGGGAAAATTGAGAATATGCCTGAGCAAAAATTCAGACTGGAAGAACTGGCCTTCGATGGAAATGTGCTGGTGGATTCAGGAAGTACTCTTGCAGATGGCACCTTTGAGATTAGCAGTCAAACCAATGAAGAAGCGTTATACAGGCTGAAGTTTCTGAAAGGAAAATATATTCTTCTTGCATTGAAGAACGGGGATCATGCGAATGTGACGGCGAACTGGAATCAACTTGAAGATTACCGAGTGGATGGTTCCGAAGGCAGTCTGGCGGTAAAAGGCTTTCTGGTGAATATGAGAGAAAATATCAAAGACCTTCGTACCATGAAGATGATTCTTGATACGATTAAAGCACATCCCGAAAAAGATTCCTTACGCGAATCAGCTGAAGCAGATATGAGAAATATCAATCGGCATTTTCTGGATTATGTCAAAAAATTTGCAGACACGACCAAAAGTGTTGCGAGTGCGTTGTTTGCAGCCAACATCGTAAACCCTAAAGTAGAAGGCGAATTTGTCACTTCGTTTTACAAGAACATTGAAAAGCGTTTCCCGAAATCAAAAACTGCGAAAGCGTTCGCCGATCGTTTCCTTGGAAGCCCACAGGGTCAGCCTTCTACTCCACAAGCACCTGCTGTCGCAAATGATGCGGCGGCTATAATGGCCGAAGATTTTACCAGTACAACACCGGATGGACAATCATTTTCATTGAGCAGTTTACGAGGTAAATATGTGTTGCTTGATTTCTGGGCTTCATGGTGTGCGCCATGTCGGCATGAGAATCCAAATGTCGTAGCCGCCTTTAATAAATATAAGGATAAGAACTTCACAGTACTTGGCGTGTCGCTTGACACCAAAAAGGATCAATGGGAAGAAGCCATAACAAAAGACAAACTTAGCTGGACCCACGTGAGTGAACTGAAAGGATGGAATAGTGTCATTGTCAGAACCTATTCGATTGAAAGTATCCCTCAGAATTTTTTGATCGATCCCAATGGAAACATTATTGCCAAAGGGTTGAAAGGAGAGGCGTTGATGAAGAAATTGGGAGAGGTGTTGGCCAGTAATTAAGTAAGTGATAAGGAATATGTGGTATGGAATATGTGGTAAGTGGTCAGAAGACAATGCTATTGATAGCAATGGACGATATCATAATTGAAAATTGAAAATATACGATGGAGAACTTAACTCACTAACCCTTTAACCTGCAAACCGCAACTCGCCACCCATTAACCCCTAACCCGCAACTCTTAAACCCGCCACTCTTAAACCCGTAACTCACTAACCCTCTAACTAGTAACTTTCATCAAATATTCCGACATCATCTCACTTTCACGCAGGGCGATCAGTAATAATAAATTACGATCGAATCTTACCATTGCCATTATTGCTATTGGTATTACTGCGTTGATTGCGATCATCACTGTCATCGAAATTCTAAAAGGAACGATCTATACGAATTTTACCAGTATGGGTTCTAATACTTTTAATATTGCCTCCCAAAGTTTTATTTCAAAAAATTCGGGAAGCGGAAAACGAAAAAGAGGGAATCAGAATGAAGAACAGAACCGGATTAAATTGAGCGAGGCCGAATATTTCAGAGATAATTTCGCCTATCCTTCAACCGTCAGTATCACAGTAATGGCAACCAATTCTGCAGTCATTAAACGAGAAAAGAAGAAATCGAATCCGAATATATTTGTCTTGGGTGCCGATGCAAATTATCTCACTGTATCAGGCTCCTCACTTGCAGCCGGACGGAATTTCAATACCCTTGATGTCAGCAGCGGGGAGAATACCTGTATTCTTGGAAATAGTCTGGCAAGTAATTATTTCCGTGACGCGGAAGATGCGGTCAATAACTTTATTTCGATCGGTGATGCAAGATATAGAGTGCTTGGTGTGATGGACAGTAAAGGATCGAGTTTTGTAGATCGCACCGATAATATGATCATCATTCCGTTGACGAATGCGAGACAGCGTTTCAATGTGTCTCAAAAATCCTATATGATCAGTATTCTCATTAATGATATCAAACTCATGGAGATTGCAACGGATGAAGCGGAAGGTTTAATGAGAAAGACAAGACGACTGGGTGCTGCGTACGAGAATAATTTTTCGATTAATAAAAATGATGAGGTCGCCACTTCCCTGATCGACAATTTAAAATTTGTGACCATGGCCGCGAGTGTCATCGGTTTGATCACCTTACTCGGAGCAGCCATTGGGTTGATGAATATTATGCTGGTCTCTGTGGCGGAAAGAACCCGCGAAATTGGGGTCACCAAAGCCATAGGAGCTAATAGTAGAACGATTCGTTTGCAATTTCTCACAGAAGCTGTGATCATCAGTATGAGTGGTGGAGCGATCGGGATTGTCACCGGCATCATGATCGGCAATATCTTGTCGTTGGTCTTTAAATCACCTTTTGTCATTCCATGGATCTGGATCGCGATTGGTATGAGTATATGTCTGATTGTTGGTTTATTGGCAGGCATTTATCCTGCATTGAAAGCGGGAAAACTGAACCCGATCAATGCGTTGCGATATGAGTAGGAGGGGATGAACAGTTGGCAGTTCGTAAAAGGTGATCACGGACAGCAGTGGCAATTGGCAGCAAGCCGTTGGCTACGATAAGCAAGTTGGCAATAGGAAGTATGCAATGAAATCGTACCTAAATCACCTGCTAACCCACCTCCCCCCAACATGTAACCAAATAACCTGCAACAAAGTAACCCGTAACAAAGTAACCCGCTAACCCGTAACCCTGTAACCTCACATAATTCCCTCATTGCCACACTTAATCAAAATCAGCCTACAGTTGATAGAACTTCTCAAACAGACCTCACCCATTACAGACATTTGTATTGTAAAATATACAAAATATGAAGCTCAAACTAATCCTTGTCACGTTCATCATCCTTTTCCTTACTGCTATTTTTCTGGTTCTTCACTCAAAATCTAAACCAGCACTGGTAACCGTTGATCCTGCCTTTTCGAAATACATCTCTGGTTACTCTTCGGGAATGGTCAGCAGGCATCATCCAATCAAGCTTGAATTAGCGACAGAAATGCCTTCCAACAACCTTGCTTCTTCAGGAACTACTGGCACTAATCTTCCCGATAGTAATCTTCTGAAAAATTGTTTTTCATTCTTCCCTGCGATCAAAGGCCACGCCGTTTTTACATCGGCCAGGAATATAGAATTTATTCCTTCGGAACCATTAAAAGAACAAACACTGTATACCGCTAACTTCAAATTATCACGGCTCAGAGAAGTTGATCCGAAATGCAGATCCTTTAAATTCCAGTTCTCAACCTATGCACAGAATTTATTTGTTGAAGTGGGTGCAGCGACTCATTTGGATGCTTTCAATATTGAATGGCAACAGATCAGCGGCACAGTAAAAATCAGTGACAAGGAAGATACTTTGAAATTATACAAGACAATAACAGCCAGGCTGGATGGAAAAAAATTACACATCTGTTGGCAACAATATGATGATAACAATTACGAATTTACAATCGATAGTATACAGCGAAAAACAAGTGCAGAAAAAGTGGAGATCAGTTGGTCGGGGAATGCGATTGGCGCTGTTCAAACAGGTCATGCACAGGTTG
>Ga0105047_10005840_pt1 | contig 21005 bp, 19 predicted proteins | sample MAT04_FD_78384 | JGI IMG/M metagenome (GOLD analysis project Ga0105047, IMG submission 78384) | Freshwater microbial communities from Lake Fryxell liftoff mats and glacier meltwater in Antarctica - MAT-04 (megahit assembly) | ecosystem: Environmental > Aquatic > Freshwater > Ice > Liftoff... | reverse complement strand
TGCAGCGGTCTCACCGACCGCAGCCCCGATCGCCGTGAAGATCGACGTGAGCCACCACGGCGGCGTGGGCGTGAAGGTGAGCACGTAGCCGGCCACGAACCCTGCCAGGGCATACACCAACGCAGTGAGCCCGAGCGGGCTACCGGTGGCCAGGTCGTACATCAGCCCGAGCGTGAACCCGGCGATCGCCCCTCGTTCGGGGCCCGCACCTGCGCCGGCGGCCGCCGCCAGGGCGAGCACGATCTGGAGCACGACCCCGAACACCCGCAACTCGGTGAGAAACGTGCGCTGCATCGCAAGCACGCACAGCCCGACCGGGAAGAGCCGGACGAGCGGACCCGTCAGGAACGCACGCACGGGTCAGCTACCGCTCGTGTTGGGGACGTACAGCAGCACGCGCACGAAGTTCAGCTTGGCGAGGTCGCCGGCGGACGATTCGACCTCGACGAGACGCGCCCGCGTGCCCGATTGCTGACGGATCGCGGAGATCTTGCCGATGGGGATGCCGGCAGGAGCGATCGACTCGGTACCACCAGCGGTCTGCACGGTGGAGCCCACCCGCACCCGACCCTGCGACGACGAGTCGTCGACGAAGCGCAGCACGAGTGGTTGGCCCGAACCCTGGCCGCTGAGCGTGCCCGTTTCGCGAATGATCTCCACCGGCGCCACCGTGGTGGTGGTGAACAGCGGCGGCGTCGTGGAACTGGTGGTCGTGCCACCTTCGTCGATCGGATCGAGCGGATCGAGCGCTCCCTGCACCGGGTCGACCGTGGAGGTGGTCGCTGCAGGGTCGGGTGCGGTGGTGGTGGTCGTAGTCGTCGTTGCACTGTCGGGCGCCAAGGGGGTACCAGCCGTGGGTGACTGCGGCACGGTGATCGATGGTGCGGGCACCGCTTCGGTGAGCACCTTGGCACCGATGAAGAAGTCGGGATCGACGATGAGCAGCACCACCGACGAATTCGGGAAGACCTGTGTGATCTTGCCGACGAGGCCGCCACCGTTCACCACCGGCATGCCCACCGCGATGCCGTCGATGCTGCCCTTGTCGATCTCCACCGTGTACTGGAAGTTGCCCGGTGACGCACCCTGCACCTGCGCTGTGGCCGACGGATAGCTGCTCGAACCGAGGAGGCGGTTGAGCGTGAGCAGCTCCTGGAACTCGAGGATCGCGGCACGCGACACGATCTCGGCTCCGCGCTGGGAGTCGACCCGCTCCTGCAGGCGTTCGTTCTCGCGCACCAAGTCGTCGAACTGGGTGATGCCCCGCCAGGCATTGATGACCGGGCGGGAGATGGCGCGCGACGCCGCGTCGAACGGTTCGAGCACCAGGGAAAAGACACTGCGGCCACGATCGATCGCAGCATTGCCACGGATGTCGAGTGTGATCAGCAGGATCGAGGTGAGCACCAGCACGGCGATGACCCGCCGGCGCCCCATCGAGTAGACAGCCATGGAGCGAGGGGTTCTACTCGTCGCCGCCCAGCGACATCAGCCCCCGCATCGCATCGATGTTCTCGAGTGCCCGCCCCGAGCCGATGACCACGCTGAACAACGGATCGCGTGCGAGCTTGATCGGCATGCCGGTCTCGTGGGCGAGGCGCTGATCGAGCCCGGCGAGCAGCGCGCCACCACCGGTGATCGTGATGCCCTGCTGCATGATGTCGGCTGCCAACTCAGGCGGTGTCTTGTCGAGCGTCGTCTTCACGGCGTCAACAATGGCAGCTACCGGCTCGGCAAGGGCCTCGCGCACCTGCTCGGTGGTGAGTGGGATGGTGCGCGGCAGGCCGCTGATCATGTCGCGGCCGCGTATGTCTGCGGTGAGCTCGTCGTCGAGCGGCCAGCACGACCCCATGTGCATCTTGATCTCCTCGGCGGTGCGGTCACCGATCGCGAGTGAGAACTCCTTCTTGATGAACTGCATCACCGCATCGTCGAGTTCGTCGCCCGCCACACGCACCGATTGGGCCGTGACGATGCCACCGAGGGAGATGACGGCCACCTCGGTGGTACCACCCCCGATGTCGACGATCATGTTGCCGCTGGGCTCGTGCACCGGGAGATCGGCGCCGATCGCCGCGGCCATGGGCTCTTCGATGATGTGCACCGGCTTGCGCGCGCCTGCGTACTCGGCGGCGTCCTGCACGGCGCGCTGCTCGACGCCGGTGATGCCCGACGGGACACAGATGATCATGCGCGGCTTGCTCCACCGACTGGCATGCACCTTCTGGATGAAGAACCGCAGCATCTTCTCGCACACCTCGAAGTCGGCGATGACGCCGTCCTTCAGCGGCCGGATGGTCTTGATCCGTCCGGGGGTGCGGCCCATCATCCGCTTGGCCTCCATGCCCACGGCGACCGGTCGCCCGTCGGTGATGTCGATGGCCACGACCGAGGGCTCGTTGAGGACGATGCCCTGGCCGCGGGCGTAGATCAGCGTGTTCGCCGTGCCGAGGTCGATGGCGAGGTCACGGCCCAGTGCCAGCGGATTCGATCGCGCCATGGGGAACCCTGCCTCCTCTTCGGACTCCAGGGGGCGCGCCAGACCGGCAGCCCCGCAGTGGGGCGCCAGTGTAGCGGCGGTCCTGGTGCTCAGAGGTTCGGGAAGAAGATCCCGAGCTCGCGCTCGGCCGAGGCGAGCGAGTCGCTGCCGTGTACGAGGTTCTCGGTGAACAGGGTGCCGAAGTCGCCACGGATCGTGCCGGGGGCCGACTTCAGCGGGTTGGTCGCGCCCATCATCGCCCGCACCACTTCCCACGTGTCCTGCGGGCCCTCGAGGGCGAGCGCGACGACCGGACCGCGGCTCATGAACTCGACGAGGTCGGCGTAGAAGCCCTTGCCCACGTGCTCTTCGTAGTGGCGGGCGAGCGTGTCGGCATCGAGGCTGCGCAGGTCCAATGCCACGACCTTCAGGCCCTTGGTCTCGAAGCGCGACAGGATCTGGCCGACGAGACCACGCTCGACGGCATCGGGCTTCAACAGGACGAGGGTGCGATCAGACATGGCGCCGCAGGCTATCGGCCCGACCTGGCGATGGGAGATGAGCCCACGCCCGGCGCATCCAGACCCAGTGTTCCGGACGGCGCCCGCCCCGGGGTCAGAGCATCAACTGGCGCAGGGCGGGCCGCGCCGCACCGACCACGTACAGGCTGCCAGCCACGAAGATCGCGTCATCCACTCCGGCCAGGCGAACGGCCTTGGCGCAGGCCTCCTCGGTGGTCTCGCAGCGGATCACCTCGTCGCAGCCGAGCTCGGTGGCTGCGTTGGCCACCGTCGAGCTGTCGAGGCCTCGCGGCGACGGCGCGGTGCACGTGAGCACGACATCGAACTCGTCGGCGCGCAGCGCCGACAACAGCTCGCGCACGTCGCGCGTCTTGAGACAGCCGACGATCAGATACCGCATCCCTGCCGGGTCGAAGTCGTCGAAGAACACCTGCGACGCGACATCGGCGCCAGCCGGGTTGTGCGCGCCGTCGACGACCACCAGCGGATGGCGGCCCATCACCTCGAACCGGCCCGGCATCACCACCTCGGCGAATCCCTGGCGGAGCACGTCGTCCGCCAGCGGCGCGGCGAAGAACGCCTCGACAGCCATGAGCGCGACGGCGGCGTTGTCGGCCTGATGTCGGCCGTGCAGTGGGACGAACACCTCGGAGTAGACGGTGGTCGGCGTCCGGAGGTCGACCATCCGACCGCCGATCGCGAGCTGGTTCTCGAGCACGTCGAAGTGATCGCCGCGCAGGAGGTTCGTCGCCCCACCGGCGTCGACGAAGATCTGCGCGAGTTCGGGGTCCACCTCACCGATGACGACTGCACTGGCCGGTTTCACGATGCCCGACTTCTCGCGGGCGATGTCGGCCTTGGTGGGACCGGCGTACTCGTTGTGGTCCATGCCGATGTTGGTGACCACGGCAACCTGTGACTCGACGACGTTGGTCGCGTCCCACTTGCCGAGCATGCCGACCTCGACCACCGCGACGTCGACGGCGACGTCGGCGAACCAGCGGAACGCCGCTGCGGTCACGAGTTCGAAGTACGTGGGGCGCACACCTGCCACGATCTCGATCTCGGCGAGGGCGGCGATCTGCTCGGCGAAGTCGTCGTCGCCGATCGGTTCGGCGTTGCGGCTGATCCGCTCGTTGAGCCGCTCGAGATGGGGGCTCGTGTACGTACCCACCGTCAGCCCGTGCGCCATCAGCAGCTGGGTGATCATCTGGGTGGTGGAACCCTTGCCGTTGGTACCGGTGATGTGGATCACCGGGTACGCGAGCTGGGGCTCACCCATCACCTCCATCAGGCGCCGGATCCGATCGATCGTCGGTGATTCGACGCGACCGGTGGTGTCGTAGCTGGCGTGCGCGTCGAGGTACGCCATCGCCTCCGTGATGTTCATGGCCCGTGGTTCCAGTGGTGCTGCGTTCAGGAAGCGGCGCGCCGCGGCCGACTGGCACGCGTGGGCTCACGCGGCACGAGGGTGGGGTTCACCTTCGTGCGCACGGTGTCGGCATCGATGACGACACGACCGACGTCGCTGCGTCCCGGCAGCTCGTACATCGTGTTGAGGAGCACCTCTTCGAGGATCGCTCGCAGCCCGCGTGCGCCGGTGGCCCGCAGGAGCGCCTGGTCGGCGATCGCCTCCATCGCGTCGATCGTGAACTCGAGCTCGACGTCTTCGAACTCGAAGATCTTCTGGTACTGCTTGACCAGCGAGTTCTTCGGTTCGATGAGGATCTTGGTGAGTGCCGAACGGTCGAGGCTGCGCACGGCACCGATCATCGGCAGCCGGCCGATGAACTCGGGGATCATGCCGAACTTCAGCAGGTCCTCGGGTAGCACCTGGGTGAACAGCTCGCCCACGTCCTTGTCGGCCTTCGATCGGACCGTTCCGTGGAAGCCGACACCCTTGTGGCCGATGCGGCTCTCGATGATCTGTTCGAGACCGGCGAAGGCGCCACCACAGATGAACAGGATGTTCGTGGTGTCGATCTGGATGAACTCCTGGTGTGGGTGCTTGCGCCCCCCCTGGGGTGGCACCGACGCCTGGGTGCCCTCGAGGATCTTGAGCAGCGCCTGCTGCACGCCCTCACCACTGACGTCCCGTGTGATCGACGGGTTCTCGCTCTTGCGGGCCACCTTGTCGATCTCGTCGATGTAGATGATGCCGGTCTCCGCCTTCTTCACGTCGAAGTCGGCGGCCTGGATGAGCTTGAGGAGGATGTTCTCGACGTCTTCGCCCACATAGCCGGCCTCGGTGAGTGCGGTGGCATCGGCAACGGCGAAGGGCACGTTCAGCAGCCGGGCGAGCGTCTGGGCCAGATGGGTCTTGCCGCACCCGGTGGGGCCGAGCAACAAGATGTTGCTCTTCTGCAGCTCGACCTCGTCGCGACGGCCGACGGCAGCGGACTGCTGGTACTGGATGCGCCGGTAGTGGTTGTACACGGCCACCGAGAGGATCTTCTTCGCCTCGTCCTGACCGACCACGTAGTCGTCGAGGAAGGTGCGGATCTCGACCGGGGTCGGCAGCTCGTCGAAGCGCAGCTCGTTGCCCTCGGTGAGCTCCTCTTCGATGATCTCGTTGCAGAGGTCGATGCACTCGTCGCAGATGTACACGCCCGGGCCCGCGATGAGCTTCTTGACCTGCTTCTGGCTCTTGCCGCAGAAGCTGCACTTCAGCAGTTCACCGGTGTCCCCGAACTTCGCCACGATGCCTGTCCCCTCCGTCGTTCCTGTCGTCCGGTCTGGATCGTCCGGTCTCAGCGGATGGGACCGGTGCGGTCGACGTTGGCTCGCGACGACAGCACATCGTCGATGATGCCATAGTCGATGGCCTCTTGTGCTTCCATCACGAAGTCACGGTCGGTGTCTTTGTGCACCCGCTCCATCGTCTGGCCCGTGTGCAGGGCGAGGATCTCCTCGAGCAACTCACGCATCCGGAGGATCTCCCTGGCGGCGATCTCGAGGTCGGTGACCTGTCCGTAGCTCACCTGGCCGTAGGGCTGGTGGAGAAGGATCCTGCTGTGCGGCAGGGCGAGGCGCTTGCCCTTGGTACCGGCGGCCAGCAGCACGGCAGCGGCGGAAGCGGCCTGGCCGAGGCAGATGGTGGCGATGTCGTTCTTGATGAACTGCATCGTGTCGTAGATCGCGAACAGCGACGTGATGTCGCCACCCGGGCTGTTGATGTAGATGTTGATGTCCTTGTCGGGGTTCTCCGACTCGAGGTGGATCAACTGGGCGCAGATCACGCTGGCGACGGTGTCGTCGATCGGCGTCTGCAGGAAGATGATGTTGTCCTTCAGCAGCCGGCTGTAGAGGTCGTACGTCCGCTCACCGCGACTGGTCTGCTCGACCACGTACGGCATGGGGATGGAGTTGCGCATCTCGGTCATCGGGGGCTCCGGTCAGTGCTGGTCGTCGTGGTCATGGCGTCGTGGTCATGGGCGTCGTGGTCATGGGCGTCGTGGTCATGGGCGTCGTGGTCATGGTCGTCGTGGTCATGATGGTCGGGGTCGTCGTGGCCACCATCTGCGTCGTGGGTGTGGCCGAGGATCAGGTCGCGATCGATGGGCTCGCCATCGGCATCGACGATCTCGACGTGGTGGACCAGCCAGTCGAGCGCCTTGCTCTTGCGGATCTGCGACACCAGGTCGGTGACCGCGTCGTTGGCCTCGTAGGCCTTCTTGACCTGCTTGGCCTTCTGCTGCACCTGCACGGCGATCCGCTCGTATTCGGCGTCGAGATCGTCGTCGCCGACCTCGAGACGCTCGGCGCTGGCGACGGCGCGCAGGGCCAGATCGACCTTCACAGCCTTGTCGGACTGCACCTTCAGGGTGGCGATGAACGACTCGACGTCCTGACCGGTTGCGGCGAGCCACTGATCGATCGAGATGCCCTGGGCCTGGAACTGCTGCACGGTGTTCTGGAGGCGGGCTTGGAGGTCGCCGCTCACCATCGACTCGGGAGCCTCGATCTCGACGAGCTCGGCGAGCGCGGTGGTGACCCGATCGACGAAGGAGTTGCGGGCCTGGTTGAGCTTGGAGGTGCTGATCCGCTCGACGATCGAGGCCCGATAGGCCTCGACGGTGTCGAACTCGCCGATGTTCTCGTCGACCCAGGAGTCGGTGAGCTCGGGCAGCACCATCTCCTGCACGTTCGTGACGGTGACCGCGAAGTCGGCCTCCTCGTTGGTGCCGTTCGGAGTGGCAGCGAAGCTGAGCTCGGCCCCCGAGGTGGCGTCGAGGAGCTCGGCATCGAAGGTGGGGGCGACCCAACCCTGGCCCACCTCGTACAGCCAGTCGTCGGTGGTGAGACCGATGACCGGCTCGCCGTCGCGGGTGCCGTTCAGGCTGAGCGTGACATGGTCGCCCGACTGCACGGGACGGTCGACGTCGACGAGCGAGCCGTGACGGCGCATCTCGGCGCGCACGGCCTGGTCGATCTCCTCGTCGGTGGCGACGGGGGAGGCCAACTCGACACGCAGGCCCTCGTAGCCGGCGACGGTGATGTCGGGGCGCACTTCGCACGTGGCGTCGAAGCTGACAGGACCCTCCTCCTCACCGGCGGTGATCTCCACCTGCGGGGTGGCGATCAGGTCGATGTCGTGCTCGCGCACGGCACTCGCGAGGTACACCGGGATCGCATCGCGCAGCGCCTGCTCGCGAGCGGGCGCCACCCCGATGCGGGCTTCCAGCACCTTGCGAGGGACCTTGCCGGCCCTGAATCCGGGCAGCCGGACCTCGGTGGCGATCTTGCGGAACGCCTGGTCGATGTCGCGGTCGAACTCGGCTTCGTCGACGGTGAGAGTGAGCTTGACGAGGCGCTTACCGGGCGCGTCTTCGAGGTTTTCGAGCGTGCTTTTCACAGGCTGTGGAGCCTATACACCCGAGGACACTTCCCGGCGTTCCACCCCCGCCCCACCGCAGCAGCCTGTTGCGCCAGCCGTGGTGGCCACATCACGGCGGGCGCCGGACACGGGCTCGTCGACGGTTGCGTGCCGACGGTTGCGTGCTCGCGGCCTCCGATCGTGCAGACTGTGCGTCTATGCCGACCTGGAAGCCGCACGCCCTGGCCAAGCCCCATGCCGATCAGCTCGCCCTGCGCGCCAACGACCGGGTGCGCACCACCGTTGCGTTGCCCGGCGTGCCGCTCGGTACCGAGGGCAAGGTGCTGCTGGCCAACGGCTTCAACTGGCTGCGCTATCGGGTGCTGTTCGTCAACGGTGTGGAGATGGGCGATCTCGACGCCCGCAATCTCGAGCCGTCGGGCCGGGCGGCGAAGCGGCTGGCCAAGGCCGCCGCCAAGGCGCGCTGAGCCTGCGGATCACGCGCCGCCACCTCACACCATGCACCCACACACGACGCAGAGGCACCGATGACCGGCATCTCCCTGCGACACCGGTTCCCAGGTGTCGGCAACGGCTGGGCCCGTTTCGACGCCCCTGCAGGCACCCAGATGGTCGACACGTCGATCGAGGCCACCTCCGCCTGGATGCAGAGCACCACGACGGCCTGCAGCGGCGGCTGGTTCGAGGCGTCGGAAGCCACGGGCGAACTCGTCGGCCGGGCCCGGTCGACGGTGGGCGGATTGCTCGGCGCCGACCCGGCGGGTGTGTGCTTCGGGCCGAACATGACCACGCTCACCTTCGCCGTCAGCCGCGCCATCGGTGCGACGCTGCGTCCGGGCGACCGGATCGTCGGCACCCGACTGGACCACGAGGCGAACGTGTCTCCCTGGCGCTACGCATGTCTGGCCAGCGGCGCCGAGCACGTGCTCGCCCCGATCGACGCTGCCACCGGCACCCTGCCGCCTGAGCACGTGATCGACCTCATCGACGAGCGCACGCGGTGGGTCACCCTGCCGGGGGCCTCGAACCTGCTCGGCACGACCCCCGACCTACGGCCCATCATCGACGCCGCCCACGCCGTGGGCGCCCGCGTGTACGTCGATGCCGTCGCCCTCGCACCGCATCAGCGGATCGACATCTCCAGCCTCGGATGCGATGCGCTGGTCACCTCTCCCTACAAGTGGTACGGACCGCACAGCGGTGTGGTGTGGATCGAGCCGGATCTGCTCGACGAGCTGCCGGCGTTCAAGGTCACGCCGGCGCCGGATCGCGGGCCCGGGCGCTTCGAGACGGGCATGCCCAACTACGAGGCGATCGCCGGTGTGGAAGCTGCTGCACGATTCCTGCTCGAGGAAGGCATGGACCGGGTCGGCGCCTACGAGATGGACGTCTTCGAGCCATTGCTCACCGGCCTGCAGTCGATCACCGGTGTCACCGTGTACGGCCCGCAGGGTCTCGCCGGTCGCACTCCCACCGCTGCGTTCCGGGTGGACGGAGTGGCACCGGCCGACGTGGCGCGGACACTCGCCACGGAACGCATCGCCGTGTGGGACGGCCACAACTATGCGATCGAGGTCGTCGACTCGCTCGGTCTCGCGGAGCAGGGCGGCGTGGTCCGCGCCGGGCTCGCTCGCTACACCGACCCAGACGACGTACAGCGGTTGCTCGCGGTCGTCGAGCGTCTCGCCGCCAGGAGCTGACCCGGGCTGACGCCGGCCAACAGGGCGTCAGGCGCTGAGGTCCTTCTCGAGCGTCCGCTCGTTGGTGGGCTGCACGGGCCGGTTGTTGGGCTCGTCGAGCCGACTGGTGAACGCTTCCATCTGCTCGAGGCTCATCGTGATCGTTCCCTGCAGCACCGACCAGCTCACGCCCTCGGAGCACGGCGGCGTGGTGAGTGACCCGTCGTAGCGGAATGCGGCAGTGAGATCGGGCAGGAAGTCGGCGACGTCGACGTCGCCATACACGATGTCGGCCACGTCGCGCTGCATGGGCAGCGATTCGACGATCACGTCGAACGCCGGCCAAGGGGCGCCCTCTTCGACGAGCACGCCGAGCACCGCCAGCGAGCCATCGTCGGCCCGATGGACGAAGTGCCACTCCATCGGCCAGTGGTCGCCTTCGACCGTGTGCTCGCTCGGGGCGTGGAAGTGGAACTCGGCAAACGCGTAGATCTTGCCATCGAGTTCGAGGGTGCCGGCCTCGGGCACGTTCACCTGCACTGTGTGGCCGTTGTCGATGATCGTCGCATCGCCAGGCACGTAGTCGATCACTGCGTTGGGGATGTCGAGGCCGACGGCGCCCGTGAGATCGATCGGCGACTGCTCGTCGCCGGCGCCGCATGCCCCGAACTCGTCGGCCAGCTCACCCCAGCGCTCGGCATCCTCGTACGTCCAGTGCGGGGCCTCGTCGACGGCGTGTTCACCCGTGGCGGCGCCGGGCTCGCCGGGTTCGTCGCCCGCGCTGGTGAGGCCGGCGGCGGTCTGCAGCTTGTCGACCTCGACGGCCAGCTCGAGCACCTGTAGACGCAACTCGTCGAACTGCTGCTTGCTCACCGTCACCGTTGCGGACCCGGCGTGCGCATCGCCGGTGTGGACCTCGTCGGCGGGTGCGCTCGTCTCTGCCGACGCACCGGTCTCGGCCGTGCTGTCGGTGGGCGCGGAGCCGTCCGACGGTGCAGCATCGCCTCCTCCACCACAGGCGACGACAGCGAGCGCAACGGCCGCGAACGAAGCCACGCGCACGACCATTCCGACGGGGCGGGGCGAATCAGGGCGGGGCGAAGCTGGGTGTGAAGCGGGATGTGAGGAAGCGGGATGTGACGATGCTCGACGAGGGATCACCCGGTGGATGGTCCGGTTTTCGGGGCCACCGTCAGCCATGCCCGGGTCAGGATCTGCTCACGCAGCGCGAACCGTCAGTCGGTGCCGTGGTGGGCGCGGTCGTGCTCGCGGCGGGCGACGAAGACCGCAGCCTCGGTGCGACGCTCCATGCCCATCTTGGCCAGCAGACCGCTGACGTAGTTCTTCACCGTCTTTTCGGCCAGGAACATCTTTTCGCCGATCTGGCGGTTGGTGAGCCCTTCGCCGATGAGCACGAGCACTTCGCGCTCTCGAGTGGTGAGGCTGGCCATGCGCTGGTCCTCGCTCGACGGGTTGCTCAGCCGCTTCATCACCCGGCCGGTGACCGCAGGATCGAGGAGGTGTTCCCCCTTCGCGACCCTGCGCACGGCTGCCAGCAACTCGGTTCCGCGCACCTGCTTCAGCACGTACCCGGACGCCCCTGCGATGATCGCCTCGAACAGCGCTTCGTCATCGGAGTACGAGGTGAGCATCAGGCACTTCACCTCGGGCATCCGGCTACGGATCTCACGGCACAGCTCGACACCATTGCCGTCGGGCAGGCGCACGTCGAGGATCGCGACGTCGGGCTGCACCGCCAGCACCCGGGCGAGGCCGGTCTCGACGGAGTCGGCTTCGCCGACCACCTCGAGGTCGCCGGAGGCGTCGATCAGCGAACGCACGCCCTGACGGACGACCTCGTGGTCGTCGACCAGGAACACACGGACGCGGGCTTCGTCGCTCATCACCGCAGTCTTGCGCGCCGGACGGCCTCCAGCCAGGGACCTTCGGCTCTACCGCTCGCCGAATGGTGACCACCCCCCATGCGCGGATCGCCCCCGAGTGCGGGAGCCTCGGCCGGAACACCCCGGCATCAGGCGGTATGGCGGTGGTCGCTAGGGTTGGAATCGATGATCGACGATGCAGCAGCAGACATGAACACTGTCGCTGCTGACGCGCTCGGACCCGACGACGATGACGAGTTCCACGAGACCAGCTCGGAGTTCGCGACATGGATGGAGGAGCTTCCCGACGGCCTCATCGTCTGCCGCCCCGATGGCACCATCCGCCTGGCGAACGACCGGCTGGTCGAGATGTCCGGCTACACCACGGCGGAACTGATCGGGTCGAACATCGACCGCCTCGTCCCTGCTCGCTCACGCGACCGTCACGAGGCACTGCGCAACGGCTTCGTCGAGGCCAACCGCGCCCGCCCGATGGGACCCGGCATGCAACTCTCGCTGGAACGCAAGGACCAGACCGAGGTGCCCGTCGAGATCAGCCTCTCACCGCTCAGCACCGGCGCCCACCGGGGCGTCGTCGCGATCGTGCGCGACGTCACCGAACGACTGCGGGCCGAGGCTGTGCTCCGCACCACCAGTGACCTGCTCACATTGGCCGGCGAACGAGAACGCATCGCCCGCGACCTGCACGACACCGTGCTGCAGCGCCTGTTCGGCCTCGGCCTCGAACTACAGGCCACTGCGATGCGATCGCCCGACGTCTCCGAGCGGATCGAACACGCGGTCGACGAGATCGACCTCATCATCCGCGAGATCCGCACCGCGGTGTTCACCCTCGGCTCGGCTGGCCGCGAGGGTTCGCTCGGCCAGGAGTTGGCCACGGTGACGGCACAGGCCAAGCGCGTGCTCGGCTACTCACCCCGTGTACGCCTCGACGGCCCGGTCGAAACGGCGATCACGCCGGAGATCCGCACTGAACTGCTCGCCAGCCTGCGTGAGGCGCTCACCAACATCGCCCGCCACGCAGGCGCGACCGAGGCCGAGGTGGAACTGGTGGCCACCGACGTGGTCACGCTGCGCGTGCTCGACAACGGCCGCGGCGTGCCGACCGAGTTCGACACGTCGTCGGGCAACGGGCTGCGCAACATGGCCGAACGGGCACGGTTGCTGGGCGGCGGATGTGCACTGGCGCCGCGGCCGGATCGCGGCACGGAGCTGTCGTGGTGGGTTCCCCTCCCCCACTGAGCCCACGCGAGCCCGACGCAACAGGATCCGGTCGCCCTGCACCGTCGTCAGGTTCCCGGAACGGTTGGCTCCGGGACTTAGGTCCCGGGTGCTCCCGCCTTGTGGCCCTGAATGCGCCGCCCGCCCGCCTGCATGATGAACCCCACTATGAGCAGAACAGACCGTTCCGTCCTGGGTTGGGGTGCGTTCGCCGTTGCGATCGCCGCCCTCGTACTCGCCATCTTCGGACTCAACACCGACAGTTCCGCCGAGGGCGAGGGGTCCGGTGATGGTGCAGCGGCTGCCACCGTGATCGATCTCGAGCTCTCCGAGTTCGCGATCGGGCCGGTGATGAGCGAGTTCCCGGCCGGCGAGATCATCATCAACGTCACCAACGTCGGCACGATGGTGCACAACCTGTCGATCCCGCAACTGGGCGTGAAGACGGCCGACCTGCAGCCCGGCGAGAGCGAGACGCTCGAGCTGGGCAACGTCGTCGACGGCCAGTACGACATGCTCTGCGACATCCCGGGCCACGCAGCGAGCGGGATGACCGCGGTGCTGATGGTCGGCAGCGGCATGGGTGGCGGCGGCGAGATGTCGTGGCCGGAGATGGAGCGCAACATGCTCGATCGGGCGATGCAGTTCCCGGCCAAGACCGAGGGCAAGGGCGGCGAGCTGATGGAGCCGACCACGATCGAGGCCGACGGCACGAAGGTCTTCGACATCACCGTGATGGAGGTCGACTGGGAGGTCGAGCCGGGCAAGTTCGTCAAGGCCATGACCTACAACGGCGTCGTCCCGGGTCCGGAGATCCATCTCGAGGTCGGCGAGAAGATCCGCATGAACGTCACGAACCAGCTCGACGAGGGCACGAGCGTGCACTTCCACGGCATCCGTGTGCCGAACCGGATGGATGGCGTCGAGCCCTACACCCAGCACGTCATCCAGCCCGGCGCCGAGTTCGTGTACGAGTTCACCGCTCTCGAGCCTGCCGTGGGCATCTACCACTCGCACACCAACGGCCAGGAGCAGCTGCCGAACGGACTGTTCGGGGTGTTCACCATCGGCGACATCGAGATCCCGGAGTACTTGCAGGACAAGGGGTACACCGAGATCGCCAAGCGGGTGAACATGGTGCTGAACGACGCCGGCACGATCGGCCTGAGCCTCAACGGCAAGAGCTTCCCGGCGACCGAGGCCTACACCCTCCGCGTCGGTGAGGTCATGCTCGTGAACTACTACAACGAGGGTCTGATGGCCCACCCCATGCACTTGCACCAGCCGATGGGTTGGATCATCGCCAAGGACGGCATCCCGCTCGTGACACCCGTCCCGAGCGACACGGTGAACGTGGCCCCGGGCGAGCGCTACACGGTGCTCTACAAGGCGGTCGACACCGGTGTGTGGGCATGGCACTGCCACATCCTCAGCCACGCCGAGAGCCCGGACGGTATGTTCGGCATGGTGACCGCGCTGATCGTCACCGACTGACGAGCAGGCATCGAACATGCAACGGGCCCCGATCGTCACTCGACGATCGGGGCCCGTCGTGCGTTTTCCCGATCCATCATCGAGGTGGGCGGCCGAGAGACGAGGAGCACATCATGAGCGCTGAACGAGTCGAACTCCCCACATGGGAGAGCCTGTCGCTGTTGAGGTCCCAGCAGGTGGGCCGGATGTGCGTGGTCGACCACGGCTTCCCACTCGCCCTCCCCCTGAACTACAAGGTCATCGGCCCCGACGACGCGTGTCAGGTCGTGGTCCGCACCGGACCGCAGACGATCATCGGGCGCTCGGAGGGGCCTGCTTCGCTGGAGGTCGACGTGGTCGACGACGAGGCCCGCGTGGCGTGGAGCGTGATCGTGCGCGGCCATCTCCGCCACGTGAGCGGCGAACACGGCCTGCCCGACCCCGGCCCCTGGCTCGACGGCCGCCATCACTGGATGGTGCTCACCTCCACCGCCGTCACCGGCCGGCGCTTCGTGGGCGTACCGGGCGCCGACGTGTTCTCGGTCGACTGGCAGCTCGAGACGGCGTGATACTCCCCGGCTCGCCCGCCTCGCCCGGCTCGCCCGCCTCACCCGATAGCATCGTGGCCGTTCGGGGCGTGGCGCAGCGGTAGCGCACCTGCTTTGGGAGCAGGGGGTCGGGAGTTCAAATCTCCCCGCCCCGACCACATTTCGCGGCCGTCACCAGGTCATCTCCTCGCAGTGGTGACTGGCGCCGACCTCCACCTGGAGAGGGCCGGGGTGCGCAGCGCCGTGCGAGGCGTCATTCCACGGGGATCGCTCCCATCGACCGAGACGGTCAGCGTGCTCCACTCAGCCGGCGAGAAGCGTCGCGGTGACGGCGTCGAGAAGTCGGTCGACCAGCGCGGTCGAGCCGACCGCGCGACCGATCTCGGGCATCGTGATCAGCAGCGACGCAAGCCCGTGCACCTGCGCCCACACGACTCGTGCCGCGAGTTCGGCATCCCCATCAGGGACCTCTCCAGCATCCATGCATGCACGCACGTTCGCGACGAGGTCGTCGAACGCCGTCAGTTCCAACGCCTCGGGATCGCCGAACACATCAGCTCCCAGCGAATGTGGTGTCATGAACAGCGCGATGTAGGCGTCGCTCCTGGTCGTGGCGTAGCGGATGTACGCCCGCCCCCGCTTCTCGAGCGCTTCCAGCGGTGACGTCACTCGCCGACCGGATCGCCGCAGCGTGTCACGGAAGTCGTTCATCCGTCGGGCGTGCACGGCCACGAACAACGCGTCCTTGTCGGCGAAGTGCTGATACAGCACCGGTGCCGTCACACCGACGCGCCGCACGATCTCGGCCACGGGGACGAGCTCGGCAGTCCCGCGCTCGGCGAGCAGCGTCTCGGCGGCGTCGACGAGTTCGTTGCGGACCTTGCCGCCTTCGCCGCGAGCGGAGCGCACACGTGCGGCGGGTCGGTCGGATGTCACAACATGAGGATACCCATCGACGATGTAGGTTAGCGTACTAATCTAGCGCGCTAACAAAGGAGCCACCGATGACCATCACGACACCGACCACTGCAGCGCCGCCCTCACCACCCGTCGCCGAACGCTGGCTCGTGCTCGGCGTCGTCTGCGTCGCCACGTACGCCGTGCTGGTCGACACCTCGATCGTCAACGTGGCGCTGCCCACACTGGTGCGGGAACTCGAAGCCACCACGACCGAGCTGAAGTGGATCGTCGATGCCTACAACCTGGCCTTCGCCTCACTCGTGCTCGTCGGCGGCAGCCTCGGTGATCGCTTCGGCCGCAAGACGATGCTGCTGCTCGGTCTCGGCATCTTCGCCTTCGGGAATCTGGTCGCAACGACGATGAGCTCTCCCGAGGGGCTCATGGCGATGCGCGCCGTCATGGGTATCGGTGCAGCGCTCGTGTTCCCGGCGACGCTCTCGATCATCACCAACGTCTTCACCGATCGTGCGGAGCGGGCCAAGGCGATCGGGCTGTGGGGTGCGATGACCGGTCTCGGCGTGGCGTCGGCGCCGATCATCGGTGGCTGGGTGATCGAGCAGGGCTCCTGGCGATGGGTGTTCGCCGTCGTGGTGCCGATCGCAGTTGCTGCCTTCGTACTGGCCGCGATGTGGGTGCCCCAGTCGTCCGACCCGGACACGCCGCCACTCGACCTCGCCGGGCTCGGCCTCTCGATCGTCGCTCTCGCCGGTCTGGTGACGGCGATCATCCAGGGTCCGGAATGGGGATGGACCGGCGCCAGGACGCTCGCGCTGTTCGGGGTCGCTGCGGTGGCCGGCATCGTGTTCGTCGCCTGGGAGCTCCGCCGCGACCAGCCGATGCTCGACGTGGCGTTGTTCGCCAATCCCCGCTTCACCGCCGCGTCGGCCTCGGTGACCTTCGCGTTCTTCGCGCTGTTCGGGTTCATCTTCCTCATCACCCAGTACTTCCAGTTCGTGCTCGGCTACTCGCCGTTCGAGTCCGGTCTCAGGGTCATCCCTGTGGCGGTGTCGATCGCGATCGCCTCGATCACCGGCACCCGTCTCGCCGTGCGGTTCGGGAACAAGGCCGTGGTTGCCGGCGGCCTGCTGTCGATGTCCATCGGATTCGCCTGGGTGTCGACTGCGAGCCCGTTCACCGCATACACGGAGATCATCGGACAGATGATCTTCCTCGGACTGGGACTGGGCTTCACGAGCGCACCGGCCACCGAGGCGATCATCGGCGCCGTACCTGCGAACAAGGCCGGGCAGGGCTCGGCCGTCAACGACGCCACTCGCGAGGTGGGCGGCACGCTGGGCGTGGCGGTGATCGGCAGTGTCTTCGCATCGGTGTATGCCAGCAGACTCACCGACGACCCGGCGTGGGGCCAGGTGCCCGCTGACGCCCTGGCTCGCGCCGAGGACGGCGTCGGCCTCGCGTACGGGGTGATCGAGGCGACGTCGAGCCAGATCGGCCCGGGGGCCGCTGCGGCACTCACCGACGGTGCGGTCCAGTCGTTCATGACGGTCTGCAGGCCGGCTGTCTCGTTGCCGCGGGCGTCACACTGGTCGGCTCCGTGATGGCTGCGCTCCTGCTGCCGGCTCGACCGGCGCTCGTGCACGACCACTCATGACCGGGCGTCAGCCGATGCTGCCGGCTGTGCCGAATCTGCCGACTGTGCTCAGGTGCCGCAGAACGTGCGGTACGGGGCCCCTGCATCGGGAGCTGGCTGGGCATATTCCTCGAGACCTGCTCGTTCTTCGAACGGTGAGCTGACCACGTCGACGAGGGCGCGCAGGGGAGCCATGATGCCCTCGGTCGCCGCGGCGAGGGCCTCTTCCACCTTGTGGTTCCGAGGGACGTAGATCGGGTTCACCCGGTCGAGTCGGTCGGCGAGCGAGCATCGAGCGTCGTCGTCGCCCTCGACGAAAGCGAGCCAGGTGGGCGCCCAGGCATCGAAGGCCGACGGGTCGGCGAACAGCGAACGCACTGGCCCGTGATCGCCGCGCAGCGCTGACGACAGCCGCCGGAAGAACAGGGTGTGGTCGACCCGGTGCTCCTGCAGCAGCGAAGGCACAGCGTCGACGAAGCTGTCGAGGCCATCGAAGCCATCGAAATCATCGAAATCATCGAAGCCTTGGTCGCCTCCCGCGACCACGCCGAGCTTGCGGCGCAGACCCGACCGCCATGCGGCGAGGTACTGGTCGCCGAAGCGGTGGAGTACGTCGGTGGCCATCGCGACGGCGGTGTCGGTGTCGTCGGAGAACAACGGCAGCAGCGCTTCGGCGAGGCGGGCGAGGTTCCACTGCAGCACAGTCGGCTGATTGCCATACGCATACCGGCCGCCATGATCGATGGAGCTGAACACCGTCGCCATGTCGAAGCGATCCATGAAGGCGCACGGCCCGTAGTCGATGGTCTCGCCGGAGATGGTGGTGTTGTCGGTGTTCATGACGCCGTGGATGAACCCGACGTGCATCCAACTCGCCACGAGCTCGGCCTGCGCCGCAGACACTCGTTCGTACAGCGCCAGCACCGGGTGATCTGCGTGGGCGGCATCAGGGTGATGCCGTGCGATCGCATGGTCGGCCAGACGCCGGAGGAGCCCGAGATCACCCGTCGCGGCCGCATACTGGAACGAGCCGACCCGGAGGTGACTCGACGCCACGCGCACCAGCACCGCGCCCGGCAGCATGCCGGTGTCACGGGCGATTCGCTCGCCCGTGCCCACAACGGCGAGCCCCCGCGTGGTGGGGATGCCCAGGGCATGCATCGCCTCGCCGATCACGTACTCGCGCAGCATCGGCCCGATGGCCGCCTTGCCGTCACCGCCTCTGGCGAACCGGGTGCGACCCGAACCCTTCAGGTGAAGATCGCGTCGACGACCATCGACGTCGAACACCTCACCGAGCAGCAGCGCCCGTCCGTCGCCGAGTCGCGGCGAGTAGTTGCCGAACTGGTGGCCGGCGTAGGCCATGGCGATCGGCGTCGAACCGTTGGCCACCACGTTGCCGACGAGCACCTGCACCCCGTCGGGTGAGGCCAGCGCCTCGGGATCGGCCTCGAGCTCGATGGCCAGATCGCGGTTGAGCATCAGCAACTCGGGCGCGGGCGCCTGAGCGGCATGCCACGGATCGAACAGGCCCTCGAGCTCGCGGGCATAGGTGTTGTCGAAGGCGAACAACGAGGTGGCGGTGCTCATGGGCCGAGGCTACAGATCGGGCGGCGCGGGCACCTCCAGTAGCGACGGTCTCCTGTGCTGACCACGTTGGTGAACGAACGAGGAGCCGATCCCGAACGAGTGCCCGCTGATCCGGCGGCCGCAGCGGTGGACGGCCACGGTCAGCCGGGTGCGGTCATCGGGTGAGGGGATCGGGTGATCAGTTGCTGCGCCCGCACGACCCCGCACGAAGGCCCTGTTCAGGTACCGGACAGTCGAGCAACCACCGGAGCGAAGGCGTCGGCGACGGTGTCGCCGACGGTGATGTACGAGATGCCGTACCGCTCGCGGCGGCGCTGCAGCTCATCGCAGATCGCGTCGACCGAACCGATCAGTGCATGCGGGTGGCTCGTCATCTGCTCGACCGTCAGCCCCATGCGCGGCGCCATCGCCTCGGCTGTCGCCTGGCCCTGGTCGGTGACGAACGTGAAGTACGCCCCGATCTCCAGTTCGAGTTCGTCGAACCGCTCGCCCGCCGCCTCACGCACCCAGGCCACCTTCTGATCGGTGGCTTCGGCGTCGGACGTGGGCACTCCGGGGCCGATCTTGCCCGAGGAGTTGTCGAAGTTGAAGCTCACGATCTGGGCCTCTCGGCCGGCCAGCGACAGCACGCGCTTCGAGCCACCGCCGATCATGATCGGCGGGTGTGGGCGCTGCACCGGCTTCGGCAACCCCTCGAACCCGACGGCACGCACGCCGGTGCCGTCGCGTCCGACGAAGTCGACCTCACCGTCGGCCATGAGCAGCTTGGCCATCTGCACCACGTCGGCCAGCCGCGACACGCGCGCGCCGGCTGCGTCCCAGGCGACGCCCATCGCCTCGTATTCACCCTGTAGCCAGCCGGCGCCCAAGCCCAGTTCGAGGCGGCCTTCGCTGAAGAAGTCGAGCGTCGCCATCTCTTTCACCAACACCGCCGGGTTGCGGTAGTCGATGCACATCACACGCGCGCCGACCTTGATCGTCGACGTCGCTTCCGCAGCCACCGCGATCGCCGGCACCGCGGCGATCGATTGCACCGGGTGGTTCGTCGCCGACAGCGCCGGGCCAGGGCCGATGTAGTGGTCGGCGAGCATGAAGCTGGAGTAGCCGAGCGCCTCGGCCCGCCGGGCCTTGTCGCGCCAGTCGGACGCGCTCGTCGCGTTGTAGGCCTGCCAACCGAATCGAAACGGGTGCGTCATGCGTCTCAGGATGTCAGGCCCGCAGCAGCGGCTACGACCTCAGGGTCCCTTCGGCGCGACCTGGATCTGCTGCATGGCCATCAGGTCGCGCATCTGCTTCTGCATCCCCTCGGGCGAGCCGTCGAGGAACAGGACGTTGCCCTTGCCGTTCTCGGCCATGTGGCGGATCGACTCGGTCCAGATCGAGAACAGGATCAGCGACGAGTCGACATTGGCCGCCTCCATCTCTCGAGCTGCCTGGGTGAGGCCACGACCGACTTCTTCGCGGAACAGGGCCACGCCCTGACCGCGGAGCTGGGCGGCCGTGCGCTCGGCCTCGGCAGCGATCCGGATGGCCGTGCCCTCGGCCTCGGCCTCCTTGGTGCGACGGATGAGCAGCGCGTCGCCTTCGTTGGTGGCTGCTGCCTTGAGGTTGTTCGAGGCCACGACCTGGGCCATCGAGGTGGTGATCGCCTGATCGAAGGTGATGTCGTTCAACTGGAGGTCGATCACGTGGTAACCCCACGTCTCGACGGTGACGTCGAGGTTCTCTTTCACCTCGGCGACGATCTCGCCGCGCAGACCGAGGATCTCGGCCTGTCGCATCGTGGCGACGAAGCCACGGGTGCTGCCCTCGACGCTGCGCACGAGCGCGGTGAGGAAGTCCTTCTCGGTGACGAACTTGAACGCCACGTTCTTCACCGTGTCCTCGGCCTCGTTGTACACCGAGTACACCATCATCGCGGTGAAGTAGACGTTCGCCTGGTCCTGGGTGATCGCCTGGAACTGCAGCTCGACCGCCCTGTTCTGGGTGCTGATCCGACGGAAGATCTTCTCGACGAACGGGATCAGGAAGTTGAGACCGGGCCGTCGGATCGAGTGGTACTTGCCGAACACCGTGGTGACGGCGACGTTGCCCTGGGGCACCGTCTTCACCGATGCCAGCACCAGGAGCACCAACAGCACCACGCCAACGATCGCTGCGATCTGCGCTGCACCCATGAGAACCTCCACTCGTCGACACACG